>JAEEGK010012712.1_pt1 | contig 19092 bp, 19 predicted proteins | sample 8958771 | NCBI WGS metagenome assembly JAEEGK01 (sample SAMN16246547, study PRJNA631951) | gut metagenome | biome: gut microbiome; feature: rumen; material: SC-attached | host: Bos | place: Iran: Karaj | collected 2018-10
TGCTGCGGTTCCAGAGCTTTCCGTCAACGCGCTCATCGGCATAGAAGCCACGCATATCGAAGATGAACTTTGTGCCGAACTTACGTTTCATGTAAACGCCAACGAATGCCGAAATGTATGAGCGACAATGTATTATGCTAAAATTGTACTGCTTGTGCAGACGGCGTGCTTCCTTTTTCATGCGGAAGACATCCTTCACAGTGGAAACTATTGGCGGTTTCTTGGTGTATGGAATGGGATGCCATTGTATATTGTTGTCGGACAGAAGTTTGCCTATGAAATCCTTGCGCTTTGCGTAGGCTTCGGGCTTTTCGGCAGAGAGTATGTGAATGTCGTAGCCGTTTTTGGAAAGCACTGTCAGATAAGGAATTACCTGCGACTGACCAAGACTGTCGGTCATTCCGTCGTACGAAACGTAAAGAATGGATTTGTTTGTCTTGTCAGTGAGTGCCATATTTTATTCGTTAGTTTGTTTCGTCAGATATTCCACGCACGCATACGCACACATACAGCCGAAAACCACTGGAATATAGCTGATTGTACCCACATTCGACTTCTTGTTGACGCTTTCTTCCTCCACAATCGCACTTTTATCGACCAGTTCGGGCGAAAATACAACGGTTATACCTTTATATATACCTAATCGGTGCAGTCGCTTGCGTAGCATCAGTGCAAGACGGCAGTTGTAAGTCTTTGATATGTCGGCAATCTGGATTAACTGCGGATTGCGTTTTCCGCCCGAGCCCATACAGCTTACCGACGGAATGCCGTTCTGGTGGCAAATTCGCATAAGATGCATTTTGGGCGAAAGCGTGTCGATGGCATCAACAACAAAGTCCCAGTTTCCGTCTTTTAAGGTTGATTCCAAGAACTCGTCACGAAGATATTCGCTTATCACTGTTAGGTTTATGTCGGGATTTATAGCACGGAAACGCTTGGCAAATTCTTCTGCCTTGGGTTTTCCAATATTTTCGTGAGTGGCAATTAGCTGACGGTTGATGTTGGTTTCGGAAACGCAGTCGGCATCGACTATTGTAAGGTTCTGTATTCCGGCGCGGACAAGTTGTTCGGCTGCTGCACCGCCCACACCGCCAAGCCCGCAGACAAGCACCTTTGCCGAGCGCAGTTTTTTCATCTTTTCTTCGCCTAGAAGCAATTCGGTGCGTTCCTGCCAGCTCATAAATTTATGGATTTCAAGTTCTTGTCAATTATCTCGCAGAGTTCTTCCAACGAAATGTTCATCCAGCGTGTTGCCGACTTGTAAACATTCTCCACTGGGAAATTTCCGTCATCGGTCTCAAAAAATAATCTTTCATGAGGTACAAAGGTGAAGAATTTGGATGATTTCTTGTCTTTTGACAGAAGCGAATGTGATATTGAAAAATACATTCCGTTTTCGATAAGTCCGCTTACCTGTGAGAGTTTTCCGCTGAATCCGTGCAGAATCCACGGTTGCGTAGGCTGCAATTTCTTCTTTTCTGCAATAAGGTGCTGGAATTGCTTTACGCAATGAATTATCAGCGGTTTTTGCAGTTTTTCCGACAGCGCAACATGAGCTTCAAAGATTTCGGTTTGTCCTGCTAGGTCAAGTCCTGACTTCTTATCAAAGCCGGTTTCACCAATGGCTACAACCTGCGGATTTTCGGCGGCACGCGCAATTTCCGCCATCTTGTGGATTGAATTCTTGTCGTAGTACCACGGATGCAGTCCCACCGAGTATTTTTTGCCATTTGACAGGTTGGTGTACTCGCTAAGGCTTATTATGCCTGATGTCTCCGATGTGTTGTGCGTATGGAAGTTGAAGAAGTTCATGTCGTAAATTTTAGTATCCCCCCCAGAATTTTCTTAAGAACCATTCTGTAGCAGCAAAAAGCAGTATGCACACGAAAATGTACCAGAAGTCAATTATGGATGACAGCGATTCTTTTTCGTATGATACGCTCTGTATGTTGGGGTTAGCCTCAAGGTCGTCCTTTATGCTTGAAATTTCGCTTGGATAGTAAACCTTTCCGCCGTTTGCACTGGCTATCGAGTACAGAACATTGTGGTTTGCGGTAATGTTTTGTGCTTCAAGGTTAAGGTTTCTGACCATTATGGCTATGTTTGTTTCGTATTTGTTTCCATCGAATTCGGTTGCGAAGTTGCATGTATAGTTGCCTTTTCCGAGCCGTCCAAGGTCGATGCGGTAGGAATTGCCGTTGGGTTCCATCATGTACTTGAACTCGTTGTCGGTGCTGTCCTTAAGCGTGGCATTTATTTCAAGGTCGGGGACAAGTTCGTAGGCATCGTTGTAGAATTCGGCGGTGATAATGATGTTCTCGTTGTCGGTGTAAAGGCGTTTTGCCTCGACATTAAGCTTGTTTTTCTGCGGCTTGGTGATTGTGAAGCGTACAATCTTGTTTATCAGTGTGTTGAAATTCTCGTTGCTTGATGATTGCTTGTAGTCGTAGATTCTCCAGCGCCACAATCCTTCGCCCATAATGTAGCAGCATTTGCGGTTATCCCTGTCGGTGAAGAAAACAAGCGGTTTCTCTGTTTTGATTCCATTAATGTTTTGGTACAGAAGTATTTTTGAATCTCCCGTAATTTTTGGACTTCCGTATGGAACTTTTAGCGGCGGAAGTTGTTGCAGGAATTCTGGAGCATCAATTGTGAACGAGTTGAAACTTGAATTCAGAGATGGTACAGCATCATCAAACGAGTTGAAATATGCGTTTATTTTAAGGTCGGTGCCAAGTTTGTCGAAGTCGGAGAATGATGTCTGCGTGCCAAGTATGAAAATCTGCGGTATGCCAAATCTTTCAATTTCGGTGAAAACATTCTGCGCTTTGTTCTTGATTGTCGGCAACTGGTGGATTATGACAAGGTCGTAGCCCTTTGCGCTGATGTTGTTTTCGTACGAATACTTGGTTTCGATTTCGAGGTCGGGATTGCTTTTCAGTGCCGACTTTATTGCACCGACATCGGGGTGGGGCGCATCGGCGAGAATGAGGATTTTGCTTCGCTTGTCGATTACCTCTATGTAAAATTCTGCATCATTGTTTTCGTAACTTGTCTCTTTGTCAAGATGTTGCAGCGAAACTTTGTATTGCTGCAGTCCGATGAGGTCGGCAGTAAGTTCAACTTCAATGCTTTTTGTCGTGCCGTTTTCTGGCAGGTCGAAATTGCTTGTGTAAACGCTTTGACCTTTCCTTGTGATTTTTATCTGCGCCTGCTTTTCGGAGCATTTGTCGGCGGAAACAAGGATTCGCACAGGGAACTTGTTGCCGAGGAAAGTCACGCTGTTGTGGACGATGTCCTTAATCATCAGGTCTTTGTGCGGAACGGTGTCGCCCATTGCAATGCACATCACTGGATATTTGGATGGCGATGCGTACTGTGGGTTTTGTCCCTTGTTGTAGATGCCGTCGGTGGCGAGGATTACCGCGCCCATGTTTGCTCCAGCGTAACGCGATGATATTTCGCTAAATACTGATGAAATGTTGGTTGCATCGCCTGTGAAATTGATGCTGTCGCTGTGTTCTATTCCATCCGAGAACGGCAGCATGCAAACATCAAATTTTTCGCTCAAATCATCCGCAAGTTGAGTGATATTTTTTGTGTATTCGTTCTTGTAAAATGCGGAATCTTTATTGTAAAGTATTGATTTTGAATTGTCTTGCGCAATGACTACAATGGGTTTGCGTATGTCGCGGGTGATGTGCTTTACAATTGGGTTGAGCAGAAGTGCGAGTGTGAGGAAGATGAATATTGCCCTAAGTGCCGTCATCAGGCGTTTTTTCCACGGCTCTATTTCGGCGAAGGTCTTGTCCTTGTGATATAGGAAAATCGCTATTGCGACGGCGACAATCGCCATCGGAATCAGCAGCCACGGGGAATATTCAAAGTAGAATTTCATTTAGAGAAACAGCATTTCAAACGTTTAAATCTTTAATTAGATTACGCAAAAATACTGATTATTTTTCTTATGCATAGTTTTTTCAAAAAATAAAGGTGAGCAAAATTCAAATGAAATACCATCCGAGAGTTTTTGCATTATTTAATCCTAACGCCAATATATCTTATAATTCCTATATTTATAGAATCGTCTGGTATGGTCGGCTTTGTTTCATAATCTGAATACATTTTTATTTTCAAACTGTCATCATAAATATTCCCTGCAACATAACAGTTCCTATTCCAATTGAATAACCAGGTGTACCCATCAAAATATCCATCGACATCAATTTTCGCATTGGACTTAACTTCTAACAGAAAATCTTCATTCAAATCGTATGTTGTATGCTCCCTGACATACACCATAGAATCTCCATTTGTCGGCAGGATATCTACGATTACATCTAAAGTGTCATCTTTATAGAAAGAATAATTCCCATATTTCACACATTTGTAAGAACCATACCATTTCGACATAATCCTATAGTCGTTGACATGTTCTTTTTTACACGCTATGCAAAGAATTATTGCAATGGCAAGCATCAAAAGCAATACAAGTTTTGTTTTCATATGGTAAACTTTTGATATTTAAATAATTATTAAGTGGGCTGTCAAATTTTCAATGTACATTACAGGTTACAGAGTTAGGATATTCTGAAGGTAGTTGCTCATACGTTACAAATCCACTGAATACAATGATTAGCCATAGAAATATTCTCATTTTCATAATTCGTCCTATTCTATTTTTTGCCCCTTATATATAAATCGTGGTGCAGAGTTTTGCCCCAGAAGAAGATAATATCGTACATATATGCTGTCACAATAGAAACTCGCTATGAAATTATAGTTCAAAGCATTTATCCCACTACAATACCACATGTCACCGTATGTATCAGCTTTAACTTTTACATCAATATATTGATACTCCGACCCCAATGGAACATTTTCTTTTTCTTCTTTGATATATAGTAGTGAATCCCCATCTGCCAACGTCACATTTAGAAAGACTGTTTGTGTGCTATTACTAGCAAAGTTAGATTCTTTTTCGCACTTATACCTGCCAATCCATTTCAAACGATAATCCACTTCTTCCTTCTCACATGCTACGAAAAGGAATATACTTATAGTCAGCAGTACAAATGAAACAGCAAACAATTTTTTCATATTATTTGAAATTTTACTCAGTCAATATCATTCTTTTGCCATCTATTTCTATTCCTCAAAAATCAAGGAAATATATACATTCCTGCTGGCAATTCTGAAGCACTAATCGTTAAAGATGCATCAACTTTTATGTTAGCATTGCGCCACAAACATTAATTACTTGACCTGAAATGTATTGCGACATATCCGAGGCGAGGAATACGGCTGCGTTGGCAACATCTTCGGGACGACCAGCGCGTTTTAGCGGAATGGCATCGATGATGGCCTTTTTCTGTTCATCGTTTAGTGCGGCGGTCATATCGGTTTCGATGAAGCCGGGGGCTATGGCGTTGCAGCGTATGTTTCTGCTACCCAGTTCCTTGGCAACCGACTTTGTAAAGCCTACGATTCCAGCCTTCGATGCGGCGTAGTTTGCCTGTCCTGCATTTCCCGACAGTCCTACCACCGAGCTGAGGTTGATAATTGAGCCTTCGCGCTGCTTGAGCATAATGCGCTGTACGGCCTTGGTGTAGTTGAAGGCCGACTTGAGGTTGGTGGCGATTACGCTGTCCCACTGTTCTTCGCTCATACGCATGAGCAAGGTGTCGGCGGTAATGCCTGCATTGTTGACAAGTATGTCGATGCGGGTGAATTTTTTCACGGTCTCGTCGGCTATTTCGGCAGCACGGTTGAAGTCCTTGGCGTCGGCTTCAAAGTAGAGGAATTCAACGCCAAGAGCCGAAAGTTCCTTTTCGAGCGAATCTACATTTTCGTTGCGGTGGGTGGATGTAAATGCGATATTTGCGCCAGCCTTGGCAAATTCAATGGCAATCGCCCTTCCAATTCCGCGCGAAGCACCCGTGATGAGTGCGGTTTTCCCTGTTAGTAAACCCATAATTATAATGGTGTCAAATTTTGTGCAAAGGTAATGAAAATTCAATGATTTGAAAATTTGATGATTCAAATTTTACTGTATTTTGTTCAGATTCTCAATTGTCAGCATTGTTGATTTGCAGAGAAAAATATGCAGGAGAAAATCGGGCAAATTCGATGGTCCGCCAGTTTCCGTAAAATAATCCACTTCGGTTGAATTTTTGCCTTTGAGCGTAAAAATGTATGTCGCTTTCAGACGTGTTATACGCTCGTATTTGTCGTTACGCGGGCGATAGTCGGGGAGGCAAATGTTTGTAATGGTTATGCTTCCATTGCTGTTGTGCGTAACTGTGTATTTTACAAATACTTCGCGGTCTTTCATGAAGAATGGTGCTTCGATTATGTTGCGAAAAACACCCGATGCCGAATCCTTTTCCAAGGTCTTGCTCTCAATGCAGTTGTAAATCCATTTGGTATGGTTGGTTGCATTGCAGAAAATGTCGATGCACTTTTCTATCGGTGCGTTAATCGTGAACTTGCATTTTACCTGGTAGTCTTTTCCGCTTTCGCAGATGCGGTAATATATAGGTGTGTCGCAGTTGCAGTTGTGCCATTCGCTTTGGGCATTTGCGCGGATTGTTGGCAAAAAGACGGCAATCGCAATGATAATTATGTAAATGTGTTTTTCTTTCAAGGCAAATTATTGTCCAATATTCTGATTTACAACCTCGTTGAACTTCTGCATCAGCAGACGAAGCTTTTCATTTTCGACATCGAACCTTACATTGTCCATAGTGGCAATTGGCAGAATCTTTGGCGATGTGCCGGAGATGAATGCCGCATCGAAACTGGAAATCTCCGACAAGTCGATGTCCTTTTCTTCATAGACAAAACCATTGCGCTTGGCAGTGTCAATTATGTACTTGCGCGTTACGCCTTTTAGAATATCCTTTTCCTGCGCCGAAACCAGTTTGTCACCGCTGATGAAGAAGATGTTGGAGCGAGTCCCTTCGGTAATCTTGTTGTGCGAGTTTACATATACGGCTTCAAATATCTTGTTGTCGGCGATGAACTTGTCAACGGTATCGCGGAGGTTCTGGTTCCAGATTTTGTTGTGAGGATTCTCGCGTTCGTAGGCGAATGTCAGTGTCGGCACGCCATTTTTGTACTGCTCGTCGGTGGGGTAGTGGTGCTGAATTTCGTGGCAGATGTATTCCAAGGTCTTGCTTTCGGTGTCGTAGATGGCTTCGACCTTGATGTTGCCGTTTTCTATGTTGTTGTCGGCTATGCACTTGTACAGCATTGAGCCGAACTGTATGTTTTCAACCTTAATGCCACTGTCAACCGAAGCAAGGGTATTTTCGAACCTTGCGAAATGGTCACTCAGACAGAGAGGTTTTCTGTTTATAATCCTGATAACCTCGTAACTTGTAATTTTTGCCATTTTCAAATGTTTTTAATAGCCTCGACAAGGATTTTTTGCATCACATCGACGCTTTTCTTGAAATTTTCCAGAATCATTTCGAGCGATACTGGCTTTTCGTCGTCCTTCCAGCAGTCATAGTCGGTAGCAATCGAAAGGAGTGCGTAATTAAGTCCAGCTTCGTTAGCCAGTGCGGTTTCGGTGGCGGTCGTCATATTGATAAGGTCGGCACCCCACAGGCGGAACATTTTCGATTCGGCCTTTGACGAGAATCGTGGACCTTCGATGGTTATGATAGTTGCACAGTCATGTACGCTGGCGTTCTGAGCTTTGGTAGCATTGACAAGGATTTCGCGCAGGCGGTTGTTGTACGGATGAGCCATCGGGCAGTGTACCATGTTGCCAGGTTCGAATTCCTCGTAGAATGTGTTTGTGCGCAGACGGGTAAAGTCGATGAACTGGTCGGGAACGGCAAAATGTCCGGGAGCAATTTCTTCGCGCAGACTTCCGCAGGCGGTTGTTGCGATTACATTTTTGCAACCGAGTTTCTTGAGTGCCATTATGTTGGCGCGATAATTTACATTGCTTGGCGTGATTGTATGCTCGAGTCCGTGACGCGAAACTATTGCCACAGGTTTTCCTCCGATGCTACCAGTGATTATTGGGGAAGACGGTTCTCCAAACGAGGTTGTGATAGTCTGCGAGGATTGGTTTTCGAGTATGTTGCTTTTTTCGAGGCCAGTGCCACCGATAATTCCAATAATGTTTTTATTCATCGTCTTCATCGTCGTCGTCTTCATCGTCAGTTATAGCCGAAGCCTTAACCATGAATTCTGCCTTCTTTGCATTTTCAGGCTTGGCATGTTCTGTTGCGTATTCTGGGTCTTTTGCAAGTTCAAGGTCGTAAACCAGAACAGGCTCGTCGGGGAAGAACTTGAGGCCGAGAGCAAGTATTTTCTTAGCTTCTTCGGTATCTGGAGTTTCCTTTTCGAGCAGCCATGTTGCGTAAATGTCGAAGGCTTCAATCATAGCGAAGTCGGTATCCTTTTCTCTACGCTTGCCGTTTTCGGCCAAAGTTTCAAGGTTCCTCAATATTGGGTTTGCTGTGGCTGTATCGCCGACAATAGCGGCAAGGCATCCGTTGAGGGCAACAAAATTGTCGTCGGAATATGTCTTCAGCATTTTCCTGACCTTTGAATTGGCTTTTGCGTATTTCTTTACGCTGGTATAGTGGTCAACGTAGTACATTCCGATTACGGCAATGTCCTTGAGCAGGTCGTCGTTGTCGGGGAAGAGAATTTTTGCCTTCTTGTCTTTTTTCTTGGCGTTGACGGAATATCTCAGTGCCAGTTCGTACGATTGCAGATATTCGGGTGTCTTGTCGAGAAGTTTGGGATCGTCGAGGCACATGGTGAAAATCTTGGCGTATGCGTAAGCCGAATACAGGTACAATTCAGCATCGTTCTTGTATTTTTCGAGTACCATCATCTTGTCGCACTTGAATGCGAGATCTTCCCACTGCTCATTTTCAAAGTATTTTGCCAGTTTGCTGTGTACGCCGTTCTTTACTTGTGCGTTTGCAGAGAGTCCTGCCATTAACAGCGGCACTATCAGTAATATTGCTACGACTAACTTTCTCATAAAAAAACAAATTGTCTGCAAAGGTAGTCGCTTTTTTCTAAAGCTCCTATTCTTTACGGACAAAATTATGTTAATATTTATCAACCTTTGTTTATAAATGCTTTATTTTGCAAGTAATCAGGCTATTATCTAGTTATACCAACGATTATGGTTGCAATCTTTTTTTGTGAGTGTAAAATTTTCTTAAAAAATATATATTTGCACAACTAAAATTAATTGATATGCGGTAATCTTATAAATGATAGGCAATGAAAAAAATAGAACTCATATTATTTTTATTGTTGATAGTCCAGTTGGTGTTTGGACAATTAACAATGGTTACATACAAAAACTATGTTGATGGAAAAACGTTAGAATACAATTTGATAGCCTTTAACGAGAATCAGGGTATTAATTATAGGCCTGCGTTTGCATATGATCCGTCAGATAGAAAAGTATTCATTGATGAGAGCAAGATAAAGATTACAGCAATTGATAAAAAAGCGAATAAACGTAAGGATCTGCTTTATGACATAGAAAGTAAAAAGCTTGAAGTTGTTGAAGATTGGAGTGAAAATGTAAGCGCCGAAATAAAAAAATCGTCAAAAGCTAAAGATATTGATGGGTATCATTGTAAATTGGTAGAAGAAACAGATTCGTTAGGAAGGTTCTCGTATTGGAATACATTGGAAAAGAACTACAATTGGTTGTCTGATTGGGGCGGTTTTGATGGAACTATTGTGGAGGCTTATAGAAATGATAACCTAATATTGCATCTGGAGAGCATTAAAGAGGTTGCATATTCAGAAACTATATTCCCAATCGAAATTCTGCTGGAAATATTGTGTTCTTGGTAGGTTATAAGAAAAGGGAAAAGAGAAAACCATAATTGCGGCATTCGCTTCTCCCTATATTGAATCGTTATCTTCTTCCGATTCCGAAATATTGGAAGCCGAACTTTCTTACTTCCTTGGGATCATAAATATTTCGTCCGTCGAAGATTAACTTTTGCTTCATCTTTTTTAGCTGTTTGTAGTCCAAAACCCTGAATTCTGTCCATTCGGTTACGAGCAGCAGAGCGTCGGCATTTTCGGTGGCTTCGTACGGTGATTTGCAGAGAGTTATCTTGTCGCCAAGTCGACGCTTGGCTTCGTCCATGGCAACAGGGTCGTAGGCGAAGATTTTTGCTCCCATGCTATTGAATTTCTCAGCAAGAACCAATGCCGGAGCTTCGCGCATGTCGTCGGTGTTTGGCTTGAACGCCAGTCCCCACATTGCAATTTTCTTGCCCTTGAGGTCACCGTCGAAATACTCGTAAACCTTGTTGTAGAGGGTTTCTTTCTGGCGGTTGTTTACATTTTCCACAGCCTTCAGAATTTCGAGCGAATAGTCGTAGTCGGATGCTGACTTTATCAGTGCTTTCACGTCCTTGGGGAAGCACGAGCCTCCGTAGCCTGTGCCTGCGTATATGAAATACGGACCAATTCGCTTGTCGGTGCCAATGCCTCGGCGTACGCTGTTGATGTCAGCACCAACTTTGTCGCAGAAATTGGCTATGTCGTTGATGAACGAAATCTTGGTGGCCAGCATTGCATTGGCGGCGTATTTTGTGATTTCGGCCGATGGAATGTCCATGTATATTATAGGATGTCCGTTGAGTACGAACGGCTTATAGAGCCTGTCCATGATTTCACGGGCATTTTCGGAATCGACGCCGACCACAATCCTGTCGGGGTGGAGATTGTCCTTTACGGCATCGCCTTCCTTCAGGAATTCGGGGTTCGATGCTACGTCGAACTTGATGTCGAGCTTGCGAGCTGCAATTTCTTCGGCTACGGCCTTGCGAACTTTTTCGGCGGTGCCTATCGGGACTGTGCTCTTTGTAACCACGACCATGTATCCGTTGATGTTGCGACCTATTTCGTGTGCAACTGCAAGTACATACTGCAGGTCGGCGCTACCATCCTCGTCGGGCGGCGTGCCTACGCATATGAATGCAGCGTCGGCTTCCTTCAGAGCTTCGGCATAGTCGCTGGTAAACGACAGCAAGCCTTTGCGCATGTTGTTGTCAACCATGTCTTTAAGACCTGGTTCCCATATCGGGAGTATGCCGTTGTTGAGGTTGTCAATCTTTTTGCGGTCGATGTCGAGGCACGATACGCGGACACCCATTTCGGAGAAACAAGTTCCCGAAACAAGACCTACCTAGCCTGTGCCAATAACTGCTATCTTCATTTATTTGTATTCTGCTAAAAATTTGTTTACGTTGCTGAAGATTCTTTCTTCGAGGTTGTCTGATTCTGACTTTACAAACTTTTCGCCAGTAATCTTCTCGTATAGCTCGATGTAGCGGTCCGAGATGCCGTTTACAATTTCATCGGTCATTTCGGGAACCTGCTGACCAGCCTTGCCTTGGAATCCGTTGTCCATCAGCCATTCGCGAACAAATTCCTTCGAAAGCTGACGCTGTGGCTTGCCTGCATCAAAGTTTGCCTGATAGGTGTCGAGGTAGAAGTAACGCGACGAGTCGGGCGTGTGGATTTCGTCGATGAGGTAAATCTTGCCGTCCTTCTTGCCGAATTCGTACTTGGTATCTACAAGGATAAGTCCCATCTTGTTGGCTATCTGGCTACCACGTTCGAAAAGCTTGAGCGAGTATTCTTCGAGCTTGCAGTATTCTTCTTCCGAAACCAAGCCGCGGCTGATAATTTCTTCGCGCGAAATATTTTCATCGTGAAGTCCGAGTTCTGCCTTGGTGGTAGGGGTGAGGATTGGTTTTTCGAATTTCTGGTGTTCCTTCATACCGTCGGGAATCGGCACTCCGCAGATTTGACGTGCACCGTTCTTGTATTCGCGCCACGAACTGCCGGTGAGGTATCCGCGTACAATCATCTCGATAGGATAGCCTTCGCACTTGTGTCCTACGGTTACCATCGGGTCTGGAGAACTGATTTTCCAGTTAGGAACTATGTCGGCGGTAAGGTCGAGGAATTTCGATGCTATCTGATTGAGCACCTGTCCCTTGAATGGAATGCCTTTGGGCAGTATCACGTCGAATGCGGAGATTCTGTCGGTAACGACCATCACCATCAGTTCGTCGTTGATGTTATATACGTCGCGAACCTTGCCGTTGTAGAGGCCTTTCTGGTTCTTGAAATTGAAGTTTGTTTTTGTTAAAGCTTTCATTGTTATGTCGTTATTTTTTTTGTTTCTGGGTTTCTAAGTTTTTTTGTTGTGTCGTGGCGCGCCGCGACAGTACTAATGTTTTATGGCTTTGGCGTTTATGAGACGCAATGAATTGCGTCTGTACAAACGCCTTTCAGCCTTCTAGCCTGTTAGCCCTTAATACGGTATCATCTTCAGCGCATCTGCCAGTCTGTTTATTCCTTCGTTGAGTTTTCCCTTGAGCATTGGACGCATGAGCAGCGGAACGTCAGCGTGTATGGTGATTCGTCCTGCGGTTTCGTATTCGCTGAGCGATTTTAGTTGTATCCATGCCGTGAATCCCATCTTTGTGCCTTCTTCGGTGCCGAGTTTTATCAACTTGAATTCTTCCTTTTCGAGAAGCTTGACCACGAAAGTCATGCCTTTTGCCGTAACGGTGCAGGTGTCCTCGGTGGCGTTGACTTGTGTGTCGGCATCGGGCGGAATCATGCGAGTGATATTGCGCAAGTCGCTCCAGTAGGCGAAAATTCGCTGGTCGGAGTTGCCGATTTTTACAACTTTGCTAACTGCTTCGAGTCCTTTCATTGTTGTTCTATGTTATTTTTTCCAAGTGTCGGGGCTGGTTCTCCACTGTTTCAGTACTTCGATGTCGCTTTCGCTGATGTAGCCTATTTCCTTGGCCTGCTCAACGAGCACATTGTAGTTGCTGAGGGTTACGAGCTTAACGTTGGCATCCTTGAATGCGTCAACCGACTTCTGGAATCCGTAGGTGAAAATTGCAGCCATACCAACCACTTCGCACTTAGCTTCGCGTAGAGCCTTAACGGCGTTCAGACTGCTGCCGCCAGTCGAGATAAGGTCTTCGATTACAAGCACTTTGCTGCCTTCTGGCAGGTCGCCTTCGATGAGGTTGCCTAGTCCGTGGTCTTTGGCCTGCGAGCGGACATATACGAAAGGCTTGTGCAACTTGTCTGCTACCAGTGCTCCTTGTGCTATTGCACCTGTTGCAACACCTGCGATGACGTCGTATTCACCAAAGTTTTCCTTGATGACCTCGATGAAAGAGTCGCGTACAAAGTCGCGTACATCGGGGTAGGACAGAGCCTTGCGGTTGTCGCAGTAGATTGGAGAATTCCATCCCGAAGCCCATACGAAATGATTTGTCGGTTCAAGTTTTATTGCTTTTATTTGCAAAAGTTTTTCAGCTACTTGTTTGGCTATTGCGTTCATAACTTTAAATTTATGATAAAAATATTCTATAACGACCGGATTTTGGCATTCAACGAGGATGCTTCGTCCGATATTCAATCGGCAAAGATATTACATTTTGATGATAATACCGAATCGGCAATAAAACTTTTTTTGAACTCATCCGCCGACTACAACCTTGTGATATTAGGGGCTTCGGACGATGCTGCCTTGTGCCTGTTGAAAAAAGTTTTCACCGTGATAGAGGCTGGGGGCGGTCGAGTGACGGACAAGCAGGGTAGGATGCTCTTCATTTTCCGCTCTGGTCGCTGGGATTTGCCAAAAGGCTGGCTCGAAGCTGGCGAAACGCTTGCCCAGTGTGCTGTGCGTGAGGTCAGCGAGGAGTGCGGCCTCGGCATTGCCGACTTGCAGAACGATGGCGAACTGACGACCACCTATCACATATATCCTTTCAAGGAAGGGTACGCCTTGAAGGTTACGCATTGGTTCAGAATGAGATATGTCGGTAGTGGCGCAACCAAACCGCAGACTGAGGAAGATATTTCGGAAGTAAGGTGGATTGCCCCAAACGAGATGGGAGAGGTGCTGGAGAATACTTATGGGAATATAAGGATGGTGGTGGAGAGGTGAAATTGACTGTTGCGAAACTTTACAAGCTATTTCCGTACTTGTCAAGCCATGCCTGCGCTTGTTCGCAGTCGGGACAATGCGAGCGAAGCAATGTCTGGAATCGTACGGTATGCTTCATGATGACGGTATGGCACAATTCGTGAATTATGATGTAGTCAATCACAAACTCCGGGGCTTTTATGACGCGCCAGTTGATGGAAATGTTTTTCTCTTTTGAGCAGTTTCCCCATTTGCGTTTCTGGCTGCGGATGTAAAGTTTGTTGTAGGGTAGAAGCAGTGCTTCTGAAAGAATCTTGGCTCGTGATGAAATGTATTTTCGCGCTATGGTTTTTATCCATTTTTCCTGCACTGATATGTCCAGCAAATCCCGTTTTGCCTGAATGGTTCGGCTTTCATGATTTATAAGCACCTTGTTCTGGTATTTGGATGAATAGAAATAAACATAGCGGTTGCCAAACAGTAGCAGCTCGTTGCGGCGCAGTTGGATTTTTGATTTCTGTTCGAAGAATTGCCGTTTTGAAGCTATCCATTGTGACTTTTTCTCGAGAAGCCTTTCTATATCTTCATCGGTAAATGCCATAGGAACAAACAATTGAACCGAACCGTCCTCGCAGACACGAAGACGGGCATTTTTTACATTGCGGCGTGTTACTGAACAATTATCGGGAAGCATATCAATTCAGGCTGAAGTTCTTAACTATGGAATCCATGATGGTTTCCTGCAATATGTCATTCTCGTCTATATTTAAGTCGACATATTTGGGGTTCGCCGATAATATGCTAACAACAAACAAAAGTCGATTATATTCCTGCGTAACTTCCTGCCATCCAATGTAAATCTTTGAACGAATTTCCGTTGCCAGTTCGTTGGCGAATTCCCTTGCCAATACTTCATTGAAAGTCGGAAGCTCGTTTTTGAGAATCTGGTAAATCTCGAAAGTGCCCTTGTCGTCGAAGCCCATCTTCTTGGGAATCTCAATAGCCTCGTCAACTTCTGTGTAGAGTTCGCTTAGCTTTAACAGAAGGCCTTCTATTTCAATGGTATTCGCGTTTTTCTGTTGTATAAGTGCATCCAAGCGCTCCTGAAATTCGATGTAAATGGCACTGCTGTTCTGGTTTGTACGAATCATAGTCTCGATGTCGCGGATTATTTTCTCGGCCTTGTCTGATGGAGAAAGCCTTGTTTCCTGCAGCTTGGTGAGATAATCGGCATCGATGGCTATTTCGGGCAGGTGACCACGGAAATTAAGCAAGGTGGCGCTCTCTTCCAGCAATTTGCGTGTTTGTGCGGCATAAAACTCTGCGTCGAAACTTACTCGGCGGAATTCTTCCATGTAAAGTTCATAGATAGTCACCAGCCACAAATATTTGTTTTTGAACTGGCGCAATCCTGGATTGGGGCATATAGCTTCCCACAGTTGTACTACGCGGTGGAACCGATTTTCGAATTGCCCGTGGTCAACCTCATTCAGTTTGCGGATAATGGCAATCTGGCACTCGTAGCTGTCCTCAAGCTTGATTTCGGCAAATGGTTCGAATGCTTCGTCCAATTCTTTGGGAAAGACATCGAGCAGAGCGTCAACATCTTCAAACTCGCCAATATCTTCGGGGTCGTAGTTCAATGCCTCCTTATAATTTTGGAACACACCCACATAATCGACTATGCGGCCAAATTCCTTCGAAAGTTTGTTTTCGCCCTCTCCGTAGTCGTACGGACGGTTGGTGCGGGCAACTGCCTGCAACAGGTTATGGTCGCGCAACGGACTGTCCAGATACATTGTCTGTTCGATTGGCGCATCGAAGCCGGTGAGCAACATATTGCATACAATAAAGATTTTCAGGTTGTTGCCTTTGGCGATTTCATCCTCGGTAATGCGCTTCTTGAAGTTGGCAATCAGACCTCTGCGCTTTTGGTCGTCGATGTAGAAAGGCGAGAACATGTTGTATCGCTCGCTGTTGTCGTATTGACCAGTAGAAAAGATTATGCAGATTTCCGACTTGTCAAAATATTTGAGTAGTTCGTTGTAGTACAATACGCAAGCCTCCTTGTCGATGGCTACAACCTGAGCCTTGAATCCTTGCGGTTCAAGTCGCTCGCGGAAATCGTTGGCGATGTCGGCTGCCAAGGTCTTGATGCGCTCGGGCTTTTTCATCAGTGTTTTCCATGGTTGCACGCGCTGTTCCACCAAGCGTTTCTGGTCTTCTTCGAGTTCGGCGGTGATTTCGGCATAGCCTTGTTTCAGGTTTTCCTTGTCCAAAAACCATTCGGATGGTCCCAAGGTATAGCGGATTGGCTTGGTCGCGCCGTCGTTGATGGCATCGATTACACTGTATTTGTCCAGATAATACTCTATCTTGCCGTTTGCGTCCTTGATGCCGAATTCGCGGTGTGTTTTCGGAATCGGCGTACCCGTGAATGCAAATCGTTTTGCATTGGGCAGTACGGCGCGCAGTTCCATCTGGTAGTCGCCGTATTCGGTGCGGTGGGCTTCATCAATGAGTACAACGACATTGTCGCGTTCGTCCTTTATCTCGCCAAGTTCCCTGAATTTCTGCACGGTAGTTATGAAAACTCCTGCTGGCTTGTTCTTGAGGATCGATTTCAGGTCGCCTACGCTATACACTGTGCGTGCATTTGGGAACTCGCAGTAGAAGAAAGTGTCGCCCATCTGGTCTTTCAGATCTTTGCGGTCCACTACGATGAAGATGGTCGGGTCGTTAAGCGCTTCGGTCTTGCGAAGCTTGTAGGCGGTGTAGAGCATTGTGAGCGACTTGCCCGAACCCTGAGTGTGCCAAATCACGCCCTTTGTTTTGTTGGATTCCACCACGCGATCGACAATCTTGTTGGCGGCACGCAACTGCTGGTAGCGTGCAACTTTCTTGATAATCTTGCCGTCGTCGCGCTCAAATACGATGAAATTGCGTAGGATGTCGAGTACGCGTTCGGGCTGCAGCAAGCCTATGATGCCGAACTTCATCTGTTCGAGCAGCTGACCGTTTGGCAGACGCTCCACATCGAAGTGCATAAGGCCGTCGTTTTCGTCCTTGTAAACGTGGCAAAGTTCGTTTTCGGGATGCAGAAGCGGATTGTCGTATTTGTCGGCAATTACCGAATCCTTCCATTCGTTGAAATATGATGCCGATGCGCCCGGAATGCCGTATTTGCTCAGTCGTCCGTTGCAGGCTACGCCAAACAGGTGGCACATAAACAGTTTTTCGCTGCGGCGGTCGTAGGTTTGGAACTGTCGTACACCTTCGAGCCAGTTTGTGCCGCGCCTTGCGCATTGCTTTGCTTCGATTGGCACCAGCGGAATACCATTTACCAGCAGGCAGATGTCAGCGCGAACCTGCTGCACTGCGTATTGGTTGGTGACGATAAGGCTGTTTTTCCAGATGTCGTCGAAGTTGATGAAGTGGACGGTTACATCCTCGCGGTTGATAGTGACGGTAACGCCATCAACAAGCTGGTTTAGGAACTTCTCGTTGCCCTCGATGGGGATGGGGTTGCGCAGGTTGTTGAGCAGTGTGTCCACCGCAGTTTTTGCATTTTGCTGGTCGATGTTGTTTAGCACTTGTACCTGCTCAATAAGTATAGGTTCCACCACAGCGTTTACCTGCAGGCGGTTATATTGTTTCAAATCCTCTGCCGAACGGTATTCCCAACCCAACTGGGTGAGCCATTCGGTGACTTTGGATTCTACTGATTTTATTTCTGATAATTTTGACATATTAATTTCCTTGTGGTTAATATGAATAATCAAATCATTTAATGAATGTTTTTTTATGTATAAGTTTATTACTCTATTCGTATTTAATAACAACGACTTCTGCAATCCGCTGTAATAAATACAAATATGGTCTCAGTAGATCGTTGTTTTTGTGAGTTGGGCTGATTACAACATTTTCTCTTGATTCTCGTGCATGAACTAACACATTACGAATTGTGTCAATATTTTTTCTAATATTCGTGAGAATCTCTTTGGGCGGGTTATCTATTTCATTTGCACTATTAAAAATACCCTTTATTTTTAGTCCGCCATCAAAACAAATATCATCTATAAAATACTTGCTATTTGCTTGAATTTCATTTTTTATGTCATCATAAGAGCACAGATCATTTATTAATCGCTCCATTCGCTTATCATCTTTGTATTGTTTGAAATAATCGCTATATATTTCTATTATCTTGTTTGAATAGATATCAGAATTTAGTATGTCTGGTGATTTAATAATATTTGTTATTTGCCTTTTCAGATTGTTTTCAATGTAATAATATGAACAATACTCAAGTACCTGAAAATAAAAAATATACTTTAGTCGCAAATTAGTAGATTCTCTTGCTGCTTCGATTAGTTCTAATAACGTTGTATCTAATTGTTTTGTATTAATCTTTTTAGGAAAACTTTGCACGTCCTTTTTACATGGTATTTTGATGTCCCCAATATCACTTTCATTCGAATCTTGTATATATATTATTGGTGACTCTCTGTCATAATATTTCATTATGAAGTTTACATGCTTAAAAAAAATTATATGATTATTAATATCGTCATCAAAGTCGCCTTCTATGAAGAAATTAGTAGGCTTCAAGGAAGCGTCCTTATCTTGATAATAAAGATGATAACGAGCTAAACCAAAATATCTTCCTTGACTTTCTGGTATTTTACTAAAAGAAACATGCTTTGCTAATTTTTCAAATTCTTTGGAAGGCGCACCATAGTACAGTCTAAATTCTTTCCCTTTAAATATATACTCAAATGACCTTTCATATTTCTCTGGCAATGGGGCATATATGAACTCGTACAATTTTTTATCTTTATGATAAATCCCGAATAGTTCTTTAGGAAATATCATGTTATCTAAGAAAGACATGGATTCTTTTGATTTGAAAATAAAAAAAAATGAATCGTCTTCCCAGCAATTTGACAAAATGAAATTTTTGCCATTTTCTGATATTTTAACGCCTTTATTGTTCTCTAAAAATAAATTTAATGCACTTTTCATACTAAATCATATTATATTCTTTCTTTTACCCTCACCCTCCCCGTCAGCAAATTCTGCATCAATGACTTCTTCAGCCTTTCAAGGACGGC
>JAEEGK010012715.1_pt1 | contig 19088 bp, 16 predicted proteins | sample 8958771 | NCBI WGS metagenome assembly JAEEGK01 (sample SAMN16246547, study PRJNA631951) | gut metagenome | biome: gut microbiome; feature: rumen; material: SC-attached | host: Bos | place: Iran: Karaj | collected 2018-10
GGTTGTGTATATAGTCGCATAATGTTGCGGCATGGGGAACTCGTCGTAGTGGTGTTCGGTGTGATATTCGCCCGATTGGTTCGCGCAAACCTCGACTCGAGGATGCCCCGCTGGGCAACATAGAAATTGGCACCCGTCCAGCCCCACGGGCAATCCACCGCCACAAGCAGGTTGCCGAGGCCGTTGTAGTAGAAAGCCGTGTCGAACTCATAGTGGTTCCACCCCGTGTTGCAGACCAGCGTGTCCACCGCCACCTGCTGAAACAGGGGGCCGAACCTCACCATGCCGCTCCCCATATTGGGCACATATGTGTTAGCAAGATAGATTGTGCAGCCTGCGCGGCCAATGCTGCTTGATGTGCCGCAATAGAAGTCGATGCCCGTAATCATGGCCTCTCCGTTCAATTCGTCGCTCTGCACCAGCTGCTGCGTATAGCTTGCCCAGCCGTCCACGCATGGCAAGGTGGCATCGCCCGACATTAGAAACATGTTGTTCGTGTCGCCAATAAGGATAACATTAGTACTCGGCGTCTGCGCAGACCCATCCCAAGAGAGGATTAAAGTCACCAATAGCATGACCGATGCAACTCTATTTTTCAAATAACCTGTTTTCATAACGTGAGTTTTTTATTATTAGTTTTCTTTACGTATATGTCGGTAAAAAAACGGTTTTGTTACAGCCAACAAATCTTTTTTTTAATTTGCTGCAAAAGTATAGCAAATTTTTTATTCATCTATGCGAATGAACACTAAGGGATACTATTGAACAAAAAATCGGCTTTAAAATATTCGAGAATTGTTTGTTGTTGCTTGATGGTCAATAGTTTTGTATTACAATTATAGCCAATTGCCTTTAGTTTCTCCAACAAGGCGGGATTTGCGTTTAATTCTGACCTCAGCCACCGTCTTGCGGTTTGATCCGAGCAACATTCGCCAACGAATAGGCGTGCGAATTCTAGTTTAGTCCGTGGTTGTAATGTTTGTTTTTTATTCAGTGGGGTCATTTCTGTGTATTTTTGTTATTGTTCATTCTTGCCGTATTCGTATATATAGACGTAAAAAAACGATTTTGTTTTCTAGTTTAACGAATTTTAATATCATGCCTTTATTACCCCTCACTTTTTCCGCCCTCATATATATCTTACAAAAATGCCAAAATCGTCACCTTTTTGCCCCAATATTTAACATATATTAACGCCGTTTTTCGTTTTCTGTCTAATTTTGCCCGTAATCCTCCTTTCCCACTCGACTATGATTATCCCAAATCGGTCATTCGGGTTTATGACAGATTAGTATTTATTTCGAGCAGATTGGTCACATCGCTGGCGAAGGCGTAGCGGGCTACGACGAGACAGGGATGTGGACAAGATGTCGAAAGAAATGCTGAGATGTCATGAACAGACCTAATAATTGAAATGTCGACCTAATGACCGATTTGGGATTATCAGACCCGGTCCTAACAAATATTCAAGACAGGGACGCCTGCATACAATAAAACAGACTTCGCCAACGTTATCAGCAAAAACAATAATCGAAAAAAAGAACATCATGAAAAGAACTGCTATCGCACTTATTGTAGGCACAATGATGCTTACTGCCAGCGGATGCCACCGTGGAGAGAAGGAATTTGCAACTACCTTACGGGAGGATGCACGCCACATGACACTGACCCTCAGCGAAGAATACCTTCCTGCTGGCAACATCGTCGGGGTAGAGAATTGCTACTCGCTGGTCTGGCCCGCCAAAGGGATGCTCACACCAGAGGCTGAGCACGAACTATTGCTGCGCTGCTTCGGCGACAGCACTGCCACCACCTTCGAACAGGCTGCCGACCGCTGGCTCAACAACACATGGATGTATGAGGACGACTTCAACTGCATACAAAAAGAAGTCGTCGACAGCCTGCCCGACCTAATGTACAATTACGCAAAACTGGAAAGCGAATATACTGCAGACCGCGAGATTGGGTCCTTCCATATTTGGGGAGAGACCTTCAACGTCGGTGCTGCCCATGGCATGTATTTTTCCCAAAATGTGAACATCGACCTCAACACCCGCCAAATCATCCACCTTAGCGACTTAGTAGATACCGCCACATTGGGTGAGGTCATCATCCGCGCCGTCGAAGACTTGACTGTGAACAAAGATGTACTCGATTGCCTGTTCGACGACTACCAGCAGACTGGCCGCCTGCCCGTGCCGCAAGACTTCTTTATCGACAGCACCCGCAGCACCATCACCCTCGTCTATCAGCTTTATGAGATAGCCCCCTACGCCTGTGGCATACAGAGCATCGTGCTGCCCATCTTTTGGCTATCAAAGCATACACCTCTCACCCCCTACGCCAAAGAGCTCTTCGGCGATGGCTGCTCACTATAAAAAGTGAAAATTGAAATCATTGCGGCGAGTTTCTGCAATAATTTCAATTTTCACCTTTCAATTTTCAATTAATACTCCACCTTCGGCTCCATCTCCTTGGCCTGCGCCACCATCTTCTCAATCTCCTTCACCGAGGGGACGCGGTTGACCAGGTTCTTCTGGGCGTTCACCTCCTCCATCTTGGCTTGGAGGTTGGCGGGCACACGATGGCGGAACTCCTTGATAGTATCCACACCAGCAGCCTCGAGCAGCTCGGCAAACTGGCCTGCCACACCGTGGATGCGGAACAGGTCGGCATGGTTGGTCCACTTCAAGATAAGTTTCTCACTAATACCAGTGGCCTCAGCTATCTTTTTGCGGCCGGCACGGGTAGCGCATTTTTCCAGCAGGTCGTCAGTAGTCTTCACTGCGGCCTCGTTCAGCTTGGCGGCATAAACATCGCCAATGCCTTCAATGTCGATAATCTTGTAAGCCATAATGTAATATTTTAATGGGTTTTACTGCGATAACGCAATATCGCCTCATTTATTGCCCGTTCACGCAGAAAATATCGAAACAGGCAAGATGCATTATCACTGTTCTGCTACGATATACGTCCTGTATTTAGGAGCCGTTGGCGGCTGCCAACCCGCAATAGCCTTCTGAATCAAATTACATTCCTCACGCGTTTCAGCGACAATGCCTATCACCAAATTCTCCGGCTCCTCCATTATATCCCTGCCCATGACAATCTCATTCTGTGGGAAACACACCTTTGCCTTCTGCCTTGCCCCTACCAGCCAGCGTTCTATCTCCATCACACGTCTGCCGGTCTTCGAAGCAAGCCATTTCATATCGTCCTTTATCTCCCCCAACTCAGCCATGCAATCCGCATACAACGCTGCATCCATCCTTTCCCTATTGGATTCTATCACCTCTGCCACCTCCTCGCAATCCCTCCTCGTAGTCAGTTCCCTATCCACCGACCCAATCCCAAACACCGCCAACTCCCCGTGCACCTCATCCGACAGCCACGTGTGAAACATCTGCTCCACATCCCACAGGATAAGGTTCTCCTTCAATCTTTGTATAAAAATCTCCTTGTCCATTAACTTTTATGATGCTGCCGGATGGTCTTGAGATGTCCAGAACCCTGCCTTAAAATGTCAAGATTGGGAACAAGACCTCCATTCTGGTCCGGGTCTTCATAATTATCCAAGTCGAAAAACTCTGTACGGATATTCCCTTTGTCAAAGATAATACGGATTATCTTGAAGAACTCCTCGCTACCATATACTTCCCACTGCTGAGCCATCATCGCCTCCTTGTCCCAACGCTCTACCTGCGACACCATGCTTTCCACAAATATCTTGGTGTCATACCACTCAACCACTTCGTCCCATTCCGACCTGTTAACGTCAACATCATATTCTTCATCCCTTTCAGCATACATAGTATGATTCTCTTCCCACCAAATAAATGAATATTGGAACTTGTGAGACCAAAACATATAACAATCCTCCGACCACAAAGAAACCACCTCAATGGCGTATATCGTGTCCCCGTCCAAATCACACGGCACATCTCTCAAATAAACAGACTGCAAAGAATCCAATTCATACTCCCCAGCATGACACTTATTAATCATCGGAACAAGGTCAATAGTATTCTGAGCATAAACTGTATTCACACCAACTGCCAACAACAAACAGAGACCAAAACCAAGACAAAATGCTTTCATAATTAGTATTATTTCTTACATTCATGGCACATCGCCAAATACTGCTCCGCCAATTCTCGGGTGGCATCGTCGGGGTCGTGGTCAAGCACATACTTCAATTCCTCCTCTGCCTCGCCTACACGGTCAAGATTAAGGTAGTAAGCAGCGCGGTTTACGTATGCCAACAAGAAGTCGGGGTCTATCTCGATGGACTTCTCTATATCAGCCATCGCCTGCTCATGGCGACCCAACATACCGTAGGCGCTACCCCGGCTGCAATAAGCCTGCGCGTAGTCGGGATTCAGCTCTATCGCCTTTGTGAAGTCGGGAATCGCCTGCTCGTACTGCCCCTGCTTATAGCGCAAATAACCGCGATTGTTATATGCTTCCGCCCGTTTGGGACACAGACGTATTGCCTGCTCGAAATCCGCCAACGCCCGCTCCATATCACCCAACGCATCGTAAGCAATACCGCGATTCAGATACACGATGCCGTCACGCGGATTTAATGCCAACGACTCGCTGAAAAGCTCCACCTGCCTCTCCGGATGCTCATCATCCCAATACGCCAAGTAAAACAAATTCTCCGCCTCTTTCTCCGCCCGTCTCTTTGCCCCATACCGCACTCCCCGCGTCTCGAACCGCAGCGACCCGATAGTGACAACCCACCTCCTCGGAGACCTATGTACATTGCGATGATACTTCATAGTTTACTGGTATTATTTTTTATTACTTTTGCCATCCGCATAAGCTCTTCAGTATCTATTTCTTCCAACACCACTTCCTCGGGGGCAAGGTCGAGAAGGAACTGCATGTAGTTGGGGAGGGTGAGCAGATTCCTATCACGTCCGATATTGTAGTCACCGAATTTGATAAAGTGTTTCACACCGTACTTATCGGAATGTTTTGTTATTTTTCCAGCGAGTTTTCCATTCCCACCGTCGTTTTTCCAGCGACTATTCGTGGTGCAACGACTATTCCTTTTCTACATAATCGAAAATATCAATGACTCCGGCTTCTTCTTTGATATCAAGGGCTGGAACATATTCTACCATTCTTGTAGTGCCACTTGTTTTCTCGACATAGAAATACACAAATGCGCCCGTATAACTGCGGAACACCACTTGATACTCCGTCTCTGTCTCTTCCCCCATTTCTACATACATCATGGAAGGATTATCCTCCGCCATGCTCCAGTCATACGCGCTATGGCAATAGTTGCTTACGCCCTCGTATGCCATCTCTGCAGTTATTTCACTTTTTGTGGCGTTGGTGTTGCATGAGCAGAAAAACAACACTGCCAATACGATAAAAAAGGTAATATGCTTCATGATTCTCAAATTATATTTTCAGCAAAAATCACATCTTCGGCGTTCTTGTACATCAAGGGAATGTCGTTCTACTATGTTTCTAATTCACGAAGCAGGTCAGTGAGAATATACTCGTCACTTTGTAGCTGGAGACCGCTGTCGGGATTGGTAAGCAGGGCATAGGTATGTGAATTGTAAAGGATGTCTAGAGCTCGCTCGACGTCGATGCCGAGGCGGTCAGTAAGCAAAGCGACTATTCGACCTTCTTTGCGCCAAAGGACTTGGTCTCTCATTGTTGGACTCCTTTCTCCACAGGCTCCGTGGTAATAAAACGCAGACAGTTGTCAACAATAGCCTGACGACTGATGCACATTTGGTGTGTCGGTTTAGCAAAACGTAGTTGGCCGATAGCTTGTTCTGCTGTGATGCGACCAGCATAGTAGTCCTCAACGGTGTCGATAACCTGGTCGTTAGCCACGCCACCCTCAATGATGTCGTAGCTTTTCCATGGTTCCTCACCCCGACGACTACTAACAATGAAGTCTAGCCACTCTTGGTCGTAGTTCTCAAGTCGAAGACGACACACATCAAATGGCAAGGCTGCTTCATTAAACTCATATCTAGTAATCAACGGTGTATCAACGGCACGAATAACACATACACGCTTGGCCCAACGCTCTGCCTGTTCACGAATACTTGTCACATAAAAACCAGGGCCGAAGTCAAGTTCACGGCGACCAACACCAGTAAGTGGTGATGGTACAGCGACGTATGAACCATGATAAAGCGTTATCATTGCTGACCTCCTTCCTTTGCATCCCAGTTCTTAAGAGCCTCCTGCACATTCCACACCACGCCGTCAATGCTCTCTGCATGCAGCGTGTCGTAGCAATCTATCAGCAGTCGGCGCACCAAGCCATGTTGCTTAAGCCGATTGTGCAATTCGGTAGCTGTAATGCCCATACGCTGTGCAGTAGCTCCAATAGCCAGCGTGATAAACTGAGTTTGCTGTATAGACGTTGTTGACATATCTTTAGTTTGCCGACATTTTTAATCTCCCTTTTTTAACGTTAAAACTCCCATAATATTGCCTTCCCTACAAACAAAATAATCAATACCGCCCGACTTGTATTAGACGTTGCAGATTACAAATCTCATTTTTCACAATCGGTGCAGTAAGCTCCCCTGCCACAAACAACCAAAACACTCCAGGCAATGTCAATCAGAGCAGCAATGCTCTCCCTCCCCAAAAGTCCAAAAACTACGAGGACGAGAATACCGACTGCCGCATTCTTATTGATTGTAAATCAACACTAATTGTTACAATACTCTGCACCTAACTTCTCTTTAAGTAGTTGCTCTTGTGCTATTACCTGATCATCAGGAGTATTCTTTGACATTATCATCAATAATGAGAACGCAAAGTTTCTGGAATAGTCCGGGTCGCTATCAACCAACTCTTTCAGTGTCTTGTTGTTGCCATGTCCATTGGTCTTCACATACACTTCCCATCGCTGCCAGATGCCTTCCTTGCCGTAGGCCGATCCAATATAGAGCTTGTCAGTTTTCGTGTCTCGAATTACATAGACACCGTATACATTTGAAAGCATGTGACGCCATTCTTCGTTGTCGGTATTTACCAACTCTGTCAATTCATCGAATGTAAGTATAAAGTCAAGATAGCCGGGGAAAGGCTTGGAATCAAAACCTGAAGATATCTCAATGACCTCCATCTCGTTACTGAACTTCTGATGCCATGAAATTGGGTTGGACCAGTTGATAATTACACGTTCTTTCAATCTTTCGAAACCTCCGATTTCCTCTAATGTATAGAAGTATTTGTCGTTGGGATTTTCAATCGTTTGACGGACTTCCTCTATGGGTTGAACCCGCAAAACACGGTACACGCCAACAAAACGTGCTCTCCTACCTTCCTCGCCGATGAAACTGACGATGTAGTCTAATTCATGAAAAACAGGTTTGGATTGTATCGCCTGATAATCCTCAAATTTATCCCGATGGAATCGGTAAAGGTCATAAACATTCTGACGATGGTCTTTGTGACGCACCAATTTGGCTTTTGCATCCTTTGGAAGTCCGCATCTTACTAATAATTCTTGAATTGTGATAAGCATTTTTATAATGTTTTATAGGTTTATTAATGTCTCCAATTGTACTCAACACCCAACTCGTTTAAAACAATGTATGGGATATTGTCTGTAAAGAAATTGGGGGTTAATCTGGCCTTTATCAGTTCTTTTCCCAATGTACTAGTAGGTGGGCAGGCGAATGCTCCGTAAACACTGCTAAAGAATCGCCCATTACGGTTTCTTACCAGCTGTTCGTCATTAAACTCAGCATCCAAACCATAGAACACTGTTCCAAGACGGTCAAACTTGGAACATTCGGACATGTGAATGCAGTGATTGTCGAGCAATAAGGCATATTCTTCATGAACCACTCCGACTGGTAAAACATAGGATGCCCCATGAAAATAGGCTCGAACTATGTCTCCCGTATAAATGTAGTCTCCTCGTTTGTCTTTAAACGGGGTACGCACTCCTGCAAAATGCACCCTACGCACATAGCCTTTGTTTGGACACTCATCATGAAATTCGTCGTAGAGGATATAATCCGCATGCTGGTCTTTGTATTTCTCATCCTTCGAACACACGTAGAACTCCCATGGACTGTGGAAAAAGAAGCCAAATCCAAAACTTGTATATCCAAATTTGCCGTCACCATCAACATAACGTATTTTTATATGTGGATATTTAGTATTTAGCGCTGCTCCTATTTCGTATCTATACATACGGCTTAATCGCACAAGTTCTTCTTCGTCGATTCCATAATTCAACGCGGTAGACTCTTCCTCTTGTCTGCCCAATCTCATATCTATATCAAAAAAAACGAGCCACCATTCAAGAGCAAACACTGCGTTATTCACATCACGCAATTCATAGAATAGAGGTGCGACCTGTTGGTCATTAAAGCCAGCTATACCACATCCCAAGCGTGTGATAAGAAACCTATTCATTGGATGGTCTTTTACATATTCTATAAACTCTTGGACGTATGGAATCATTTCTCCTACTGTTTCGAACATGGTTGGAATCGCATAGCATTGTCCTTGTGGTCCAACGCCTTGTCCAAAGGTTGCACCAAAATGGCGGCAAGCATATCCTGCAGCGCCTCCTCGGTGTGTGCCTTCCAAATTGCTGCCAAAAACAAACACCTCACAACGCGTCAATTCTTTAATAGGTTCTGTCGACAACTTTCTACCTTTATAGTTTGATACCATATTCTAATGCTATTTAAAGTTATCATACCTTTCTTTAGAGACAGGGAATCTCATCATCACCGCTTCCCACCAGCATCCTATACCGACATCCTCTTTCCAGTCGTATGGTTGTTCTTCACCACCACCGATAGTTTTTCGCCAAACATTCCAACCGTATGGTTTTGTTGGTACAGAACGGTAAATATAGTTGACACATTCTGGTACCAAATACATCTCTTCTGTGAAGAGCTTCTCAAAAAATAATTCAGCTTTCATCGTTTATACCTTTATTGTTACTTTCGAATGCAAAGATACATCATAGGTATGCCATAATGTGACACAGTGTATTTTTTCAAAAAAAAGCCGTGAACTTTTTATGTTCATGGCTGAGGTTCTCGACTACCTATCATTACGAACAAGAAAGCTCACGGCGCTCGTGAGCGTTTCTCCTTTCTTGTGTAATGATAGTTGAAATTGTCGAGATTACAGCCATACAAAAGAAAAGCGAATACGCTTCAATATGTCTTTAATTATCTACTATTCTCTTTGATTTATGCCATATCTTACTATTTTTGTTTTACGGTGCAAAAATACGAATATTTTCGGATATAACCGAAAAAGTCGCAATTATACTCTCGTTTATCGGGGTATAACCCGATAAATCGCACATGGGACGAGAAGGCATCGTTTTTGTTTTTATGCATTTTGATAATTTTTTCTTTGTATATTGAAAATCAGTTGTATATTTGCAAATAGAAGTGATGGGGAAAGGTATTGGTAAATGCATTGTGAATTAGATGTTTACTTTACATATATTTTACCTTTATTTTACATATACTTTAGTTATTATTTATCTAAGCTAAACAAAAAGTAATCGAAAGATGGCAGAAAGTAAGAATAAAAATTTGGGATTTTATGGACGAATAAGGGGTTTGGGGGTGACGTTCTATCAGCGCGGGGGGAGGACGTATGCCCGCGTCAGCACACGCTCGTCGTCGAACAAACAGTCGCTCGGACAGTTCAAGGTGCGCGAGAGGATGCGGCACAGCATTGCCTTGTGGAAGAGTTTTTATACTCCGTACGAACCCTTGATGGTGACAACGGGAACCACGACGGCCTACAACGCATTCCTGCGGGCGAACTCGGCGTTGCCGACAGTTTACCTGACCAAGCAGCAGGCACGGCAGGGAGCGGCATTGCTGATGCCGGGGATGGTGGTGTCGGAGGGGCGGCTGCCAAAGGTGGAGTATGACTTTGCCCAGCTGGTAGGCGGCGAGCGGGTGGTGCTGACCAACCTGCTGACCGGCATTGACGCGGCCGGGACGCAGGAGCTGACTATCGGCTGCAACGATGATTTGCACCAGCTGCTTTGCACCAACCACCGCAACCCGCAACTGATGCCCGGCGACAGTGTGCGGTTCTACCGCTTTGAACAGATGCTGCATAACGACTGCCCGACGGTGAAAATGAATTGCTGTGAGTTGGCGTTGGACAACGACCCGCGGCACATCCCTGCGTTAAGGGGGTGGCGGTTCTACTCGCACGAGGGGCGGCTGGCCATAGGCGGCGCCGACAACGAGAGCATGGGCTGGGCTGTAGTGCTTTTCGGTGAGAAGGAGAAGAGCGCATCGACACAGCAGGTGCTCACCACCTGCCAGTTGTATCGGCTATACATCACCGACGAGGCGTTGGCCCAAGCCACCGAGAGCTACGTCAATGTGGAGAAGCCCAGTTACCTGACCCCTACCCTCCCCGAGCGCAAGATGGATTAATCGTCCGACGTTAGTGTGCTATTAGCAGTTTTCTAACCACAGTTACGGCAGGATGGGTTACTCTGGCATAGTAGGTGCCAGAGCTCAAGTGCGAGAGGTCGATTATCGTACGCTCGGACGTGAGGGTACGTTCCAACACGCAACGACCGTCGACACCGAAAAGCTGTAGCTTCACGGGGAGCGTCATTCCTGATACAGCCACCTCTACACGCTGTCTGGCAGGGTTCGGCACAAGAAGGAGGTCGGCAGATTGAGTTTGAGCAATGCCTACGGTGTCGTCGATAACACGGAAATAGGCAACGAAAGCGGTGTCGCTGACAACCATCAGCTGGCGCGGATTGGTGGTGTCGCCATCGTCCCAACGGTCAAACACCACATGGAACTCCATCGTTGGAGGTGTGAGGGGCTGCGCGACAAGGGTGACGATACTGCTATCCAAATAGACACCGCCACCGATGACGGTACCAAGACTCTCGTCGTTGCTACTTACTGTGACGGTACGCCAAACAGTGTCGGGAGGTGTGACTGTGGTGTCGTTGACGACACGGAAATAGGCTACGAAGGCGGTGTCGCTGACGACCATCAACTGACGTGGGTTGACAGTATTGCCGTCGTTCCAGTGGTCAAACTCGTAATGAGCATCAGGCATGGCGGCACTGTTGGGCAGGGCAGTGATGGTGACAAGACTACTATCGACATACACGCCACCACCCGTGACGGTACCCAAACTTGTATCGCTACTGGTGACCACGACGGTACGCCAGACGGTGTCGGGTGTCGGTGGCAGGGTGCTGACGGTGACATTGATATTATCGATGTTGCACTCCACTTGTACTCCACGCCAGCGGAAGGCTAATGCAACCGGCTGGTTGAACACTGTCGCAGGGACGAGCGTGTCGGTGTTGACCTGATAGTTGGAGTAGGTGTTGAGGTTGAGGGCTTCTTCGAAGTCGAGAAGTGGAATGAAGGTGGATGTGTCGGTTATGTCGGTGACAATGCCAAGGGTGGTGTTGCCGGGTACGTTCTGATAGAAAGTCATCACACCCTGGAATGAAATGTGGAGGTGGTGTCCCTGCGGGTCGATAAGGGGCGAGACAACATAGTTGTATTCTATTCCGGCAGGGTTGTCGTAGGACGATCCGATGTCCTCAAGATGCATGTAGTTGTCGGCGATGCCCGTGTGATAAATGATAGCTCGGGCATAGTTGTCAGAAGCACGGAGGTACAGACGCCAGCAGGTGGGGCTAAAATAAGACACTATGTTATTATAGGCATTGAAATCTTCGCTCCAAGGCAGAGAGGCCTGCGAGCAGGCAGTGGTGAATGTCGCGGTGGTGGCCACCGAGGTGTCTTCGGTGGCACATATCGCGCGCACAGCGGCGGTATAGCTTGTGGAAGCAGTAAGGCCATTGAGGGCAAAAGAGGGGTTCGTAGTGACGCCTTGCAAGGTGCCATCCAGATAGACGGCCCACGCGTTCTCTTCGGCTGCGGGCTCCCACTGAAGGAGGGCTGCAGTGTCAGTAAGTTGGTGTACCCCGACATGGGCGACAGGGACACAGGCGTTGATTTCCTCAATACGCACTTCAATCAGATAAGATTGGAAACCGCCATTGAAGATGATGTGACGCTGCGAGCCGGTGAAACCATTGAGATAAAGGCTCAATTCATGTGAGCCGCCAAGGACGACGGAGGAGTCGAGCCAGAGGGGGTTGGCACCGCCGGCGTCGCTGACACCGACCTTGACAACGGGATGATAGTAGTCGTGACCCTGGACGGTATAGTGTATCTCCACATTGTTAAGGCTGCGGTTCACCTCGGGTGAGAGGATGGGATGATGAAACATCCAATCTTCCATGCTGGCGCCAGGGTACCAGGGACTGTTCTGGACAAGGCCGCTGGGTACCTGCCAGCAACCTTCATAGCCAGTGGCGAAATTGTGGCGGTAAGGCAACCCTATGAGGCCGCAGAGGGTAGTGACGAAGACGGTGCCGCTCTGCAGGATGCCACCTGCGCAATGGTTGGTTACCCTGACCTGATAGAGTGTGGTGGGATTGAGGCCTGTGAGGGTGTAGGTGACAATGGTATGGGCAGGGATAATGGTGTCGGCCACGAGCCATGTCGAGGTGCCGCCCATGCGGTATTCTACCACCCAGTACCCCTCTCCGCCCTGCCGTCGCCATGTAAGATTGGCACTGTTGCTGTCGGCTACGGCGGTGACCACGGGTACTACGCACTCAGGAGCAGCGGCCGTAAAGAGGAGGTTGACAGAACGAGAGAAGAGGGTGTCGCATACTGTGGCCAAAGAGGCTCGGTAAGAGTGCCCAGCGATAAGTCCCGAGAGAATAGTGTCGCTGCCAGCGACGTAGTAAACAACGCTGTCGGAGACGGTCAGGTCGAAAAGGGTAAGCGCTGCCCCTTCGACAGGCAGTGTCGACACGCTGTCGTATCCCCACTGAATGTCCACATGCTGGGCATCGATGAGAAAAGCCTCAACATTGCGCGGACGGGCGCAAGGGGTAGTGTGTTCTATATTGAGGTCGTCGACCAAAATATTTCCAAACTCGCTCCCTGTGACATAGAAGGCAATCTGCACTCTGTCGGCATCGATGCTACGAGTGTCGAATTCATATCGGGTGACATCCTCAGTTGGCTCCAATCGCAGCAGGGGTACGAACGAGGAGGGGTCGTTGAGCGAAGTCATCACACCGGCCAATAGTGAGTCACTGTAGATGCCCGTCCAACTGGTCCAGAATGAGACCAGCAGTTCGTCGGCAGGTGCATTGATCGGGGGTGTGGCAACGAGATATGATTGGTTGGAAGTTTGCAGACGGAGAGCCCTGGTGCCGCTGTGGCAGTAAGCAGTCCAGCCGTTAATGATGTTGTTGTAGCCGGTGGTGGCAGAATAGTACCAGCATGCAGGTGGCGTAGTGTAGGATTCGAAGTCGTCGAAATACGGGGGTGTGATAATGCTACAGAGAGTGGAGAATGTGATGGGAGTATAGCTGGTTGTATCCGTACCCTCGATGGCGGCAACACGGGCGGTATATTGCGTGTTGGCCGTGAGGCCACAAAGGGTGATAACGGTGTCGAAGGCAGAGACGACGGTGTCGAGGGCAGGATTGGCCATCACCACATGATAGCTTGTGGCATTGGGTAGCGAATTCCACGACAGTTTGACACACTCCACACCCACGCTGTCCACGTTGGCGATGAGCGGCCCGAAGATGCTCAAACGGGTGATTTCTATCCCGGCCTCGTAGGCTGTAGATGACACATGCCAGTTAAATGTCAGCTGATTGACCCCGTCGGGCATATTGGCAAGGCTTATCGTGTCGTTGCTGTGGAATACCGTCAGTGTGTCTATCGGAACGAAGGTGCCTCCCGTTCTGTAACCTATACGCAATTCTCCGGAGGAGGGAATATTTATGTATTGCAGCGAGAGGTAATAGCGATTCAAGGACATGGGCGTGTTAGGAAGCGTCACATAGCTATCGGCAGCATATTCAGCCCCCCACATGGTTCCACCAGCCCTCATCACGAAACGGTGATCGCTATTCACCCGAGGGGCATAGTTTGCACTACCCGCCCATTGCAGTATCCAGCAGCTAGGCAGACTCCCCGTAGCCACTCCGCTGAAGGTCTCGTTGTAAGGCATATTGAGGACGCGGCAGGCCGTGGTGAAATTCGCTATTCCGTAATAGCTTGTATCATTGCCTACAAAACCAGCCACACGGACAGTATAGCTAGTGAGGGCGGTGAGTCCGCCTATGGTGATAGAACTGACATTGCCAGCCACCACGCTGTCGATGCCTGCAGCGGCAACAATGACACGGTAGCCCGTAGCATTGGGTATCGTGTCCCACCATACACGGGCACGGGTGGTCAAGATGTTGTCGACCCCGACAACGGGCGCAGGGATGGTTTGGTCGTGGAACACCATGAGATTGTCAATAGCTACAGAAAAATACGAACTGGCACATTTCCAGCGCAGCATAATCCTGGCATCGGGGAGAGTGGCCCCTTCAAAGCTTACCACGGCATGCTCATAGCTGCCTGTATGACCTGGGAGTGTATCCACGGCCGTGAAGCTTCCCCCCTCGTCGCAGTAGCCCACGATGAGTGTTCCGTAAGTGGCACTTTCATAGCGATAGTCTAATGCCAGCGAGAGGGTCTGCAGACTGTCGGCCATCCAGGGCAATGTGACGGTCGCCATGTTGCCATAACCCGTACTGCTGCCGGCAACCATAAAGAGGGCGTTGTCGGGCAGATTGCTAAGAAACTGGTAGCCAGTGTCGGCAATGACATGCGGCGCGTAGGCGGCGTTACTGCCGTTCCAGGTATAGTACCAGCATTGGGGAAGGCTGCCAGCGACATTGTAGGCTGTGGCAGTCACCCCTTCGAAGTTCTCGCTCCACGGGATGGTCTGGTAGCCGCAGCCAGTTACTTCAACCACAGCCATTGCAGTGTCGGCACCATAGATATTGGTTGCCACAACGGTGATGGTGTCGTTCCCTGCTGAGGTGTATGTCAAGTTGAATGTTGATTGTCGACTGTTGGAGTTATAGTCTACCCAGGTGGTATCCATCAGCGAGCTGTGCCAAGTGTAGGCTAGGTTGGTAGTTACTCCCTCGACGAGGGTGGCGGTGTAGGTAGCCTCGTTGTCAATCAGGATAGTGGGAGCCGACAGTTCCACCACTGGGACGTCGGAGGTACGCACGGTGACATTGTCGAGGAATAGCCTCTTCGACCCCGAGGTCCAATGGACGGGCTGGTTGCGGAATGCCACACGGACAGTCTGTCCTGCCCAAGCGGTGATATCAACGCTGCGTCGGGTGTAGGTAGTCCAAAAGTTGGCACCTTGCTGAGCGAGGGGCATGGTATCGACATACAGGGTGGTGTAGGACGAGAGGTCGGAATAGTCACTGTTGGCTGTCACCAGCACACTATAGCTGTGCCGAAACGTGTTATCGCTGGTCGAAGCGTCCCAGTCGAGCTGTAGGCCGATGTCAGTCACTTCGGGCAGAACTATGGCTCGCGAGATAAGCCAGCTGTCCATCGTGTCGCTCACAGCGTCGGAGAAAACGCAGCGGTGGGCTTCGACTTGCGTTATGGGGCTGATACCCGTCGCCCAGTTGCTGCCTTCCGGCACATACCAGCATGCAATGGGCGAAGCGGGTGTCACTAAGGCAAAGGTCTCCGTCCACGGTAGCGTCGTCACCGGAGTACAGTCGAACACCTGTAGGGTGGCTGTGGCTGTATCGGTACCGTAGGGGTTGACGGCAACGACCATAACGGTGTCGTAACCGTCGGCGAAGTAGGTGATACGACCTGTCGAACCCAACAGGCTGTCGGGATAGGTGATACTATCATCCCATGCTGCCAGACCTGCGTCGGCCATCGTCGAGTGCCAAAGGTAGTGCAGCGAGTCGCCTACGCCGTGTTGCCACTGGGTGGTGAAGACCTCTGTCGAGTCAGTGATAGTCCTCGCCCGTCCGCTGAGGGTGATAGAGGGCCTCGTGTCGTAAGCCACAGCCACATAGTTGACCGACGACCATTGTGCAAGCCCCGTTGTCTGGTTGACGATGGCGGCATAGATAGTTTGTCCTGCGTATGGCTGCAGGTCGATGGTGCGCATGTGCCAAGTGTTTCTGTCGGCTCTCCAGCTGAAAACAGTGTCGGTGAAGAGCGAATCGGCATCGTAGCCGTTAGTCGAGACGAGAATCTCGATATTTCCCATAAAGTCAAGCCACAAGGCCAAATGGTTGGCAGCATCACCAGTCGGCACATGTATAGGCGACACCACCAAAAGTTCGCCCGTGTGTTGCGATTTCAATGATTTGGTGAGGCTTCGCCGATTGCCATTTTCGTCTCTGATAGTGACATTGGCGTTGTTACGTGACCAGCCGTTCGCTGACCAGCATTGCTCCCAAATGCCATGCTGACTCTCGAAGTTGATGCTCCACGGGAAAGTGTCAATGGTGTCGCAACTTACAACCATCGCCGTCCTGATGCAGGTATAGGTACCCCAGGGGTTAGTGGCGTTGACCGTGATGGTGTCAAAACCTGGCTGGGTATATACGACGTTCCATGTGTCGGAGGTGGAGCCGGGTGTGGCCGAAACGACATGTGACTCACCCAAGAGCGTAGAATGCCATGTGTAAACAAGAGCCGAGTCGGAGCCCTGTGTGAGGGTGGCAGTGTAGCTGCTCGTGTCGCCCGTGCGCATGACTGGCTCCACGTCAGACAGCGTCAGCATCGGCATCTGGTCACTATACACCGCCACGTCAGTCACATCGATTCGACGGGTGCCGTATTGTCTGGGCAAACAGAAAGCCAGATACACCGTCTGACCGCCGTAGGTACTGAGGTCGGCAGTATAGTTGGTCCAGCTCGACGTATTGATGTTACCACTGGCAAGCGTGTCGTAGGCACTAATATCGTCCCTTTGCGTGGTGCTTACGAGCACTAACCATGCGGTGCTACCCGAATTACGCCTCATGCGCCAATGCAGCTGGAGGCCGGTGTCGGCGGGCAACTGTAGTGCCGGTGAGGCGAAGGCACGTATTGTCACCGAGTCAAAATAGCTTCTCGTTACCATCACATACCATGTAGTGTCGTTGCCCGCAGCCGAAGTCGAAACCATCGACATCAACGTCATTGTCGAATTCGAGTCGAAACTATGCCAGCAGTCATAGCTGCGACCAAAATTGTTCTCCCATGGGAAGAGGGTCACCGTGTCGGTAGTGCACTGTGCCCTCAGGCCAAACACAAGCATGGCAAAAGTGATTCCTATAAATAATCTCTTCATTATAACTCCTTTATTAATAACTCCCCAAAAGGAGAATTATTATTGTCTGACTATGTTAGTAGCAAATAGTACCTATTTTGTTACAGAGAAAGAAAATATTTTTGTTCTATCAATACATATTATGGCATGAAAAGGACAATAATAGACGGCAATTTATATGCTTTCCGGCCTAATGACCGATTTGGGATTATGATAGGTTTTAATGGGTAAGAATCACACGGTTGAGGGTGTAGCCGTCGCGAAGTCTGATGCTCAGCAGGTATGTGCCTGATGGTAGATGCGAGAGGTCAAAGTAGTTGGTGTCAGTAAAAGTTGCCACAAGGCGGCCTGCATTGTCAATCACATCCACGCTGAGTAATCCGTCGGCATTAATGGTGAAACGCCCGTTGGTGGGGTTGGGGTAGACGGTGACGGGATTGGGCGATGCGGGGGAGAGAATGGACTGGGTGCCGCCGTTGCCGAGCTTGAGAACCAGCACTACGGTACTGTCGCAGCCTTGGACGGTGGAGAAGTGTTGGATGTAGGTGCCCGAGAGGTGGTAGGTGGAGTCGTTCCATGTGTATGAGTTGGCGGATGTGGAGTCGCAGACTGTGTCGAGAACCGAGTAATGAACCACTAGGTGATAGTGCATAGTGGAGTCGCAACCGTATGCGGTGGTCAGTTGTTCGGTCAGGTCGGTCGAGGCGGTGTATAAGGAATTGTTCCACCACAGGGAGTCGCAGGCTGAAATGGTTTCGTCGGCGGTGTAGGAGGGATGAACCGTTAGATGGAGGGATATGACTGAGTCGCAGCCGTGGGAGCTGGAGGCGGTGTATTGGTCGAGGGAGGTAGATGAGTAGTAGGTGTGGCCGTTCCAGTTGATGCTGTCGCAGGCCACCAGGCTGTCGACAATGGAATAGGTGGGGTAAACGGTGTAGTCGACAAGCAGCACCGAGTCGGAGGCGGTGTTATCGACAATAGTATAGCTGCCGGACTGGGAGGTATTGATTGTATCGCCTGCCACGATGTAAAGGCTTCCGGCGCAGAGGGTGTCGGATTGGAAGTGTACAGGCCGAGACTGGTGGGGCAGGGTAACGTTGTCTATCCAGGCGCAGTCGTCATTGCTGTACATGCTGCCATCTTTGGCATAAGTAAACCTAAGTGTATGACTTCCGGCAGGGACAAGGAAAGCGGCACGGGTCCATGCCACTATGCCCGACTCGGCGAGGAGGTCGGAATTGTCGATATAGAAATGGAACTTGTCATAGTTGGCTTCGGACGACACCCTGTAGTAGAAGCTGACGCTGTCGGGTGCGGTGAGGGAGACGGGGATGCTGATTTCGGACGTCTGGTTGTTGCCGAGGCTGGAAGCGGAGCGCAGGCAGTAGATGCCTGCATAGGCTCCGTACATGTTGATTGTCCAAGGATAGGTGCCCTGTATCCAGCCAGAGGTATGGAAGACACTGCCTTCGAAGGTTTCCACTGGATTGGTGCCTATATAGAGGGGGTAGACTGCGTTATCGCTTGATTGTGTTAAGGTGAGCGTCAGGGGTACTTCGATACCAGTAGGCAGTTGACTGTCGGCATGGACCGGGAAGGTGAGTAGGACTGCATCACCGGGGGTGAGCGAGAAGAGCGACGAGCTGTCGGCTGTGCCTGTACCCACAGTGAGTAGCTGTGTGGGCGAAGAAAGCATGAGACGGCAGGAGTTGAGGGTGGCGTGGCCGTTGTTGACCAGGAGGGCAAGGAGCGAGTCGGTAGTGCCGGGGAGGATATTGCCGTCGCCTACAGCGATGTCGAACGAGATGTCGGGGGCATTGAGAACAAGGCTATAAACGGCCGTATTGGGAGTGCCGCTGCCC
>JAEEGK010012717.1_pt1 | contig 19086 bp, 12 predicted proteins | sample 8958771 | NCBI WGS metagenome assembly JAEEGK01 (sample SAMN16246547, study PRJNA631951) | gut metagenome | biome: gut microbiome; feature: rumen; material: SC-attached | host: Bos | place: Iran: Karaj | collected 2018-10
GAGGTATGGAAACGACAACAATAGAGGAATGGAAGTCTAGATGTATAGATGTATGGAAAGTTGTTGGTTGCACACAAAGAGTTTCAAAGTTTTTGCTTAGAATAAAGCATTTGCCGACTGCGGTGTACATAAATGGAAGTGAAACGGATGGTACATAAAGAAGGCAAATGCGAAATTATATGCAAAAAATAAAACTCGTTTTGCTAAAACGATTTTTTTAATAGACAGAGTATAAGTTAAAATGCATAGCGGAAACCGATTTTAGGTGCGAAAGTGTTTGTTTCCGGTTTGTTTATGTAGTAGTAATCAAAACCTAAATCTATAAAAAAGACTTCTTTTATTATAAAAGTAAGACCGGTATAAGCACCCAATATACAAGAATATCCGCTGTCTTCATAAAAATCCGACCATGTTTTCATCGTTAAATCATAATAAGCCAAACCTATACCTGTACCTACATACATTGCAAAATGTCTTGTTGTAAGATAGTCGTAAAAAACATTAGCCATACCTGCTCTAACGGTTAAAGTGCTTATAAGTCCCAACATTGTTTGTAACATTTCGGAAACTTCCGCTCTTTCCTGATAGGAAAGTTCATATCTGAATCTGTTAAGTTGAAGACCGAAGGCGGCATTTGCCATAAAACCGATGCTTACCATACCTCTTTCATCGCCTTCTTTATCGTAAGTTTCCGTTGAACCCGCGGATAAGCAAAGATCTAATTTAGCATACTTGTATAAAGTATCCTTTTCCAATGCAAAAATATTTGTGCTGCAAAAGAGAACAAACAATATTAATAATGCTGTTTTTTTCATTTGTTTTTACCTTCTTCTCTATCGTACTTTATTTTTAAAATAATTTGTGTAAGTGCCAAACAGAATATAACCGCATTTGCTATCAGTACCGGATAAGTACTTGTTAAAATACCGTAAACTATCCACAAAAAAACTCCCGTTGTGAACAATACAAACATTCCCATAGAAACATCTTTAGCTGATTTTGATTTAACCGTTTTGATTATTTGCGGTAAAAAAGCTATCGTCGTGATAGTTGCAGCTATGTATCCTAAAAAATCTATAATTACTTTTTCCATAACATATCCTTTAAATTTACTGCTCTGTAAGTTTTTAAAAGTATTTTGTTACTTAATGCCTGTTGAGGGCAATAAGATACACACCTTAAACAAAAAACACAGTTATCTTTAAACTGCGGAACTTCTTTTATTTCAATGTTTTCCGCAGGACAAAGCATTGCACAAGATCCGCATCCGTTACATTTTGTTTTATCGATTTTAAATTTCATTATCTTTTGTGCAAGTTTGGTTTTCCATAATTTTGTTGTAACAAAACTTGTAACGGAAAAAGCTATCGAAGAAAGAATGTTCGGCTTTCTTATATATCCGTTACCGTTAATAATACCTTTTGCATATTCTTCAACTTTTAGTAAATTCTTTTCTATTCTCGCTATGTTTTTGTCGTCTTTTAATACAAGCAAAAAGTTATTCGGCATTATAAAACCTTTTGCACCGATAATTTTATAATTTTTCTTTTCCAATATTTTTGCAATGTGTGCTATCATTCCGCAGGAACTGTCACCCATGGATGTAAAAAGAAAAGTTTCTGCTCCGTTACCGTCGGGAAGAGAATCTATCCAAGTTCTTACAAAAGGAAAAGTATTCCAACATGCGGTAGTAAAACCTATACCTATTGTGGAATTTAAGTCTATTTGTTTGGGTTCAACCGATTCCATTTTCAAAACGGTTGAGTTATAAGAATTTTTGTTAAATGTTTCGGAAATTTTGTTTGCAACGATTAGTGTGTTGCCCGTTCCGGAAAAGACATATATATTTATTTTCCTATTCATAAATTTTTCTCCGAAAAATTTTATTCATGTTTTAGCGAAGCGAGTTTTATTTTTTACTTATAATTTTGCATTTGCCTTCTTTATGTACCGTTTCACTTTTGTACACCGCAGTCGGCAAATGCTTCATTCTAAGTAAAAACTTGAAAACTCTTTGAGAGCAACCAACGACCACGACAATCTACAAAATCTTAAAAACATTTGAATGTCAAAAACAACTCACTTTGTGAGTTGTTTGGCTTTTTCAATCGCTATATTTAAAAATAAAATATCACTCGGTTTTATTCCGGGTATTCTGTTAGCCTGTCCTAATGTTAAAGGTAAAACTTTTTTTAATTTTTCTTTGGTTTCCGCCGACAAAGTTGAAATAGAATCGTAATCGAAATCTTTCGGTATCTGTTTGTTTTCGTATTTAGCTAACTTTTTTGCCGATTGTTCCTGTATATGAATATAACCTTCATATTTTTTTGTTATTTCAAGTTCTTCGTTAACCTTTTCCATAGACCACGGATTAAGTTCTTCGTCTGTAGGTAACGGAGCATCGTTTCCTTCATATAAATCTACCAATGTTTGTCTGTATAATGTGAATTTTTTGTACATTGCATCGGAAATTAAACCTATATGATGTCCTAATTCCATAAGTCTTAAATCCGCATTATCGTTTCTTATGCTTAATCTGTATTCTGCTCTTGAGGTGAACATTCTGTAAGGTTCATCGACGTTTTTCGTTACCAAATCATCTATTAAAATACCGATATAAGATTCTTGTCTGTGAAGTATTAAAGGATCTCTTTGCAGGATTTTCAGTGCAGCATTTATTCCGGCAACTATACCTTGTCCCGCGGCTTCTTCATATCCTGTTGTTCCGTTAATTTGCCCCGCAAGGTAAAGATTTTCTATGTTTTTTGTTTCCAAAGTGTGTTTTGTTTGAGTAGGCGGAATATAATCGTATTCTATAGCATAACCGTACCTTATTATCTTTGTGTTTTCCAATCCTTCAATGGAGTGCAAAAGTTCCTGCTGAACTTTTTCTCCCAACCCTGTAAAAAGTCCGTTAATATAAATTTCCTGTGTACTTAAACTTTCCGGTTCCAAAAATAATTGATGTCTTGTTCTTTCGGGAAATCTTACGATTTTATCTTCTATAGAAGGGCAATATCTCGGACCGTGAGCGTTTGCAAGACCGTTATATAAAGAAGACTCTTTAATGTTGTCTCTGATTATCTTGTGTGTTGTTTCGTTGGAATATACCAAATAACACGGAACTTGTTTTTTTGTTTGTTGCCAAACTTTTGTATTGGTAAAATGTGAAAAAGGTATAGGAGGGTTGTCTCCCGGTTGCGGAGTCATTTTGGAATAATCTACCGTGCTTCCGTTAACTCTCATCGGAGTACAAGTTGTAAATCTTGATATTTCAAGACCGCAATCTTTCTTTAATGATTCCGATAAATCCGTAGAAGATTTTTCACTGAATCTTCCCCCGTTAAATACCGTTTTACCTACAAATATTTTACCGTTCAAAAATGTTCCCGTGGTTATAATAACCGCTTGTGCATATATATCTTCGTCTAAATTTGTTTTTACACCTGTAACTTTATTGTTTTCAATAATAAGTTGTGTGGCGGTTGCCTGTAACAAATCCAAATTCTTTTGCGATATTATGGAATTTTGCATGAACATAGAATAAAGTTTTTTATCACATTGAGCTCTCGGTGACCAAACCGCGGGACCTCTTGATTTGTTTAATATTTTAAATTGGATACCCGCCATATCGGTTATCCAACCCATTTCACCGCCCAAAGCATCAACTTCCCTGACAATTTGACCTTTTGCGATACCGCCTATTGCAGGGTTGCAAGGCATATTTGCTATTAAATCTATATTTTGAGTTATAAGTAATGTTTTTAAACCTATTCTGGCAGGGGCAAGAGCTGCTTCGCAACCTGCATTTCCGCCGCCGACAACAATAATATCGTATTTATTCATTTGTTTTTCCTGAAATTTAATAAGATTTAATTTACAATATATAAGATATTTTTTCAAGATAAAAAATATTATTTAAAAAGTGATAAAAATTTATTAGAATATATATGTTATACATAAGGGTTTCTATGAAAGTTTTAAAAACGGCAATTTTAATAGCAGTTTTATTTTTTAATATAAAATATTCTTATGCTTACGAGAAATTAGAATTTTTCGATGATTTCTATATTTACACTCCGTATGTATATATAATGCAGGATGAACCTGTAATTGAAAAAATCAAAATATTGGTTCTGTTCCACGATATAGATAATACTAAAAAGAAAAAACTTGAAATTAGCGGTTTTGTTAAAGAAGCTCTCAGATGGGAGTATAAATCCGAAAAAGAAAAGCTCTTTATCATGGGATTTGATTTCGGTGATTATAAAAATTTTCTTAATAAAAAAGAAAATTTAGATGGTGTGGATGATAGAATTTTAAGAGAAATCAGCAGATTAAAAAGAACATGTAATCCCAAGGAAATAAAGGTTTATGTTGCGGGAACCGGTTTTGGTGCGGATTTAGCATTATTATTTAATTTAATGTATGATACTTATGACGGCGCTTTTTGTATGAATATGTTAAAGCCGGTTAAAGATACGGAAAAATATTTAGATAATTGCAAAGACAAGAAATTTTACTTTTATATTCCTCCAAAGAATAAAAGTATGGATATTGATAAAATGATTCTTTTGAGAAGCCGATTAACAAAAGGCGGTGCAGCCGCTGCAGAGATAAAAGTATATAAAAAGCCAAAAAAAGTTCTTCACTACAAAGCTTATCTTGATGCTATCGAAAAAATAGGAAAACAATAATTTTTTATTGAATACTTTGCGAAGGATTGATATCTTTTATGAGAGATACTATTACACAATTGTAAATGAGTTCTTCGTTCTTTTCCAAACCTCTGCCTATCGCAGCCATTGTATTTTTTATTTTGTATACATCTTTAAAAACGGAAGCAACAAACAAAGCATGCTCTTTGGATAATGCAATATTTTCTCTTTCCGTGAGTTCCGTATTTCTAAAACCTTCTATAATAACAATTGTATTGGGATGCTTCTTTATTTCTTTGGCTATTTCCCCCATTTTTTCTACCCAAACAGCTGTATATTTTATTCCTGTTGTGTTTATTTCTTTAACCAAAATTTTTTTATATTTTTGAAGATTTTTGAAACTTTGTTTATCTATTATATTTATTTCGTTTCTTGTGAGAGCCGTTCTTGAATCCAAAGCCAAAACCTGTGGAATAATTACTTCGTAATTTTTAACTTCCGGAGCTTTCAATATTTTTTTGCTTGAAGAAGCAGATTTCGTTTTGTTATCGGCAACACAAAATCCGCTTATACATAATAAAGAAATGAAAATAATTAAAATTTTTAATATGTTTCCCATAACAATATTATACAATTAAAAATTTGTAAAACAAATTTTTGGATTATAGGCTGATGGAATATAGAAATTTGCTTTGCAAATTTTTACCGAAAACTATAAACTATAAGCCATAAGCTTTAAGTTTCAAAAAACGGAGTATTTTTATGAGTAAAAAATTTATTGTAATAATATTGGTATTGTTTTGTGCGGTAAACTTTTCTTTTGCAAAAAGTAAAAAAGTAAAAATAAAAGAAACAGGTATAAATTATTCCGAGGTAAAAATATCAAAGAAAAATGTTGATATAAAAAATCCCGTTTCATTGATATACAGAAAAACTTCCGATAAAGTTGTGTTTGAAGATAATACTCCCAAACAATTAAAAACGGAAGGCTATTGGATAGCTAAAATTGCCGAACCGGACAAGATAATATTAAACAAGAAACAAATAGCACAATTAAACAAAGATATTTTTGATTTACATCTGGGTATTTCAAATATGAAAGGATATCCGGATACTATATCCAAAGAAAGATTGGAAAAAACATTTAAACAAACATCTTCCTTTATATCAAAAAAGAATTATCTTAACGAGTACGGAGAACATTTGTTTCCGGATTTCTTTATTACTTTGGATGATAAAATAGATCTTCCCGAAGATGATACGGTGGAAGTAAGGTTTGCCTTAACTACAAAATATAATGATGTAAGACTTTTACCGACATCACAAAAAATAATATCAAGCAAAAACTCCAAAGATATAGACAGATTACAAGAAGAAAGTATAGATTTGGGAACACCTGTTTTGGTGTTATGCCAAACAAAAGACAAAGAATGGTGTTATGTTGCAACACCTACGGAAGAAGGTTGGATACAAACGGAAAGTGTAGCTTTTACCGACAGAAAAACTTTTAATAAGTGGATAGAGATGAAAAAGCCCGTAGTGATTACGGAAGATAAGGCCGATGTTTTTACCGATAAAGAAAGAACAAAATTTTTGGAATATGCAAGAATGGGTACAAAATTTCCTTATGCCGGTAAAAAAGGAACAAAGTATATATGTGTAAATATTCCTTCATCGGATTCCGAAGGAAATTTAGTGATTCAAAAAGGTTATATAAACTTCAAAGAAGCAAATATAGGTTATGTACCTTACACACAAAGAAATGCTCTTAATTTAGCTTTTAATCACTTAAATTCCCCTTACGGATGGGGTGGAGCAAACGGAGAACAAGATTGTTCCGGATATTTAGGACAAATATTCAATTGTTTCGGTATTTTACTTCCGGAAACATCCGTTCAGAAAATAAAATGCGGACAAGTTACGAAATTAAATAAAAAAGATGATGATACAATAAAAAACGCTTCTATAATCGAAAATGCGGTTCCCGGAATATCTTTTATTTATTTATCGGGACATATTATGTTGTATATAGGACATGAAGATAATAAACCTTATGTAATACAGTGTATTTGGGGTGTAACTTCTTATACGGAAAAGAATGAAAAAACGGTAAATTATATAAATAAAACCATCGTTTCAGACTTGGAAATCGGTTCTGAAGTTGCCGGGAATTCTTTAATTGACAGGGTTTCGAAGTTTAATGTTATCAAATAGAAGATCGGAGGATTTGATGATTAGAAGATTGGAAGCGAAGCTGTAAAAATCGCTATGCGATTTTTGATAACGAATAATTTTTTGCAAAGCAAAAAGTACAACTTTTCATCCATTCTTCTATTCTTCTAATCTTCTATTCTTCCAAAAAAACATAAAGTGTTTTTTATGCGCTGGCCAGGATTTCGTTAATATAAGTGCTTGCATTTTCATTAATGAACATATCATCAAACTGCAATTCTTCATCGGTAAGTTCAGGTAATACAGGTTCGATTTCCTGCATTGTATACACCATGGATAAAGTTCTTAACAATATTCTTGCTTCATATAAAGTCGATTCTCTGTTCGGCAGATATCCCACCGCAATATTTGTTAACAAAGGAAAGCCCTTTTCGAAAACCATCATTACATGGCTCATTCTGTCTCTTCCTTTTACTTCTCTTATAAGAGCATTCAAATAATTTTCCTTATAATTTTTTCCTTCATAAAAATCATAATCATTCTCGTCTATTGAGAAAAGATCTTCGATATTTGTTACGTTTCTGTATAAAGATATATGTGCCAAAGCACGATAAAACAAATCTTGTCTTTGATCTACGGCTTCCTGAGTATCGTTATAAATAAGATTTTTATCAAGAACGAATTCCAATACTTTACCGAATTGTCCTTCTTTATATTTTCTTATAATGTTTGCTTCGTATATACCAAACAAGAAACTGTCACTTATTTCTATTCTTGTTTGTCTTGATTCCACGAAATAGTTAAATACAAAAGGATAATGGTTTCTTACATAACTGCCGGCAGTTCCTTTAGTTTCTCCTCTTAAAATTTGTGCTATTTCCTGTTCTTCTTCAGGCGTTAAATTTACTTTCTGCTGCAAACCGTACTCATAAGCAAACTTTCTTCTTTCCGCCATACCTTTGGATTCTTTAAATAATCTTATAAGGTTGGATACTGCCTGTATAACGTTTGAATTTTCGTTGTTTTCCAATCTTTTGGCATAAAGCATATTAACGGGAAGAATTAATTTGCCTATCGAATCGTTAACAACAACTTTTTGAAAAATAGTTTCCAATCTGTTATCGATTATTTGGTCTGCAAATTTTTCTTCTCCCAAGTCAACCAAAGCTTTCATTTGCGGTGAAAGACGTTCGGGATCTTTATCCAACATTCTTTCTCTTTGATTGGTTAAACTGAAAACTTTCTGTTCATATTCCTGCTGATTCTTGTATATTGATATTTCATAATTTACATCGGCAGAGTCGGATAAATCGTGTTCTCCCCAAAGAAGTTCCTCTTTACTTGATACGGTTCTTGTTATTTTTAATTCTTCAAAGAACGGAGAATGTTTTTCCCAAGCTTCGTTTGACACCTGTATAGATATGCTTAAATCGGGAAGCGCTTCTCTTATTGCTTTAAAATCTTTTATTGTTTTTCCGATATCTTCTATAGGACAATCCGCCAAATCGAGTTTTATTCCGTCTAAATCCATATCCGTACAATCTTCCTGTATCGATCTTACAAAAGAATCAAAGAATTCGTCCACAAATCTGAAAGTGTATTCCAAAACTATTTTTTTGTTGTTTTTATGGAGATTTTCCGATAATTTCGTTAAATTTTCCTTTACCGTTGTTGCTCTGTTTAAAACATGGACACCCAAATCATTATCTCTTATAACTACGGTAACAAAATCTATATCCGTTCCTTTCAATATTTCTATAAATTCGTTTTCTTCCATTTCACTGTTAAAGATGTGCTCGTCGGAAGCTATTTTTACACCCACATAAGAAGTTTTATAGTCGGAAAAGTTTCCGAAAAACGACTTTCTTTTTAATGCTTTTATTACGGTTATTGCTTCTGAAATTTCTTTCATATCGGAAGCGACATGCGGATATTTTAATTGCGTGTTTCCTATTCTTGATACAATTTCGGAAGTATCAACGATATCATCGTAGCCTAAAGATTCTATTTGTTCATAAGTTTCTTCGTCGGAAGTTAATACAACCGGAATATAGTGAACAAAACTGTCCGAAAGAATATAATTTACTCTTAATGCTGTTAATTGAGGAACACCTTCGAACGAAACAATATTGTTTCTGTAATCTCTTAAAAAGTCCGATATGTAATTTAAAACACTATCCTGCCAGGCAGTGTTCGGATTATCTATTCCGACAAGATAAATTTTAGAACCTTCGAATTCCAAAGTGTACAGTTTTATTTCTTTGCCGTCTTGTTCCAATATTTCCGGTTCACCGTATTCAGTTTCATTTAAAGCATTTGCATTTACCGGAATAACAACAGTGGATTCAAAACCCAATTTTGATTTTGCGGATACAGCTTCCTTTATTTGAGTCATATCTACGGTTTCTCTGACTTCACTTTCAAAGGAAATCCAATTTCCTTTCATGTATTTAGGTATTACGGCTTTGAAAAATTTGTTCATATTTGAATAAAGGTCTATAAAAACTCTTTTTAAATTATCATACACATAAGAGACTTTACCTGTTTTTATGGACGGATTTTTTAACAGTTGTGCTTCCATGTCCAAGTTTTCCATTTCTTTGCCTTCATAAACATAAACTGTGTTTGCTTTCCATGAAAAACCCGCCTGCGTGAGCATACTGTCAAAACTTTCTTTTCCGAAATTGTATGTCGCCATTAAAGTTTTTAAATATGCCTGTTCGTTATGACCTCTGTTCCCTTCCGGATACATAACGATTGTTAAACCGTCCAACTTTAAAACTTCTATTTTTTCTATTTGTTTTGCATCTTGTTTCTTGTACCAAATACTGAAAGGATTTGTTTCTTCACTGTCGCCGTATGTGATATCTACAAATTTATCACCGATATTTTTGTCACCTAAATACAATGAAAGTTCACTTATTAAATAGCCGGGCATAAATACTATTGAATTTTTGCCGTCTGCGGTATACTTTTTTGCTTTATCCATAAATTCTTTAAACGGTTCGAACGCCAAAATTCTTTGTTCCGGTGCTCCGCCGTCGGAATATTTCGGGGTAAAATATGTGTATTTAACGGATTCCACCGGCCAAACAAAAACGAAAGTTTTTTCCGTAAAAGCAGGCATATATTTTTGTAATACCGATTTTAACCAGTTACGATCTTTATAAGGATATCTCTTGTATGTTCCGTCCGGATTTAAATAAAAATGAGTGTTGTTTCTGTTAAAAGAATGTGATGATTTTACAAACAAAGAAATAGGAATATTTGAATTTAAAAAAGTTGCTCCGTTTGTTTGTTGAGACCAAATATCACCGAGTGTTGCCAAAGGTTTTGAAAAACGTTCTTCTATTAAAGAAAGATCCAAACAAACATTTTTGCCTTGCAGGTTATTCTGTTCCAAAATTCTTATTAATCTTTCTTTTTCTATTTCTCCTCTCATTGAAGTAATATCGGATACATCAATATATATTACTTTTTTACCTTTGTATAGAAGGTCGGTCCTTTTATTTATATCTTCCTGTCTTGTCCAAGAACCGTATCTGCCGTGAAAAACTATAACGGGATCTGTTTCTTTAGATTCCCATTCGGATTCGTTCGGCAAAAACAAACTTCCTTTTTTCAGTACGGAAACAAGTTCTCTTTTTTGCTTTGTCGAAGAAGAAAAATCCGTTTTTAATACTTTATAAACTTTCACTGTACCGTCTTCGGAAACAATTTCGTAATCGCCGTTATCTTCTATGGTAATATCAAGATCTCCTATTTCACTCAAATCCACATTTTTCATTGTTATGGAAGTGCTTGTACCGGCTTTTAAAGTGAGAGTTGTACCTTTGTTTACAAAAACATTATCAAGCTTTATTTTGCCTTCCAAAATTGCCTGTGCACCATCTTCTACAACGGTATCAATATATTCAAATGTTCCGTTAATCGTTTTAACTTTAGGTTGCGGTTGTTTTCCTGAAGAACGAAATCCTCCTCCTCCGCCGCCCATAGCCATTAACAAAGGAAATGCCAAAATAAAAGTTATAAATCTCGAAAGTTTTTTTAATATTCTTTTTATTTCACTTTGTTTTTTTTCTTTTGTTAATCTGTTCAATGTTTCAATATCCTGTTGCATGGTTGATATATCGCTTTTATCATGTATCTCACCGGCAACATTTTGAGAAATATAAAATATTCGTTCTTTACCGTTATCCGAAACGGTTATAATGAAAGAATTCCCTTCCGCAATTTCTATGTTTTTTATATTTATATCGGACTTTAATCCTTTTGTTTGAAGTATATCCTTAAAATGTTGTTGTATAAGGTCTATAACGGAATTAAATTCCCGTTCGTTATTTAAGTTGCTTGAAAGAGATTGCAAAACGGTATAATCCAAAAATGTTCCGATAATAACTTTTACCGGATCTTCCCATTCCATATTCATAACGGAACTTCTTATAAATTTTTGGTATGTATTGGATAAAATCGAATATTGTTTTATGTAATCTTTATAGAATTTGTCTTCACTGGCTTCGGTGTCTGCAAATTGAACATTCGGCATAATAACCGCATAATTTATGTTTGATTTTGTCATTAACTCCTGCAACCCCAAACTGTGGTATCCTCCGGTTACCATAATATCTATGGGTTGTTTGGTTCTCTGCAAAATTTCTTCAAAAGATTTTCTCCCTTCGTTTTTAATAACTAATTTATTCACAAAATCTTTTTCCGATATTTTTTTATTGAGAATGTTTTCCAAAAAGAACAAATTTCTTTTTTCGTTGTTTGAATAAAATCTGTTAACAAGTTTATACCATTGTTTTATTTCCGTTATATCCGTATTTGAAATGTAGTTTTTAAGCAAAATACAATATCTGCCGAAATTTTCTTTTATATATTCATATTCAAAAGACGGAATGTTGTTTGTAAGGAACAGCAAAAGTTTTTCGGTGTAAGAATTTAAAAATATCAAATTTTTTTCTGTTGTTGTTTTTGAATATTCGTCGTACAATTTGTCCGTTAAAAATTTTTCTTCGTTTAAAATTTTTGTTGCATCCAACATGTTTCTTTGTTTTAAGCATTTTGAAAACTTTATAAACTCGGAATAATTTTTTTCCAACTTGTTTGCTAAAACAAAATTTAATAACTCGGTACAATATTTGTCCGGAAAAGCTTTTGCCGTTTTTTGTATCTTTGTATATTGTTCGAAAGGCAACTTTTCTTTAAGAAGAACAGTTATTTCGGAAATTTCGAGTTGTAGTTTCTTTGTGTTTACCGACTTAAAATTTTGTTCTAATTTTAAGAAATCGATAATATTTTTATAATCGGATTCAGGAACGGATTTCGGTATCAATTTAAGTAAATATTCATAATATTCGCTGCGGGAAACATTTTTTGTGTTATAGTCCGTAACCAAATCGTTAAAAGTTTTTAATCTGAAATTGTATATATCTTCGGCAGCCTGTTCCAAAACATTTGAAATGTTTTGCATTTTTATGTTTATCGCGGCTCTTTTTTCAAACATCTGCTCCAAAATATAAAAATTTTCTTTATATACTTGTTCTTCTTCCAAACCTTTAAAAAGAATATTTTTGTTTTGTTCGAAAAGTCCGAAATATTCCGTACCGGTAATTTTACCTTCCTTTAAAAGGTTGTCAGCTACTGTTTTTTTAAGTTTTTCATCTTTTATTGCATTCAGCCAACCGAAATCTAAATTGCCGTATGCCCCTTCAAGATAGATGTTTTTAATATTGTAATTATCCGAAAGGAACTCAAGTATGGAAATAATGTTTTTTTGAGTACTTTCATCGGAATGCAAATCTTGAATATTGATTATTGTTTTATCACCCAAAACATACATATCCCGAACAAATTTCCCTATATCTTCCGGAAGCATGTTATAGTTGACCGTATTGTTAACGGCAACAGTTGCGGCATTCGGAATGAAAGCGCCGTAAATATCGGTTATTATTAAGTTAATAAAACATAAAGAAATAACTGTACTCAGTATTTTTTTCATACTTTTTCCCAAATATATATAAATATTATAATAATATAATAGTTTAATATCTTTTTGTTTAAGTTTCAAGCCGATAATTTTAACACATACAATGTTGTATCTATTTAAGTAAAAAATTAGTATAATATTTAAGATTAAATTTGTTTAATAAAAACATAACTTATTGAGGTACATAAAAATGATGGTTTCATCTGTCAGTAACAAAAAAGGTTTACCTGAAGGATTGTGGACGAAATGTAAGAAGTGCGAACAGATAATCTTTCAAAAAGATTTTGAAGAAAATTTTATGGTATGTCCGAAATGCGGCTACTATGTAAGATTGAATTCAAAAGAAAGAATAGCTTTTTTAACCGATAAAGGTTCTTTTAAAGAAATAAATGCCGATTTGAAACCTGTTGACGTTATAGGTTTCCCGGGATACAAAGTAAAAAAAGATTCTTATAAAACAAAAGATGCAATTTGTACCGGTGAAGCAAAAATGGGCGGATATCCCGTTGCTATAGGTGTTATGGACTTTGAATATATGGGCGGAAGTATGGGCTCCGTTGTAGGCGAAAAGATTGTTCGTCTTATAGAAAAAGCCATAGAAAAGAAGATGCCTGTAATTATTGTTGCCGCTTCCGGCGGAGCAAGAATGCAGGAAGGTATTATTTCTTTAATGCAAATGGCAAAAACTTCTGCCGCATTAGCTAAGTTAAGCAAAAAGAGATTACCTTTTATATCTGTATTAACAGATCCTACAACCGGTGGTGTTGCTGCTTCTTTTGCAATGTTGGGAGATGTTATAATAGCAGAACCTAATGCTTTAATAGGTTTTGCAGGCCCGAGAGTTATAGAACAAACCATAAGACAACAATTACCTAAAGGTTTCCAGTTGTCTGAATTCCTGTTAAAACACGGTATGGTTGATATGGTTGTAGAAAGAAAACATTTAAAAGATACGATAATAAAAATAATAAAGTTCTTTGTATTTAAAGCAAAATGATTTCGATTGAAGCCGGTAAAGAATATAAAACAATGTTGCTCGGGTTGGACAGAATAAAAAAATTTTTGTCCGATCAAAAAGTGGAATACAGCAAGATTAAATATATTCATATTGCCGGAACAAACGGTAAAGGTTCTACCGCAAAAACAATTTCGGAAATTTTAATAAATTCGGGATACAAAACGGGATTATATACTTCTCCCCACCTTATTAAAATAAACGAAAGAATACAAATAAATTCTTTACCGATAACAGATAAGCAACTGAAATCGTTGGATAAAAAATATGCCGGTATATCGAAAAAGTATAAACTTACATATTTCGAATATATTACGGCTCTTGCTTTTATATATTTTGTTAAAAATAAAGTTGATGTTGCAGTGCTTGAAACAGGGTTGGGCGGACGATTCGATGCTACAAATATTGTTAATCCGTTGGTTTCCGTTATTACAAGTATTGATTTTGATCATACCGAAATTTTGGGAAACACTTTAAAGAAAATAGCTTTCGAAAAAGCCGGTATAATAAAAAAAGATGTTCCGGTAGTGTGCGGTAATATAAAAAAAGAAGCTCTTGCAGTAATAAAAAAAGTTGCCAAAGAGAAAAATTCAAAAGTTTTTGTTTGTAATAAAGATTTTAAAGCCCTACATATAAGTTATAATTGGAAAAATTTAACTCAAAAAATAAGTTATTATGGCTTAAACAAAAATTTAGCAATAGATTTCTCTTTATTGGGCGACTCGCAAGTATACAATTCGGCGATGGCACTAAGTACTTGCGAGATATTAAAGAAAGATTTGTCTAAAATAAAATTTAGTGTCGTAAAGAAAGTTTGTAAAAATATAAAGTGGCCGGCACGATTTGATTTCGAGAAATATAAAATAAACGGTAAAAATTGTTCTTTTGTTGTTGACGGGGCACATAATATACAGGCAATAGATAATTTTATTAAATTATATAAAAAATCCCCTTTTTACAAAAAACACACAAAACTTCTTTTTGCCGTTATGCAGGAAAAGGATATTAAAGCGGTAATAAAAGATGTATCGAAAGTTTTCGATAATGTAAGTTTATTGAAAGTGGAAAATTCCAGAGCAGTAGATACAAATGTTTTAAAGAAAGAATTTTCCAAGTATATAGATAGCAAAAACATTTATACTTACGATACCGTAAAACAGTTTTTTAAAAATATAAAAAACAACGATGTTTATATATGTTTAGGTTCCTTCTATTTAGCGGGAACGATACTAAAATTCATAGAGGAAACAAATGACTAATTATTATCTTGGTGTAGATATGGGCGGAACATTAATAAAGATAGCAATAGTTGATGATAAAGCTAATGTTATAGAAGAAGCGGTTGTTAATACGGATATAAATGCAAGTCCCAAATCGGTCATCGAAAATATAGTGGAAGTATTTAAAAAATTTAAAAACTACAACAAGGTAAAAACTATCGGTATAGGTATTGCCGGTGATATAGATTTTAAGCAGGGAATAGTCAGACTTTCCCCTAATCTTCCTAAATGGAATAAAGTTCAATTAAAGAAAGATATTGAGAAATTAACGGGCAAAAAAGTTTTTGTGGATAATGATGCCAACACTGCCGCAATCGGTGCTTATTGGCTCGATATTAAAGCTAAAGCGGATAATATGGTATGTGTTACCTTGGGAACAGGTGTAGGCGGCGGAATAATAATAAATAAAAAACTTTTCAGAGGTAACAGCGGAACAGCCGGTGAAATAGGACACATTACCGTAGAACCCGACGGAAGAAAATGTAATTGCGGAAATTACGGCTGTGCCGAAACATATATCGGCGTAAGACATATAGTAAAAGAAACAATAGATTTGCTTAAAACAAAAAAATCTAAATATATAGTGAAGTTGGCAAACAACGATATAGAACAAATTACTCCCAAGCTTTTGTCTCAGGCAGCCGAAAAAGGTGATGTTGTAGCAAAGAAAGTTTGGAACAATGCCGGAGAAAAGTTAGGAATATTATTGTCCGATATTATAGATTTTTTCAATCCGGACTGCATTGTTTTATGCGGTGGTATAAGCAATGCCGGAGACTTAATTATAAAACCGGCTAAAGAACAAATAAAAAAGAGAGCATTCAAAACTGCTGCAAAAGCTTGCAAAATTGTGGTATCTAAATATACAAGTAAGCTCGGTGTTGTGGGTGCGGCAATGCTTGTAAAAAACTAACAAATGCTTCGTAAAAAAATAATCTTTTTATTATCTATATTATGTTTGTTTTTTATTTTTACTTCACGTGCTTTTTGTGCTTATGAAGTAACGATAAAAGCAGACTCTTTAACATATCAACAAGATGACGAAGTTATTACCGCCGAAGGCAATGTTGAACTTGAATGGACAGATAAAATAATAAAAGCCGACAATATTGAAATGAGAATAAAGGATCAACAACTTACCGCTGAAGGCAATGTTGAAATTTCCGAAGAGAAAAGTCTTCTTATGTCCGATAAAATCCAATACGATATGGCAAAAGAACAAGGAGACCTTGAAAATACTTTCGGGACAAGTTCATCGATATTTTTTAAGGCGGAAAAGATGGTAAAAGTATCTTCCGATACTTACGAAATAGAAAATGTAAAACTTTCAAACTGCGATTTGGATAAGCCCCACCATTATGCTTTTGCAAAAAAAGGTGTATTTGTCGTAGATAAAAAAATAACAATTTATAAAGCAACTTATTATGTAGGTAAAGTTCCGATATTTTATTTTCCTAAATATACAAGAAATTTGGCAAGTTCCGACAGTAAATTCAGTTATGAAATAGAGCCCGGATATACTAACGACGGCGGACTTTCGGCAAAAGCTAAATTAAAGTATAAGTTTACAGATAAATTAAATTCGGCTCTTTTATTGGATTATTTAGGTACAAAAGGTGAAGGTGTAGGTTTGGAAACAAACTATTATGATAAAGATAACTTAAAAGCAACATTATATGCTTACGGAACGCAAGACAGAAAAGAAGATTCTCAAAGATGGATGATAAAACCTTCTTATTGGCAAAAGATAAACGATTTTTGGAAAATACAATCTCATGCGGAGTTTGTAAGCGATTCTTATTTTAATAACAGATATTCTCTCGACGATTGGAACAGAGTATTAAACAGAAGAAGATCGTATGCGGCTATTACAAGACAAAGTAATAAATCAAATTTAAGAGTAATGTCGGAATTATATCAAATATATAATCCTATAACAGATAAAATTCAAAACGGTTCTTATTTAATATTACCGCAGGTATATTATTCATTATATCCTACAAAAACATTAGGAGCTTACAGCAGTTTCACCTTTAATTTTGAAAACAAAACAAATTATGAAATGGAATTTTCTTCAAATACTTATGATTACAGAAAAATAAGTGCTTATGCCGACTATAACATAACAAAAAATTATAAAATATCCAAGAAAATGACGATTAAACCTACTTTAGGTGTAAACGGAACTTTTTCAGATAGTGTAAATCCGGAAGATGATGATAAAAATTTTACTACAAGATATTACGGATCTTTAAATACAAGATACAGACCTACATGGTGGATGGATTGGAACTTATCGTATAATGCGAAATTAAGATCCGATATTAACAGATTAAACATAGATACCGATGAGTTTGATAAAGGTGTAGAGCAAAATGCTGTTTTGTTCAATAATTACATTTATACAAACTATAATTTAACGGTAAGAAACACTACCGGTTACGACTTTAGAGATTTGGAAGGTTTAGGTTATATAGATTGGTATCCTTTTATAACGGAATTAACTTATGTCCCGTCATCTAAAATTACATTGTATTTAAAACAAACTCAAGATTTACATCCGTTTAAATTCAATTCTTTACAATTTGATTCGATGTTCGGTAGACTCGAAAGATTTTATTTTAAACTTTCAGCTTTTTATTATCAATTAAGACCTGAAGAAATTGATTTGGTTTCCGGTATAGGTTTTTGGTTAAATTCAAAATGGAGATTGGATTATCTTATAAGAATAACCAGTCATTATACGGAAAACAAATGGTCTAAAAGAGATCAGGAATTAAAAGTCTACAGAGATTTACATTGTTTCAATTTAGGTGCAAGTTTCAGACTTAGAGAGGAATATTTTGAGTTCTATTTAAAGTTTGAAATGAAATCGAATGTCCCCACCTTAAAAAAGAAAGACGGCACAAAAGAGATTGATGAAGAGTTCTATCCTTGGAGATAAAATTTGCGAAGCAAATTTTGAGGTATGGATGTATTGATGTATAGAGGTATAGAAATAAACAACGGCAACGGCGAGATCCCGCATCAAGTGCGGGATGACACGATGGTGTCGTTAAAGACCTTAAGATTTACCTTATTCTTGGCTTTCAAAGGATTTACAGATTTTAAATTATAACGAAGTATTTGGCGAATGAAGTGTACGTAAAAGAAAGCGATAGCGGTTGGTACTCGATTGAGCCAAATACGAAGTTAGAATTTAAAAGATAAATCCGTTTCGCTAAAAATGTTAGTAAAGTACCTGTCCTGCTTCTATATCCAGTTTTTTCTCTATCTCCTGATAGTTCGGCATATACTTTTGTAAAAAATTGTAAAATCTTTTTTTATGTCCGGGATGAACGAGATGTGTAAGTTCGTGAAGCACAACATAATTTATACATTCGGCGGAAACTTTATATAAATTTAAATTTAATGTAATTTCCGCGGTGGTAATTTTGCAGCTGCCCCATTTACTTTTTAACGGTTTTATTTTTAGTGTAGGTTGGGGAACATTATATTTTTTAAATATCGGTAAGAACTTATCCATAACTTTTTGAAAATACGGTTTTGCTTCGGCTTTAAGAAATTCGTTATATTGTTTCTGTAAATAATCTTTATCTTTGGAATTTTTTGAATAAATATACAAATTAAATCCGTCTAAAACAACCTTATCTTCCATACTGTCGTAAATATAAACAATGTATTGGCTGTCCAATATTTTTACCGTTCCGCCGTTAACCAATTCGTCTTTTATGTTTTCTTCCTTGGCTTTTTGAAATTTGTTTATATTTTTTTCTATCCACTTTTTGGTTCTGGTTGAATTTAAAAATTTATAAATAGTTTCTATGTTCATATTTAACGGAACAGGCACAACTATATTTAAGTCGGGAGAAATTTTTATATAGTAATTTCTTATATTTTTTCTCTCTATATGAACGGGAACAATTTTATTTTCGGATAATTGTAAATTATAAATTTCTTCTTCCATAA
>JAEEGK010012718.1_pt1 | contig 19085 bp, 13 predicted proteins | sample 8958771 | NCBI WGS metagenome assembly JAEEGK01 (sample SAMN16246547, study PRJNA631951) | gut metagenome | biome: gut microbiome; feature: rumen; material: SC-attached | host: Bos | place: Iran: Karaj | collected 2018-10
TTAATAAATAATATATTAAATATAATTTACTTGGGGATGGGAGATTGGGGATGGGGGATTGGGGATTGGGCCCAATCCCCAATCCCCAATCCCCTATCTATATATATATCTCTATTAAAAATCTAAATTTCATAAATGTATTTTTTTAATATTTAATATAATTTAATATTTATCTTTTATTAAAATAACAAAAGAGGAAGATAATATAAAAAAAAGATGCATCTAACAACATTAATCAAAGCAATTCATATGAAAAAGAGAATCCCAATATATTGAATAATAAAGACCTAACGGACTCAGAAGCTAGCATTAATAAGATAATCCACAAATCTAGACATATTTATACCACATATACAGTAGAAGAAAAAATTAAATTATCAATATGAATAAAATAAATGGTGGATCATGAAATAAAATACAGAAATTTTTTAGAAGGGGTGAACCCCCTGCGATTTCATAAAGATAAATTATAACTAAGAACCTGAGAAGGGCGAAACCCCGCGTCTCATACGGTAACTAAAAAATGAAAATAGATTATATGTCTTTATTTTTATAAATTGATAAATATGAACAAAATATTTTTTATAAATTGATTTATTTTAAAATTTATCAAATTAAAATTTCCAAATATATGTTATATTATTTATGTCTCATAAAATTAAAAAAAAAAAAATAGATGAAAAGAAAGAATAAAGTGAGTTATTTTATTAAAATAGTCTTTTTCTAAAACAAATTTACATGAAGAAATACAATCAAGAATAATCATTCCTTATATTTATTATATTAATTAGAAAATCATATCATTAAGGGTAATTTTAATTGTTAGGAATCAGTGAATTAGAATTTAATTGTTTTGTGAATATGGTCTTAATAAAAGAAAATACTAATAATTATATAAAAGAATTAAATTAATGTTAATATTTTTTTTGAAGTTATTTACAAATATTATTATTAACAATTTTTTCTTTAATATTTTTGATATTGTTTAAATCAAAATCAACTCTGTATACTATTATATTTTTATATTACCTTATTATTATATTTTTTTCTCAGAAAAGTTAAGAATGTATTTTTGTTATAAAAAGTTTTTCTATTAATTATAATTTAAATCAAGTATCTTTTTAATAATTTACCGTATTCATTTCTTGTCTAATTCCTTCCCATATATTTACAATATTTAATCCAATATAAGTTTTTTTTCTTTTTGGAATTTTTTTTTCAGGACTTAAACCACTAAATTTTTTAACAATAGTATTACTTCTATCATAGCTTTTTTTTTTAACTCTTTCAGTTTTTTTCATATTTATTATTTTATCATTTTTTCCTTTATTTTTCTTTTCAACTTCAGTTTTAATTTTGGAATTATCATCAATGACATTTTGAGTATTAATATAATTAATACTATTTCTTTCAGTTTTATAAGAATACATTTTTTTATCCTCATTTTCTTCTTTAATTTCGTCATCTTCTTCTTCTTCTTCTTCTCTTTCATTTCTAGCTTTTTCTAAATAATAACCAATTCTAATATGTGCTTTATTAGCTTCTCTCAAGTCATCATATTTATAAATAGAAAATAAATAATAACCTAAAATAGTTAATTCAGAATCTTCATCAGAATCATAATAAGGAACAATAGGAATACCATTATTTAAATGATAAGCAAAACTTAAAACAGAATTATCAACAATAACAATATCTTTTAAATTATAATATTTATCAAAAATACTTAAATCTTTAACATAAAATTTCCTTCCATCAACATTAGCTTGAACACAATTATTTCTATATAATCTATATTTAGTATATTTTTTCTCAGGATCCATATAATTTAAAACTGCATCAGCATATGATTGATGACTAGCAGTATATATAACTATATTATATTTATCTTTAATTAATTCCATTGTTTCTTCCCAATTTGGTCTTATATTTATTCCTATTTTTGTTTGTTTTTTTGAAGGTAATGTTACTTCTACTATATGTTTATATGGTTTTGTTGGTTTTTGATTTTCTTTTATTTCTCCTATACAATGAGCTAATGTTTCATCTAAATCGAATAATGCTATTTTTTTTCTTTTTTTTATTTCATCTTTTGGGAAATTTAAATTTATTTTTTCTTTTATTTGTACTTGCTTTGATTTATCTAAATCTAATATCATTTCCATACATCTTTCTGTATATTCATAGAAATCATTTATATCTTCTGTATTTGTTAAATTTTTTACTTTTTCTTCTGGTTTAAATAAAAATTTATTTTTTTGATATGATTGCTTTTTATCATAATTTTCTTTCTCTTTCTCTTTCTCTTTCTTTTTCTCTTTTTCTTTTTCTAATTCTTTTTCTTTTTTATTTTTCTTTTCTTTTATATTATTTTTATTATTTAATTCATTTTTTATTTTTTTATTATTTAAATCATTATGATTAAAATTAATTTTTTTTGAATTTTTTTCTTCTTTAATTTTCATATCAGATTGTTTACTAAGTTGATTATCCTCATTAGGAACATTAATAATTTGAATATTTTCTGATTCATTTTCTTGATTGTGAATTTTATTAATATAATTTTCATGAACAAAACTATTTTTAATATTAGGAGGATTTCTTTTTAATTTTTCAATTAATTCATCATAAACATTAGATAAATCTTTTCTGTGATAAAATTTCTCAGTTTTATTTCTATTTCCAGTATTTCTTTTTATTTCTTGAACATTATTAACTCTAAAATAAGAAGCATTTCCTGCAGATTGATGAGAGAAAGTAGATTTTATTGTTGTTATACTTTTTGGCTTTTTAAGTTTTTCTTGTGAAAAAGATTGTTTCATATTATTACTATTCCATATTGGAGTAAATAATATTGATGTTGAATTTTTATCTTTTCCTGATGTTTCTGATGAATAATTATATGATGGAGAATATGATATTATTGGCTCTGAAAAAGTTATTGTTTGTTTTTCTTCTTTAGACATTTTTTATTATTTTTGATAAATTATTTTTATATAATTGTATTTTAGAAGCTTTTTGAATTAATAATATATTTTATTATTTTTTAAGTTTGTTTATTATTATTTAATATTATTTTAATGTAAATTCTATTTAGAGATTATATCAATAATAATGTAAATTATTATTGGAATAAAAAAAATTTTAAATTGTATAAAACAATTAAGAAAGAATTTGAACAATTTTTAAAATTAATTTTCATTAATAGAATATTTGAAAAATATTATATAACAAATTTTTTATTTTCAACCTTAAAAAGATGGAATTAAATATATAAAAATGGGAAATGTAATAAGAAGAGAAATAGGTTATGAAATAGATGATGAAATAGATGCACCAAAAGTCCCAGATGATTTCGATGATAGAATAGAAGATAAAAAAGCAGAGAAAGAAGAAATAGAAATAAATAATAATATAAATAATAATATTTCAGATGAAAAAGAAGAATCAATAGAAGAAAAAGAAATTAAAAATGAATTTGAAATGGAATATAAACAAAATGAAAAATTAAGAGCAATTCCTCCAAATAAAAAAGATATAGAAGAAGAAGAAGAAGAAAAAGAAGAAGAAGAAGAAAAAGAAGAAGAAGAAGAAGATGATAAAAATTCTGAATCACAAAATAATATTCAAGAACAAATTAAACTTAATCCTCAAGAAAGATATAGAATTATTTTTGAAAATGCAGATAAAAATCGAAAAACAAAAAATTTAATTAGAGATGATGAATTTGTTAAAGAAGATATACTTAATCTTTATATTTAACAAATAAATAATTTTAAATTTTTTTTTTAAAAAATTTTTTCTTCTTTTATTTTTAAATATCTGTATTAATATTTAATTTATCACTAAAAACAATTAATATTCTTACTAACAAAACTAATAAATCCATTTTTTCTTCATCAAAATATTGTTCTCTTTCAATATAAAAAATAGCATTAACAATACATTTTTCCATTAAGGAAGAATCAATGGCATTAGGATCTAAATTATTAATATAATCATCAACCATTTGAGATAACATTTTAAAAAGAGTTGAAACATCAATTAAATTACATTTAATTGTTTTATTTTGTTTTCTTAAAATACAATCAATATTATCTCCTAAAGGAATATTTTTATTTTTATTAGTAAAATAATATAATTTTTGAGGTTGATTAAAAATATCAAAATCAATTGGATTATCTTCTTTTTCTTCTTTATCATTATTTTCTATTAAATTTTCAATATTTTCAAAGTTTTTTACTGAATTTAATAAATTTTCATTTGGTATTATAATATTTTCCCTTATTTTATTTAATAATGGATAATAGAAATTTAATAATTTAAATTTTGTTTTATGTTTCTTTTTTAATTCAGCATCTTTTGTTAATCTATAAAAAACATCTATTAATAAAGAATAATATTTTCTAAAAATAATAAATTTATGTTTAAATATTGAATAAAGTAAAGTATTCATGAAAATTAGTTCATCTATATTAATAACTTGAATAGAAAGAATAAAAATCATAATTATAGAATAACATAACATATCATTTCTAGAAACTATGTTTCCTTCTATTGATTTTTCTTCAATTAAATTTTCAATTTTATTTAAGTCAAAAGATTTAATTTGATTATTAATTAATTTATTATAAAGAGGAAAAATCATAGAAATTTCTTCTTTGGATAAATTGTTTAAATAATGAATATAAGTTGATAATAACTGAGGATTTAAATCAACATATTTATATTGAATAAATTTTACTTCAGTTAAACCATTTTTATTTTTAATTTCTTTACGAATAACTTGCCAATCTCTATATAAATAGAAATATCTATTAAATTTTTTTTCCATTACTTTATGGTAATAACTTTCAAATTGATTAAAATTTATATTTATTTCATTTTGAGGTATATTTGTATCATAAAAAATATCAATTAAATCTAAATGATTAATTGATGGAGGTTCTGATTTACCCATATCTGATTTTTGACTTTTAGTTATTTCTTTTATTTTATTTTTTTGAAGTTTCATTGTTATAAATTCTTCAAGAAAAGATAAAGGAATTTTATATAAGTCTATTGTATCAAAAGATTGGATAAATCCAAGAACAAAAGAATTAAATTTCATTGTTTCTTTCATTTGAGTTAGAAAGTAATTTTCTACTTGAGTATAATTTTTTATATTTGGTTTATCATCAAATATAATCATATAAGAATTATCATTTATTTGATGATTATTTTTTTCTGATAACGTCATAAAACTTAAATTTTTATAAAAATATAATGAAATTGTAATAATAAAGTTATAAAATCCTTCTTGAATTTTCTTATTTGTATTTTTTATTTGATCATCATATTCTAAAAAAGATTTAGGAGAATTTCCTTTTTGATATTGACCTTTTAATGAATCTAAATCATAATTAAGCTTTTTAATAGCAATATTTAAATCATTATCTTTATTATTTATAGTACTATTTTTACATAATTTTTTAATCATATTTTTTAAATTATCATTTTTATCAGAATAAATAATGTGTCCTTTATCAACATCAACAATAATATGATCCTTTATATTATTACATTTTTTCATTTTTTCAGAATCATAAATAGCATAAACACCTAAAATTGAACTAAAAGCTTTTCCAACAAAAGAAGAATTTCCTTCACGTAAAGTATCATATGATACACTTACATTTATCCAATAATATTGTCCATCATTTAAAGGATAATTTAAATTGATAAAAGAATACATTAGTAAATTTAAATGTTCTAAATTTCCACTGAAAAATATTATATCTTTTTCTAATATAGTTGATATAAAAATTTCTATAATATCTTGTGGTGAAAATTTGTAAAATAATACTTTTAATAAATTAAACTGCATAAGAGGATATCCAGAAAGAATTGGAAATGTTATATCAACATAATTTGAAAAATCATTTTTTTTTGAATTAGATTTATTTTCAATTATTTCATAATTATTAAATAAATCGTTTTCTTTTGTATAATCAGTTTTTATTGGAACTATATTTAAAGTTACAATATGATTAATAGGTGAAGGTGTGAAAGCCACCATATTATATATTATGAATTCTAATGGAACATCAATTGGATTTTTTGAAAATAATTCCTTGATTTGATTAAGTAAAACATAAAAAGAATAAAAGAAAGGATATTCTGATATAATACAAAAACTAATAGGAAATAAAAAAGAAATTTTTATATTATTAATGTCTTTCTCAAAAGCTTTATAATAATTAATAGCAATACAATTAAAAGATCTTTTACTATTTAAACCTTCTTGAGGATTACTATTAAAAACGACAAATTTTGGATATTTAATTCTAAAACAATCATCTTTTTTATTTTCTTTAGTAAATATTCTAACATAACTTTTTGGAAATTTAGGATAAATCATATCTATTATTTGTTCATTGTCAAAAGAAGATTTATTATAATCACTTGAAATATCAATTAAAACTATTGGTGGTTCTTCAAAATTAAAAGAATATTGATTTTTATCTGAATCAAAATGTAATTTTCCTATTCTTCCATAATTTATATTTTCTTTATTTAGGTTATTTATTAATTTTTTTGCTATTAATTCTACTTCTTTTTGTATTCTTGGAAAATCAAATCCAATAATTAAAAATTTATCTATTAATCTTTTTTCTTTTCCATGAAAAGGATATTTTAAAATTTTATGTGATAAATTACTTTTTGATATTTCATAACTTTGCATATATTCCTTTTTAATGTATTTAATTATTTAACAACAAAATAATTAATTAAATAAAATAAGTAAATATGTCTAATATATGTGATGTTTCAATTGAAATTACACCTCGAATAAATAAAGCATATTTTTTTAATTTTGGGAATGAAATTTTAAAAAAATATCATAAAAAAGAAAACTCTATTTCTTCAATAAAAACTGAAGCTTCTACACATCAAAAACATGTTACTTTTTCCAAAATTGAAATTATTAGAATAGAAAATTTTAAAAAATATAATAAATCAAATAAATATGATACTAATTTATTTAATGAGGATAACAAATGTTTGATTTATTAGAAAGTAGATAATTTTATATAGAAATTCATTAAAAAAAATGTATAAATAAAGAATAATCATCTTTTAAATATTGAGGTATTTTTAATTTTTGAATATTTTGGTAAAAATTATAAATAATTATTATGTTATATCAAAAATTTTATAAAATAGGATATTAATATTATTTATAATATAAAAAAGTAATTTATATGAAAAATATAAAAAAGTTAAAAAGGGTGAAATTTAAGAAAAAAATAAATTTTGCAAATATAATATTTAATTATTCACTTTTTGATAATTTTTCTTTATAATCCTTAATAATACTTTTTAAAGTATAATTAGTAACTAACATATCTTTAGTTAAATGTTGATGAGTCATAGGATCAGTATCATGATTTTTAAGCCATTCTTCAATTGAATTTCTTTCATAACTAATTCCATAAGGAGTAACAACAGGATCATTCATAAGAGTTTGACTTATAGGACACATCATTGTTTGATATACTTTATCATCTTCATTTGCTGTAATAAAATTACCATCCGATGTATCTGTTTGACCTGGAAGCAAATTAGTATTTTCTGTTTTTTTTTCTTCTACTTTTTTTTCCTCTTTTTCTTCTGCTTTTTCGTTTTTTTCTTTAATTTTATTATTTTCTTGATATTTATCATATAATATTTTCCCTCCTATTCCAATTGCTATACCTGCTAATCCTGTTAAAATCCCTTTAAAAATTTTACTTCCTGTTGATTCTTTTTCATCTTTTTTTTCTTTTTTTTCCATTTTTTATATTATTTTTTTTTATGGCTTTTATTTGCATTTTTTTATTATTAATATAGTTAAAATTGTTTTTTTAATAAAAATTTATTTTTATATAAACAAATAAGTAAAATATTAATCTAAAAATTAATTTTTTTGATGGGGTATTGTTTTAAAATAATAAGACTATTTATAATTTTTGTAAAAATAATAAAAATTAAACCATAATAAAATAAAATTATGTAAAAAATAATATTAATATTTATGAAAATGATATAGAAAATAATTTTAAAGAATATTATTATTTATCATACATGAGAATTTTCGATAAAATAATTAATAATAATAAATCCATTTTCCAATTAATTCTTCATTTTCACTTCCAAAAATTTCTATGATTTCGTTTTTAAAAAATATAATAAAATTTATGAGTATATTTTTTTAAAGAAGAAGTATTAAAAATATTATTTTTTCTTTCATTATTAAAATCAACAAAACAAACTCTTTTCATTTTATTATATTTATAAACATGAATTGGATTTGTAAATTAATATATTTTTCCTTTGAAAGATATGTTCTTTCTTTTATAGTCATATATCTTTCAATATATTTTTTAAGAAATAATTTTTTTCTTTTGAAATTCAGAATTTTATCATAATTTAATAATATTTATGTTTTAATTTAGAATTTATTCTTATTGGACAAGATTTTTGTTTTGGAAGAATCTCATTTTTTTTATTTTCTCAAATTGAAATGGCTTTAATATTTCTTTCCTTTATCTGATTTATGTTTATTTTTTAATTTTTAATAGGATTATTATCTATATTCTTATCTTCTATTTCATTTTTATTATTATTCTCTTTTACTCTTATTGTAATTTTATATTATTTAATTTAAATAATTAAAATAAATCTTTTTTCATTTTTCCCATTTGTATTTGAATTTATTATACGTTTGGTTTTTCTTCTATTCATTGTGAAATATGAGAAGTTTGTAAATTTAATTCATCATCATTATTATTATCTCTATAACTACATTTACAATCTATAAAATTTCCCATTATATTGTTAATTTATATTTTTTATAGATTATTCATTTAAGCTTTATTAAAAGTATATTTTTGAATAAATAAATAATTTAATAAATAATATAATAAATAATATATATTTATAATAAATAGAAACACTGTTTTAATAAATAATAAATAAATAATAAAAGTTTTCAAGATTATTTTCCCATATAATCAAAATTATCAGTATAAATTTTACTCTAATTTATTAAATATAATATTTAAATTTTTTTGAGGACCATTATTGTCTTTAACAATAACATTATTATTAACAGTAAATAATTTATCAGAATTTTTAAAAGGTGAATTATAATCAGACAAAGAAACAATTTGAATAGGTTTAGTCATATGAGAAATAAACATAGGAGTTTTCATTTCAGTAGATACATTACTATCTAAATTTTTAAAAGCAGATTTATTTTGATTAAATATATTTGATTCACTACTACCTTTAGTACTTATATTACAATTATTAATATTATAATCTTCTTTTATATTTATAATTTGGTGAAAATCATTAATTAATTTTGTACAATTATTCATATTTTCATTATTATTATTTAATTTCTTTCTTCCTCTTCTTTTAGATTTTTTAGAATGTGTTCTAAATCCTAAAACTTTTCTTATTTTATATGCATTAATCATTAAATTATTATACTTTTGATTATTTCCTATTTTTGATAATTTCATTTTTTTAAACTTTTCATAAGCTTTTTTTTTCTCTTCATTTGTTTTTTTCATTTCTTCCTCAATAATTTTTTTAAAATCTTCAATAATTAAATCTTCAATTTCTTGATTATTCAATTCAATATTTTTTTCTTTATATTCATTTAATTTTTTATTATATTCATTTTCAACAATAATTTTCTTTTTTTTCATAGTACTATTCCAATGATTTTTAATAGTATTATCAGTTCTTCCATTTAATTCTAAAGCAATAGTAGACCATTTATTGCCAATTCTATTATGTAAAATTAATAATATTATTTCTTCTTCAATTGACCATTGAGATTTATTTATATTTGGAGATAAATGATTACACCATCTTTCTCTACATTGCTTCCCAATTCTTCCTGGAAGAAAAGAAGAAATATAATTCCATTTTGAAGGTCCTTTTTCTTCAACTAATTTAATTAAGAGACGATCTTCTTTTAAACTCCAAGGACCTTGAGATGTTTGACTGTTAATTTTTTTATTTTTTAATTTTTTATTTTGATTTCTTGATATTTTTCTACCTTTTGATTTTGAATTTATTTGTATTTGAGTCCTTTTTATTTTCCTATTTTAATTTAGTGAAATTTATTTTAATTATTATAAATAATATTACTTTTTTAAAAATGAATCTGATTTCTTCATTTTTTAATCTAATTAAGAATTTCGTAAAAGAAATATAATAAAAAATATAATTTAATATATTTAAAAAATAAAAAAAAGAAAAATATGTAATAATTTTTATTTATTAGAATCATTAACACCAATTCTTCTAACAGAATTAAAAATTCTTTTTAAAATATTATGTTCATTGCCATCTTCTTTTAAACATAATCTATCATATTGATAATGACACCCACATTCACAATTCTCTTTAGCAGTTATAAAACCAATTCTAAAAGCTAATTTAATATTACCAAATTGTCTCGTATTTTTTCCTACATTATTATTTATATTTAAAGGATCAACAATTACTAAATCACCATTTCTAATTTGATATTGATATCTATTAAAAATAGATTTATCATTTATATTATTTATATCAATTATTCCATTTCTAGGATCAAATATTTCTCCATAATAATGTAAAAAATCATAAAATAAATTCCCTAAGTTATTAATAGAAATATCATTTCCTTTTTCTTTTTCTATATTAATAAAATTTAATATTAATAATATAACTCCATATGATGATAATCCTCCTTTATATGGATCATTTAATGTTGCTTTTAATAAAATATTTTTAACTGCTAAAGTCATAGGAGTTAAAATTTCATATTTTTGCATCATATTTTTAATATAATTTACACATTCTACTCCATAATGTTTGGCATCTTCAAGAGAAATATCAAGAGATAAATTATTATACTCATTTTTTGTTACTATTTTTATTAAAGGAACTTGAGTAGAACCAATATAATTTATTTTCAAATAAAAATTTTGATTTTGTAAATATTGATATAAAGTAAATAAAGGAGAATAAGATTTAAAATTTGGACAAGAAATAACAATATCAATGTCACTTAAAGGTAAACATAATTTAGTTGCTCTTGAACCATATACTTTAATATTATAATCACTTCCTAAAGATTCTGTTACATATTTATTTATTAACGAAGTTAATTTTTCTAAAATTGGTTGAGATTGATCAACACTACTATGAACATAATCTCTAAAATCTATTAAATCTATTTGTAATTGTTTTGTTATATATTCTCTTGAAAAAGATATTTCATCTTCATTATTTTCTGAAAATTTTTTTAACATATTTCCATTTGGAATTATTGTATCAAAGGAATTTTGATGTGGAGATATTTTTTCTTTTATTAATGTTATTTTTGATTGAATTTCATTATATTTTGATTTTAATAATTTTATTATTCCTGGATTTTTATTATAATATAAATTATTGAATTTTTCTAAAATATTTTTTTTATTTTCAATTTCATACTTTATTTCTTCTAATTTTTTCATTGAGTTTTGATTACTATCTATTAATTTATTTTTATAATGTTGAATTAATTCGTAAAAAAACCTTTTATTATTATTCAATTCTTTTATATTTTCTATTTTTTGTGTTAAATCAACTCCATGTAAATTTTGAATATTTGAAGAAGTATCTAATATTAAAACAGGAGATGGTTTTAATTTAATATATGTATTTTTAATTATATTGCTTTGATTTTTTGGGTTTTTTAAAGGTAATTTTATTAATTTTTTTTCATCTAAATTATAATCTTTTATTTTACTTTCATTATTATTATTATTATTTTCAGCTGATTTTTTATTTTCATTTTCACTATTTTCTAAAGATAATTTATTATTAATTAAATTAATAATTTTTTTAACATCATTGCTTCTATTATTTCTATTATCAACCCATTTTTCAATCATTAATTCTAAAGCACTTTTATCATTTTTATTTTTTATCATAAAATTAGCATTTCCATTATCAATAAGTGAAATAGCAGTTTTTTCTTTATCATTTAATATTAAATAATGTAAAGGAGTATTTCCTTCAATTTTATCTTGTTGATTAACATTAATGCCTTTTTCAACTAAAGCAGATATTAAATCATTATCATTACTTCCTCCATTTAAATAAAATAAAGCATTTCTATTATAATGATCTAATGCATTAACATCACAATTTGAATTTAATATTATTTTCATTAATTTAAAATCACTTAATTCACAAGATAACATTAAAGGAGTTTTAATTGCTCCATATTCACCTGGAAAATTAGAATTATTAAATATATTAATATTAGGATTAACATTATAAGATAAAATAGATATATATCTTAATAAATAAAATTTCCCAACTTGATACGATGATAAACAAGTTAAAAATAAAAATTCTAAATATTTACTTGAAAGAATTTGAGATGAACTTTCCAAAATACTTTTAAATTTAGTTAGATCATTAGCATCAACACAATTAAACAAAGAATTAACAATAGAATCTTCTTTAGTAGTAGAATTTCCTTCATTTGTAGATTCACTAAAATTACTAAATGATTTGTCCATAGGAAAAAAAAGAATTAATTTAATTTAAAAAAAATAAAAAAAAAAATTTAAAAAAAAAATTAAAAAAATGACCGATGATTACCTTCAAACAAAAGTAAAAGGAATAGTAAAACCAATGATGGAAGAAATATTAAAAACTCTTCCAGAAGAGCCATTGCGTTTTATGTTAACTTGGTTAACAAATTACAGTAAAGGTGATTCTTCAGAAATAAATGGAGAAAGAGAAGAATTAGAAAATTTAAGAAAAGAAATAAAAAAATATAAAAATAAAGAAAATATAAAAATAAAAACTCCAGAAGAATCAGAAAACAGTGAAGAAAATAAATCAGAAGAAAGTTCTTTAAGTTCTAAAGAAAAAGAAGATGAAGTAAAAGAAGATCAAAATAGTATAGATAAACAAATACAAGAAAGAAGAAATAAAATAATGAAAAGAGGACAAAGATCAAGTGTATCAGCAGAAGTATTTGGATTATATAATAAAAAGGGAGATTTTAAACCAAGAGTAATACCAAAAACAGAATCTCAAAAAGAAACAATAAAAAAAAAATGTCTTCAATCATTTATATTTAATTCATTAGAAGATGCAGATTTTATAAAAGTAATAGATGCTTTTGAAGAAAAAAAATTTAATGCAGGTGATTATGTAATAAAAGAAGGAGAACAAGGTGATGTAGTATATTTAGTAGATACAGGAGAATTAGATTGTGAAAAAACATTTAAAAAAGGAGATAATCCAACATATTTAAAAACATATTATCCAGGAGAATCATTTGGTGAATTAGCATTATTATACAATGCTCCAAGAGCAGCAACAATAAAAGCAAAAACAAATTGCATTTTATGGGCTCTTGATAGAGGAACTTTTAATAATATTGTTAAAGAAGCTGCTGTTAAAAAAAGAGAAAAATATGAAAATTCATTAAAAAATGTTCCTATTTTAAGTACTATTGATCATTATGAATTAGGACAAATTTGTGATGCTGTTCATAGTGAAAAAGCTAATAAAGGTGATTATATTATTAAACAAGGAGATAAAGGTGATAAATTTTATATATTAGATGAAGGAGAAGCATATGCTGCTAAAGTTTTTAATGTTGGAGAAGAAGAACAAAATGTTAAAGATTATAAAAAAGGAGATTATTTTGGAGAATTAGCTTTATTAAGAGATGAACCTAGAGCTGCTAGTGTTGTTGCTAAATGTGATTGTAAATTAATTACTTTAGATAGATTAGCTTTTAAAAGATTACTTGGACCTTTAGAAAAATTACTTCAAAGAAATTCAGAAATGTATCAAAAATATAAAAATTAATAAATAATGTTATTTTTTACTTTATTGTTTTCATAGTATTATAATTATTTTTCGTTTATTTTTACTTTAATTTTTTATATATTTTTTAAAAATAAGTGTTTTTCTTTTATTATTTTCTTTAAAAAATGAAAAATCTTTTTTTTATTTATTTTTTTTAATATAATGTGTTTTTAAATTTAAATAATATAAAGATTAAATTACATATTTTCATTAGGAATAGGATTAGGAGAAGGAGAAGGAATATCAGCAGGAGAAGGAATGTCAACAGGATTAGTATCATTTTTTTCTTTTTTCTTCCCACAACAACCTCCTTTCTTTTTTTTTTTATTTTCATTCCCATCTAATTTAATATTATTATCTTGTATATCATTATTTTGATTACCTTGATTAGTATCATCTTCATCATCACCAACTATTTTAAATTTTTTTGCCATTTCAGGAAAAATATTATTATTAAATAATTCTTGAACTCCTTGTCCAGTTTTTGCAGAAACTTCAAAAAAAATAAATTCTTTTTCATTAGCAAAATTTTCTCCTTCTTTCATAGAAACTTGTCTTTTATCTTCTAAATCAATTTTATTACCAACAAGAACAAAAATAGCGTCTTCTCTTTTTAAATCTTTTGTTTCATTAACCCAATGACTTGTATGAGTAAAAGAATCTTTTATTGTTACATCATATACTACAATTATTATATTTGCATCTCTAATATACATTGGAATTAAACTTTTAAATTTTTCTTGACCTGCAGTGTCATATAATAAGAGACGAACATTTGCTCTGTTTATTGTTGCGTTTTTACTATGGAAATCTAATCCTATTGTTGCTTGGTAATCTTGCTCAAATTTATCTTGTGAAAAACGATTCAAAATTGAAGACTTTCCTACTCCTTGATCTCCTAAAAATATTATTTTATATTTTTGAACGTCATCTGTCATTTTTTTTAATTTTTGAGTTTTTTATATATATATTTTTTTATTTTTATTTATTTCAATTTTGTTTTTTTTATTGTTTAATTTCTATTAATTTAATCCTATTATTTAGTATAAAAAGAATAAAAACATTCAAAAAAAAATAAAAAAGCCTTAAATCAAATAATTAAAAAAAATTCAAAAAAAAAATAAACGAAATAAAAAGATCAACATTTAAACATCATACCCGAATTCCTTCATATTAGTTAAATGAATATTAAATTTAATAGTTAAGCTTCCTTCACTTTGAGTTCTCATAATTTCCCTTCCTTCACCAGTACTAAGAACAGTAGGAGCATTTCTAATTTCAGGTTTTTGTCCAAGAAAAAGACCAAAAATTCCATCAAAAAATTTACTAGAAATAGGAGAGAACAATTGTAAAGTTCTTTCATGAATACCAGGAGAAGTAGGGACAAAGCAAACTCCATAAGCTTTTAAAACTTCATTTCCAAAAATATTAGAATAAAAACAAGAAATACATATTTGAGGCCAACCAGTTGGATTAGTACTTTTTAAACTTATTTCAAAAGGCATATTCCATATAAAATAATTATTTGAACCTTCTCCTTGACATGCACTTTGGCTTTGTCCTGTTTTTTGACCACTTAATATCTGCCAATCTTGACCACATACTATGTCATATTTACAATAAATTCCATCATTCTCAAAAAATTGAGCACTTTCTATTATTCCTTGGATGTGAACTAAGAAACCGTCTAATTCATTTGTTATGTTTTTTATTGGATAATCTATCCCGTCATTATTCGGTAATGAATCTTGGATCTTCTTTCGACGAGGTGGATTTCTAATTTTTTTTTTTTTTTTTAAGATTATAAATTTTCTTTTACTTTTTTGGTTGAGGTTCTGGCTGGTTTGATATTATTGGACGTGTGTCTATTAGATTTGAATTATTTTCATCTTTTTCACTCATTGGGAATGTTCCATTTGTGTTTTCCATTTTTTTATTTTTTTAAATTGATTTTTTTTTGTTTAATTTTTTTTAAAAAATTTTATTTGGGTTTTTATTGGATATCAATTTAAATTAAATAAATATATTCATCAATCATAATTTTAAAAATATACATTTTCTTTAATTATCATAAGTTATATATAATTTCCTCTTATTATAAATATCAATAATTATAATAAGTGGATTATTAAAAATTATTTAACTTTAAGAATAAGAAATAAAACAATTAAAAATATTATGTTTTTATTAAAGATATAATTTTATTTATATAAATATTTCATTTTTTTTTAAGTTTTTATTTTATAAAATTTGTTAATTGTTTATTTTATAGTTTTAAGCATTTCTTGTATTTTTTTTTGGATAATTTTCGAATTATGTTTCATATAAAATTGTTTGTTTATTTCAATACATTTGGGAAATTTATCTTTATTATTTTCACTAATAATTCTTCTAAAAGTAATATTTTCTTTGTTTAAATTTTTAGGACTAATAAGAGAGCTTTCAGATTTAATATTTATTAATATTCTAGGTGAAACAATTGAAGGAGAAATAATTTGTTTATCTTTATCAATTCTAAGATTTGATTTTGATTTCATTAACAACCTTGAACTATTTAATTTTAATTTATTTTTAGAAGAATTAGTTGAAATAGAAGAATCAGATGAAAAATTAAAATTTCTATTGACAAATTTAACCTGAGGAGTAGAATATTTTTTTTCATTTGTTAAATTATAATTTCTTAAAGGAGAATATGAAATGTTTCTTTTTCTTTTAGATTGAAAATGAATATTTTCTAAATTTAACCTTAAATTTTTCATTTTTAAATGTTTAACATGTAATTTATTTTTAATTGGTTTGGCATAACAATTTATATAAGGATCTTTATTATGTTCTATAGTACATTTATTATAAGTTTTAGGAATTTGATTAATAAAAGCATCAAAATATTTATTTCTTGTTTTAAACATTGATTTCATTTTAAACATTTTTATTTCTTTTATTCTTTCAATGATTAAATCTAATTGTTTATCGGATTCATTTTTAAATTGTTTTAAAAAATTATTTGGAGCTTCTTTTAAAAATGTTTTCATATTAATTTCAAATACTTCAGAATTATCAACAATACATTTAACATCAAAAATATAATGTTGAAGTCCAAAATTAAATTCCATATCACCAAAAATTTCCCCTGGACCTAAATTAAATAATTTATATTCTGTTTCTTCTAAATGAGATTCTTTTAATTCAAAATTCCTTTGAGTTGTAAATCTTTTTTTAATATCATTTTTCATTAAAGTTAAATCTAACAATGAAATACTTTTTTTTTTTGTATATAAACTTAAAGAAAAAGAACCACTTCGAATTACATAAAAAGTTTTAAAAGGATTTCCTTTATGAATAACAATATCACCATAATTATATTTATTTAATGTTGTCATTGAAAGGAAATTTTCAAAGAAATAAGTTCCTATGAATTTTTGTAATATATTTAAATTTTCTAAAAAATATAAAATACTTGTTTTTTCTAAAACATCAGTTCTTTCAAAAATTAAAGTATAATCAGTTTTTGATAATTCACCTAAAATACATTTAGATATTGCTTCTACTTTATATAATCTTTTAGGAATTTTATTTTTTAATTGATCTAAACCTAATTCATTTCCAGTATTCTTACAATAATATTCATTATTATTATTAGTGGAATTAACTCTTTTTATGGGATTAAACATATTTTTCAAATTTGAAAATAATTCATCTGAAATTAATTTTCCTGTTTCTTTTTCTGTTTCTTTATTATTTTTTTTTAATGATTTATAAATTTTAACTGTACCTTCTATTATTATATACATATTTGTTATTATGTCATTTTCATTCCATATTATTTGTCCTTTTTCATATTTTTTAAATGTTAAATGAGATATTATGTTCCATACCATTAAATTACCATATTTTTCTTTTCTGAGGAGATTTTGAAAAAAATCAAATGTTTGAAATAAAAAAAATAGTTTTTCATTCATTATTTTTGTTCTTTTTATTTCTGGATGAAAAATACAAAAATTTATTATTTCTTTCCCTGTAGTTTTTGAAGTCACTTGCATTTTATTTTATTAAATCTGTTGATTATCATTTATTCATCATTAAATAAATATTAAAAAAATATAATTAAAATAATTAATTTTTTAGCATAATATGTATAAAATATTATCATTTTATTTTTAAGTGATTCTATTTTCTTTTTTTTTAATTTAATTTTTTGTAATATAATCAAAAAGAAATAATCTTCTTGATGAATTAGTATTTCTTGGACTAATAACATAATTTGAAAAATTATCAATGCTTTTTAACCTTTTATTTGAATCTTTATTAGAAACAGAATTTGATTTAGTTTCCTTTAAAAACTTAGATTTAGGATAATTAATAAATCTTTTATTATTAATATTCAATCTATTTTTAGGAGTCGAATTAATAATATTTTTAAGTTGAAATTTCGTTAAACCAGATCTTAGATTTATAATTGGTTTATTAATAAAAAGTTTTTTATCTTTATAAGTTAAACCAATATATTTTCGAGTATTTTCAATTTTTTTTCTCATTAAACTATTATTTCTTTCAGTTTCATTAATATCTAGATTTGAATAAGATCTATTTAAATTTAAACATTCTTTTTTATTATGAAGATCTTTTAAAGAACAAGATCTAATTAAATTATTTAATCTTGGAATACTTTTTTCATTTTTAAATTTATCAATTGAAAAGAAGAATTCATTTTTATTGTTTTTAAATTTATTAAATGATTTATAAGAATGGATTATTGAATTAAAAAGCTGATAATCTTCAACTAGATTATTTTGCTTTTTATATAATTGTTTATCACTTTCATTTTTTCTTAAAAGTCTTTTGGTGTTTAATATTTCTAAATTAAAATTTTTATCTATATCTTTTGAAGGATCATATGATGAATCAAGTAGTTGCTTTAATTTTTGCTTAAAAGACATTATATTTTTAATTTCTTTGTAAAAATTATTATTTTTTCAAATTTGAAAATAGAATAAAAATAATTAAAATAATATAAAAAAAATAATCAAATATTAGAATTAGGAAATATTTAAAAAAATAATAGATTAAATTCAATATTTTAATAAAATAAATATTGGGGATTGGGGATTGGGCCCAATCCCCAATCCCCAAAAAATTTTTATTAGAAAATTTTTTTTGTAAAAAATTGATAATAT
>JAEEGK010012720.1_pt1 | contig 19082 bp, 10 predicted proteins | sample 8958771 | NCBI WGS metagenome assembly JAEEGK01 (sample SAMN16246547, study PRJNA631951) | gut metagenome | biome: gut microbiome; feature: rumen; material: SC-attached | host: Bos | place: Iran: Karaj | collected 2018-10
CATAATAGTTATCTTTTTGAATTAAATGTTTACAAGCTTCATTTTCTCATTCTCTCATTATCTCAATCATTTGAAAATGACCTTCTTACCATTCACAATGTAGAGACCCTTCTGAGGCTGGGCAACCTTACGACCTTGCAGGTCAAAGATTGTCACATTGTCTGCATTCTTCATTTTCTCAATTTCAGAGATGCCTGTCACGTCGCTATCCTCTGGGAAGATGATGCTCAGGCCTGGAGCTGGCGTCTCAGCAGTCAGATAAGCACGGAAAGGATTGATTGTCTTAGCGCCAGTCACCTTGAAGAAGCCGACTTTTTCACTCTGCTTCTGCAGCACGTAACTGTTAACGGGAACTGTAGCTGCGGCAAACACACCAGTCAGAGCACCGCTAACATTTGTTGCAGATGCACTTACGGCACCAGAACCTGAGAAGGTCTTCGACCCGCTACCGTTCAGCAATACTGGTGTATTGGCAGGGATAGTTGTTGCTACAGGCGCAGCCGTAGCCTTATCACCGCTAGTATAAGTCAGCGTCCATGCAGTCACTTCACCAGGAACCGTTGCAGCAAATGGCAAGCATAACGTACCAACCTGAGCATCCGTATTAATAGTAGTAGTATAAGAAGCTGCGGTAGCAGTAAAGTCAGCAGGAGCCTTGAAAGGATAACCGTCAGTCAATACGAGGTTAGCGCAAACATCAGAAGTAATTACGTTCTTTGTATTAGCAAGAACACCACTTTTTGCAACAAACAAACAGTTAGGATTGCCAGCTGTAATAGTTGCATTATTACCACTAAGACCTGAGCAATCAATTGCTGTAGCAGAAGTTGACGATGTTACTGCTGAGATATCAACAGCAGATGAATATTGACCAGACAGAATATAATCGTAGGTAGGATTCTCCTTATAAACCTGAATTTTCGAAACTGTTAACTTTGCACCCCATGAAGCACCTTTAAGTCCAATTACCTTAGCATGTCCTTTATATGCAGCCTTTATATCAGAAACACTTGCATAATAATAGCCTTCTGAGGTGTTGTGCAGGAAAGTAACCTGCCCAGACACAGTATTATCCAATTTTGCGGTTGCTCCATCAACTGTTGATGTTCCCGCGGCAATACTTTCTGCATTTATAAAAAATACTCGTGCATTATCTGATGTATAGACACGTAATTCATCATAGTCTGATATATCTAAATACTCATCCATTAATGAACTACCATCTCCAAGAACTTGTTCCACTACACTTCCATAGTGTGTTTCAATAGCACTACCCAAAGAAACGGTTCCATTCGCAGCAACGATATAATGAGGCAGAGTTCCTATAGCAACATCATGTGCATCAACCACATTCATTTTATCTGCTGTCAGCGTAATAGAGGTGATTGTAAAAGTAAGGTCTCCTTCTGCAAGTTTTGCCAGTTCTTCTGCTGATTTTGACTCCCAGAAAAATTCATTAACAGCTGTAGCTTTAGCGCGTTGATCATCTGCCAAATTTCCTCCCCAACGACTACCATAATAACCCAATACATCTGTTCCTTGTGATTTCACAATACTACGCCATATTATGTTATCAGAGCCAGAAATAGTTACATCATATCTCTTTAAATTATTTAAATTAACACCATCTGATAAAAATTCCAAAGACAATCTTCCTGCAGTACCATTACAAGTTACAACACCTGTTGATGGGTCGAATGACAATCCATCAGAAGCAACAAGAGACTTCAGGCTTATTGTTGCAACTCCTTCAGAATTAAATTTAGGAACTACTGGATAGAAGTATGAAACATTTTCGATTGTTATATTTCCAGAAGCTTTTGTAGATGCAATGTGAACTTCTTTCACGCTATTAATCTTTGAACCTGCCATAAGACCCAAATCTTGCCTTTTAGTACCACCACTTCCAAAGCGGCCATATCCATTCCAATCACCAGTTGTTTTTGTATCATCAGTATACACTATATCTATACGACATTCACCAGAAATAGAAAAATCAAGATATGCTCCTGTCAAATCTCCTGAAAGACCTGGAATAACAACATATTCATTTTCAGCAGTCCAAACAAAGGTATTTGTTGCAGAAGTCCATGTTGCATTGGTACTTGCTGTAGCTGTGCTCATATCAATGCTAGTACGAGCCTTTGCACTTCCCACTGCAAGCGCTAAGAGTGCCAGCGTGAGCAACGATTTAGTAATTTTTCTCATAATAAATCAAATTAGTTATAAAATAAAAGATTAATTGTCAGATTATAAAACGAAATATGACGAGTCTCGTCAATGAGACACACTGACAGTCTTGTCAGACCACCAAGAACGTTCGTCAAGAATAAAATTAAAAGGAAGAAGAATCAGGCGAAGGCATCCACATTACGGAGCCTCGCCTGATAATTCATAGATAACTGTATTTACACACAACTACAATTATTCGTCAAACAGCACGGAAGTTTCATCAAACAGTACGGAAGTGTCCTCAAATTCGGGAGCATTAAGCGTACCACCATTCTGCGTTGGAGCATCAAGACTGCCAGCAAGAAGATTCTGAACTTTGACATTAAATACCTGTACCTCAGGTTGCATATATTTCTTTTTCATATTGAAAGTCTGAATTTTAATGATAATTATTTCTTTTATTTACTTCACCTGTGCACCAACAGCATTATATTTTACACCATTCTTGACAATCATAATCTTGCCATTCTTAATGTATTTGCCATCACGATTCAGCGCCTTCTTAGTTTCCGAGACTTCGTTAATGCCCGTTACAGAACCATTATCGAAGTGAACATACAACATTTCAGGAGAAGGAGCGTCACCATCATAAACCACGTATGCGCGGAAAGGATTGATAGCAACACCTGTTCCTACCTTTACCAATACACCTTCATTACCATCGTTACCGCTCCAGCCATATACTGTCTTACCAGGATTATCAGCAGCAACATCAGAGCTTCCTGTGAGAACGCCTGTCATAGTATAGCCACCAAATGTTGCACCTGTGAGAGTTTCAGGAGTAGCAGGAATTACCTTGTTTGTAAAACCAGTAAGCAGAGCACCATTATACTCTGGATCGAAGACATAAGGCCTATAGGCTGTAGTACCAGCACTAACCAAACTGAAAGTAAAATCATCACTCAAAGCAGCTATATCTTTCAATTCATAGAAACTACCGACCACTTCGTCAAGTTCATCTTCTGTCAACTCAAATGGCAGACAAACAGTAGCTGTTTTACCATCTACGAAGCTACGATTATAAGAAACCTTTGTAGCAGTGAAGTTAGCAGGAGCCTTGAAAGGATAGTTTCCGTCTGTCAACTCAAGGTTGGCGCAAACGCCATCAACAATCACGTTCTTGGTGTTGGTCAGTTGTCCAGCCTTAGCAATAAAGAGAGCATTGGGGTTGGTGGCATTGAAAGTAAGACCTGTGCCTTCCAACTTTGTAACATCAAAGCAGGTTGCAGTTGGATCCGTAAGAGTTTCTTCTCCTGCACGAACAACTTTATCTACAGGAGCAACAGGAGAGCCGCTGCCTACATAAGCCAAACCTATCTTAATACTTCCAGCATCGCCCTGCCAATATGCCCTGTTTTTGACACCTCTCAGGAGTGGGTAGCCAGAAATCTTTGCAACGTAAATACCAGGTGCAGTAATAGTCGTTGGTTGAGTCCAATCTTCAACCGTTCCATAGTCTGCTATTGGATGAGGATAGAGGCATACACGAGTGTCATTATTGCTAGATTGCGCTGTAGATACAAACACACGGAGGTTAATCTGTGCATCTGCAGAAGCCTCAGTAACATTAAATAGGAGATAATCGTAATCAGCAATATTTGCAGATTTTTCGTCAGAATCAATAGTGGAACTTCCAAACAAAGTTCCATCAGCACATGTTATCGGATAATTTATAGCCCATGCACTACCAGTACCTGTTATACCATTCAGGTCAACTGCTCCTGTCGGAATTACCTGAATCGTTTTCTCCTCAATATAGTTAATATCGGGACCCTCAAGATAGATTCTTGAAACGCTAATATCACCCGTGGCATCATTAGCACCAGACAATCTAATAGTTTGAACTTTTGCAAGGTTCTCAACAGTCGTATGTTCTAACAAATTCACACTAACTGTTCCAGTAGCAACAGGATTAATGGTTACTTGACTCGCACCATTGGTAAACTTAATAATGATGCGGAAATGATTAGCAGTTCCTTCTTTCGTTACCAACTTCAGAGTGGTGTAAGCAGAATAGTTGCCAATGGAGAACAATTCCGTTGAATTGTAACTAGTTCCAGTCCAAGCAAAAGTACCAGTAGAAGTCCCTGCATCCCATGCCCATGTGGTATTTTCAGATGATGCGGGCAGAGCCGACAGATTTACAGAAAGAGTTTTAGAATTTACTCCTCCCACTCCGACAAATAAGAGTGCCAGTGCGAGTAAAGATTTAGTAAATTTTCTCATAATTAAATTACATTAGTTATTAATAAAACAAATCAAGAATAAACTTCAAGTTAGTAATCACCTAAAATGATGCCGCAAAGGTAGGTAATATAAAAGAGAACGCGACATAATAACGTTTCATTTCGCTATTTAAAACGTTTCATCACTGCGTTTGCATGCTGTTTGAGACGTTTTTCGTGCCTAATAGAAATATTTATCATTGCTCATCACGATGTAGAAAAACGCAAGAAAAACCTGTCTGACCGACGGCTATCGTCTCAAATGGTTAGCTTTGTAGTTCATGAGAAGCAAAAAAACAACTAAAACATGCAGATTTCAATATATATATTGTAATTTTACACCAGAAAACCATACTTACTGGTATGAAGCATATAACAAACTTTTTATGAGACTATGAAACATTTACTTATTTCTGTTTTCCTGCTCATGGCAGGAATGGTGACGGTGAATGCCGACAACATCACCGTTAACGGCACCAACCGTTCGTACAATGTCTATGCACCGAAGAATCTTGGCGAGAACCGTCCGTTGCTCATCTTCTGTCACGGCTACAACCAAGATGCCAACTGGATGCAGAACAGCGAGTTCAAGAACGACAACGTCAGCATGGAAGCGGTATGCGACACTGCCAAGTTCGTCGTGGTATTCCCCAACGGCATCGACAAGTCGTGGGACATCTCGGGCGACCGCGACATCAACTTCGTCAAAGCCATTATCGACAAGATGGTGACGCAGCACAAGATTGACCGTAACCGCGTCTATCTGGGCGGTTTCTCCATGGGCGGCATGTTCACTTACCACGCCATGAACAAGATTCCCGACCTCATTGCGGCCTTCTGTCCTGTCAGCGGCTATCCCATGGGCGGCGCCACCGCCAATGCCAACGTGCGGGCACTGCCTATTCTGCACATCCACGGCACGGGCGACGGCACGTGTGCTTTCAGCGGTGCACAACCGGCTCTGAATGTATGGATCAGACATAACGGCTGTCCCACAACCGCCAGGGTGACAAACAGCTACAACGGCTTCGGTGGTGCCAAACTGCACGTCTGGGGACCGGGCAACGACGGTGTCGAGGTGCGACTGCTGGAACTGGCTGACAAGGGACACTGGATATGCAAGGAGAAACAGGTATATACGGGCAAGGAGATCTGGAACTTCTGTAAGAACTATACGCTGAACAAGACGTCGCCCAACGTCAGCATCACTGCTCCGAAGACTGGTGCGAAACACCTCTGCTTTGCGCCTGCCAGCGGAAGCACGTTTCCTGACATCACCATAACGGCTAATGCTGACGACAACAACGGTACGGTGGAAAAGGTGGAGTTCTATGACGGCACAACACTGCTGGCCACCTGTACTGCCAAGCCCTACAAGGCTGTCCTGACGGATGCCAAGGCCGGCAAACATACGCTGAAAGCCGTGGCAACGGATAACGACGGCGAACAGAGCACAGCCACCGTCGAGGTGACACTGCAAGCCCTGAACTCGCTTACGGTCTCATCGGCATTTACCGAGGGAGGAGCACTGCCTGCCGGATGGACGACCTACGACAGTAACGAACGGCGCACAGGCTATAGCAACGGCTACTCGCAGGGATGCCGCGTGCTGCAGTTCACGGGGGCTTCACGCGGATTCAACTACGGTCTGTACTTTCGCAACATCAACGGAGGCACACACCAGGGCTGGGCTAAATACGGACTCGCTGACGGCGGCACGACGCTGAACCTGGCACCAGGGCACTATACGCTGAAATACAGAATATGCAACTGGAACATGGCCAATTTCGGTGCTGTGGAACTGAACATCGAAAAAGCTACGGGTGTCAGCATTGCCAGCCAGACCTACACGCCATCCATCAACATTGGCAATACGGCATCAAACAGTTTTGGCACACCTGAGCAGCAGACCTTTGAATTTGACGTCACAGAGCAGGGCGCATACAGCATCGCCGTCTATTCTGCCGCCTCGGAATGGAGTGACTGCATCATCGGTCAGCTCAGCCTGACTGCCAACAGCTATAACGACACCGGCATCATGACCGTGAAGCAGGCAGCGTCCGGAAAGGATCAGTATTACGACCTGCAGGGTCGCAAGGTGACTGTAACCAATCAGTCGGCGCCTGCACTGAGAAAGGGAATTTATATTAAGAACGGAAAGAAATATTATTTGAGCCCACTAAAATAGCGGGCTCAAATAATATCTGATATCGAAGGAAAACACTAACGTACCATCACCTTCTTGACATTTCCATCAGCATCGACTACGATGTTCAGACCCGTCTGTAATGTCTGACGATGCACGCCTGTCGGACCGTAGATGCCTCGTGGCCAGCGGCTGGCTGCACTGACGGTTGAGATACCCGTCGTATTGAGGTCTCTCAGACGGCATTCGGCCAGCAGGAACTCCTGCATGCCACTGCCTATCTCCTTGAACTGGATGATGTAATTGCCCTCCGCAGTCACCTCGAAATTCAACGTCTGGCGTTCAGCAGTAGAGATGTTGCCAGCACCATTGCCATTGAGGTCGGGTTTGGCAGTGATGGTGGCAGATGCCTTCACGGCTGCACCATTGCTGCGGATAATCCTTGCCTGATAAGTGGGCGTACCCTTCCAGGCTGCCATAGCAAAGACGAGCTGGTAATTGCCGGGCTGCAGTGTCAGCGGATAGCTGGACTGACGACCGTATTCTGCACTGGTCGTACGCCAGTAGAGTGCCTTGCCCTGATAGCCCGTCAATCCTGTAAAGGTACGCGGACCGCTGCCATTGCTGGTGGGATAGTTACGGACATCGCTGCCATCGGTGGTACGCCAGCCTTCGGGCAGTGCGCCGGCAGCCACGTCAGTGAAGTCGAGAATATAGACAGCAGCCTTGTCGTAGAAGACGGGCTGGATGGTCACGTTGTCGTCGGGCATCTGGAAAGACACCTCAGTGGCATCTTTACTGACAGGAATGGTCTTGCCCTGCGTGAAGAAGATGGAGTTGACAATGTTCAGCGCCTTGATGCCATAGCCTTCAGCGGGCGTAATGGTCAGATGTACCGTCTGGCCTGCAGCGGCAGAATCGACATCAGCCACGACCGTACCGAAGTCAGCCTCGCGGACTTTCACGTTGAACTTCTCCTTAGGTGTGCCTACGGGTTCGTAAATCACCTGGTCGATAGTCATCTTGATGGCACCGCTGTTTTGCAGAACCAGCGAGTTGCTGCCAGCTTTCAGCGTAGCGGTGACAACGGCCTCGCGCCAGTCGTTGATGGCAACCTTCTCGATATCCATGGTCAGGGCCGTACCATTGACAGTAGCCTTGATATTGCCTGCCTTGCTGCTGTTACAGTAGCGGACGCGGATGTTGTATTCGCCAGCGGCAACCTCAGACAGTTTCAGGGTATGGCGCAGGGCACTGCTCGTGCTGGCCTGTGTCTCGATAAATCCCAGACCGGCAAAGTCAGAGTATTCCTGTGCCAACCAGCCTGAATGAGTCATTCTGTGAGTCACGCTCTTGCGGTCCATGTCCTCAGCCTCGATAATGATGGGACCTCTATAGGCCTCCGGCTGCTTGGGCTTTTCCAGTGCGGTGGCAGGGATGATGTCAGTCTGGCGGTCGGTAGCAGCTCCCGAGCAGTCGATGCGCAGGATGGCTGCACCCATGTGCTGCACATTGACGCTGAAGGTCTTATTCTCAGCATCGTACGACTTGCCCGTCAGGCTGGCATTATGGCCGGAAAGATTGACAATATAGGGCTTGGTCAGCTTACATTCTGGTTCTGACGTGACGCCGTAGATGACAATCTTGTCAACCTGCTGGACGAGACTGTCGCTGCGATAGTTGTTGAAATAGAAGTCGATATGGTCGGCATACTCGCGGATGACACCGCTGGACAGCTTGGCATACTGCAGATTCAGCGAATCGCAAGTGTTATACTGCAAGGGGATGCTGGCCGAGGCAGTCTTCTTGACGTTCAGATAGGAGTACGGCGTATAGGTGACCAGCTGGTTGCGATAGCGGTTGACGTAGAGGTCGCCCTTCGACACCTCCGGGTACTGGGCGTCGAAGTCAGCCTTCTTCTTGGTCTGCGAGCCCCAGCGCGTCGTATAGTTGGAACGCTTCACCTGTACGGGAATCTGCTTGGCAATATCGTCGTAGAGGTCAATCACGATGGGGATGGCACCATAGCGGCCAGTCGATTTGAAGTAGCAGAGGTTGTTATACCACTGTCCGTAGTTGTGACGCGCCTCCTTCTTCTGGTTGAAGGGGTCTGTCTGCAGATAGACGCCATTATAGAGGTCGTCCCATGAGGTGTACGACTCGTAGCCGCTGGAGAGGTTGTTGATAACCACAATCTTGGTCTTGTTCACCACTTCCTCGCGCGTTGGGATATACATGGTGCCGTCGATGATGCGGCGCCACATTTCAAGCCAGATGCCCTTGAAGTGGGGCGAGGCAGCCCAGTTGCGGCGTGTGTAGCCATCGACATTGGTGTCACCCTGGTTCAGGAAACACTCCTCGCGCCATATCAGCTCAGGACCGTCCCACACGGCACCACCGTTGACGCAGGTCTGTTCCATGACCGTACCGATACCGGCTGAACCGGGGTACTTCTTGCCGTGGTTCTCGCCCAACAGCTTCGACAGGGTGTCGTTCCAGCCGCAGTTGTCGTAGCGTACACCGTAGTTCTTGGCCAGACCGGAGATAAAGGGTCCCCAGCAGATGCTCTCGTTGTTGTAGAAACTGCTGGCATGGGTGTACTTGTAAAGGAATACGATAGCCTCAGGGTACTTCTTGCAGGCTTCCAGGAAGTTCTTGTCTGCCTTCAGCTCGCCCATGGGGTTCGTGCTCATGTGGTAGTCGCCGCCACACCAGCTGACGGTGAGGAAGCCACCGTACTTGTGCGACATCTCGACCAGGTTGGCAAACAGTGCCCAGCGTGAGGCTGCCGTCATCGAACTCAAGTCGCCTGCATCGCCAAAGGCCCAAAACTGTTCAGCATAGTTCCAGCCCAGGAAGTTGGGATAGGTCTTGAAGAAGTATTCGAAGGTCTCCAGGTCGCTGTCCTGAATGTGGGTATGGCCACCCGATGCCGGCTGACACGAGAACCACATGCCGTTCTGCTGGCAGACGGTAGCCCACGACTTATACGTGCGGACGGCATTGCGAGGCATACGATACATGCTGGTCTTTGTATCGAACTGACACGACAGCGAGAGATTCATACAAACGTACGGCTTGATGTCGTCAGGAATCAGATTGATGATCTTCTGAGGATCAGCCGAATTCCATACGTCAATATGGATGAGCCACAACGGATGCTGTGAATCAATGGGACGGCGCTGTTGGGCCGTCGCATTCTGCCATGCTGTCATCAACAACAGCATGACAAATAACAAATAGTTCTTTTTAGACATAATAAATTGGTTTTATAATTATAATCATTTCCCTTGTTTACTTATGTGATTCCGCATACTCTGAGGGCGACTGGCCAAAATAGTTCTTGAAGGCTGTCGAGAAATGGGCCAAGTCAGAGTAGCCCACATTATAGGCTACCTGCGACACATTGACCTTCGACTCGCGCAACAGACGGGCAGCCTGTTCCATGCGCAGATTACGCAGGAACTTACCACTCGATATGCCAGTCAACTCTTTCATCTTACGATGCAGTTGAGCACGGCTGATACCCACATCCTCAGCCAGCGTATCGACATTATAGTCGGTATCCGACATGTGGGCATTTATCGAACGCATGATACGCTCCATCAGGGCGTCGTTATTGCCCTTCACCTCGATGTTCTCCACACGCTGCTCCTGGTGGACGGCACCGCTGAACTTACCGCGCAGGCGACGTACGTTGTCTATCAGATTGTCTATCTGGATATGCAGCTCTTCCATGTTGAAAGGTTTGGCGATATAGGCATCGGCACCCGACTTCAAACCTTCCAACCGGTGCTCGACCTCGGCTTTCGATGTCAGCATAATGACAGGCAACTGCGAAATCTGCGGGTTGTCCTTGATACGCTTGAGCATGGTGATACCATCCATCTCAGGCATCATCACATCGCTGATGACAAGGTCGTAGCGTGCCGATTGACTGTCATCGCTGCCTACCTGGGACGTCAGCAGCATCTTCAAACCTTCCTTACCATTAGGGGCATGGTCGAACTTATAGCGGTTACCCAGCTCATTGATGATATAGTCTGCTATCTCATGGTCGTCATCAACGATGAGGATGCGGAATTGGCGGAACTGGCGACTTGTACCGCCTGACGACAGCACTTCACGGGCTGGCGTATCGACCACAATCTCTTCAGCCTTCAAGTGGGCATTACCCTTGGGCAGCACGACCGTGAAGCACGAACCACGCTGACCATCCTCACGACCCTGTGCACTGATTTGGCCGTGATGCATCTCGGTAATAGCCTTACACAGATTCAAACCAATACCCGTGCCCTGTAAGCCCATGTCGTCGGCATTACGCCCCTGGTAGAAGCGGTCGAACACATGTGAGGCGTCCTCGGGCTTGATGCCGACACCCGAGTCGATGACTTTCAGGGTGATGTCCTTCTCCATCTCACTCAGCACCACCTTGACCTCGCCACCGTCAAAGGTGAACTTAAAGGCATTTGACAGCAGGTTGTTGACCACCTTGTCGAAGTTGATACGGTCTATCCATGCCATCACATGGTCACGGTCACGTTCAAAGGTGAAGGTGATGTTACGCTGTGAGGCATTGTATTGGTAGAGTTTACAGATATTACTGATGAAATCGACCATATTGGTCTCGCGACAGCGCAACTGCATCTGGTTCTTGTCGATGCGGCGCTCGTCCAGAATCTGGTTGACCAGCAACATCAGGCGGTTGGCATTACGGTCTATCGTGTCGATATAGGCCTTTCCCTCGCCATCCGTCACAACAGACTTCAGTTTGGCAAGCGGTCCCATAATAAGCGTCAGCGGCGAACGGATGTCGTGCGTGGCATTAATCAGGAACTTCATCTTCTCTTCGTCCAGCTGCTGGTTGGCCATACGCCTCTGGAACCAGAATATCAGGCCCAAGATACCGAAGACGATGGCCAAATAGAGCAAATAGGCCCATCTGGAATTATACCAGGGGTATGACACATCAATCACAAGCGTCTTGCTTTGGGAATAGACACCGGACGACAGCGCCCTGACCTCTATCTCATATTGACCAGGCTGCAAGTGGCTCAACTGTATAAAATTCTGGCCTTCAGGCGTTTTCATCCATTGGCCATCATTAATGCGGTACTCATAGATGATATTGAGCGGACTGTTATAGTCTAACAGCGAGAATTCCAGCGAGATATTGTTTTCCAGATAGGACACTGCAAAATAGTCTGACTCCATCACTGGTTTCTTGGTAATCTGCTCTCCGTTGGACTCCGTCCGGATATTGACTGGTTGACCGGCAATGAAGAAGCCCGTCAGGTTGACATCAGGCAAATCCTTGTGACCACCGACCAACTGTGATGCATTGAAGACCGTAAAGCCGTCGTTATTGGCAAAGTAAATCATGTCGCTGCTGGTATGGGCACCAACATTGTTCACATACTCCTTGACCGTCAGGCCATTACCGCTGACATGGGCAATGAAATGTTTCTTGCGCACATCATACTGCCAGATGCCCATCGATGTGGCACACCAGATATCGCCGTTGTTGGCCTCTACAAGATAGCCCACCACTTTATCGGACAAGGCATCACCGTCCGGAAAACGCTTGGCCTTGGCATCACCGGGGTGATAGCGGAACAGGCCTTCGTCCGTACCAATAAGGATGTCGCCCTGACGGGTTTCGCACAGGGAGAAACAGATCATGCCCTCCAGCAAACAATCCCAGCCCATAGAGCGGAAGCTGCCCTTGTCAGGATTATAGCACGAGACGCCTGACGCCGTAGCCAGCCAGATGCGTCCCTCCTTGTCAGGCATCATGGCAAGCACCCAGTTATTGCACAGATGACCGTTTACAGGGTCCTCCTGTGTGGCCAGATAGTTCCGCAACGCATGCGTTTCGGTATTATAGATAGAGAAACCTCGGGAATAGGTCGAGATGTATAGCAGACCATTACCAGTATCCGTCATGTCGTTGATATGGTCACTGACCAGAGATACATGTGGCTGATAGCGGCCTGTCAGCGGGTCGTACGAATACAGCGTTTCGTCTGTACCAATCCAGTATTGTCCGCGCTTGTCGCGGTAGATGTATTCTGCTGAAGGGGGAGAAGCCGGATGAGACACTATCCAGCCATGCTGGTCGAAGCCAAAGACACCGCTACCCTGAACGGTACACCAGAGCATGCCCTGGTCGCCTTCGCAGATGGAAGTGGCCGAAGAACTGATGCGGTAGCCCTGCGACAAGAAGCTCCAAGACGTAAACTGGGGCTGCACACTGGGAATCATGACCAGACCCTTCGACTGGCATCCTAACCACATATTGCCGTCACGGTCTTCCTTGATACACCATATCTTCGCTGTATTCAAGTCCAAGCCGTTCAGACTGCATTCTACGCGGGTAAGCGTCGTGCTGCCTTTTTTCAACAGGAAGAGGCCGTCTCCTCGCGTACCTATATATATATTGTCTTTGCTATCTTTGTAAGCACTACAAATCACAACGTTTTCACTGCCAAGCACAGACAGGTCAATATCTGCATTGATCATCGTTCCACCACGATAGCAGCTGATGCCATGCTGACTGACTACCAGGATTTCGCCATCCTTCTCAGTTATCAGCATGACTACACCCTTGCTGACAAAGAACTGGTGAAGGCCGCTCTGGTCCTTCATCGTGATTTCCTCACCGTAGCCGCACTTCCAGAAGCGTCCCTGACTGTCTTCCAGCATCTGGTTGAAATACCAGTTACCGCCACCAGACGTATAACCATCAGGAATCTTAACCAAAGAATTGCCCTTCAGACTATACAAGCCTCTACCCGACGTACCTACCAGGAATTCGCCACTCTTGCGCTCCATGATGGAAATGACGCGAGGGGTCTCCCCGTTGGTGAAAGGATAGCGCACAAAACGGTCGGTGGCATAGTCGTAACGTACAAAACCCATGCGCGTGCCAATCCACAGCTGGCCTTTCTTGTCACAATACAACTTGGTGACGGACTTACTCGGCAGAGCGGTCGAGTCGGACTGCTGAGGATAATAGGTCATGAAACGATAACCGTCATACCTGTTCAGACCGTTCTCCGTTGCTATCCAGATAAAACCGTACTTATCCTGACAGACATCATTGATGAGTCCACTCGAAAAACGTTCAGAGGGGATGAAGTGTCCAGCCTGTCCGAAACCAAGGACAGAAACCAGAGAAACGGCGAAGAATAGTAGTAATCGGTGCATATTATGTTATTTATGCGGCAAAAGTACACAAAATTCCCCATACTACCATAGATTTTTGTTGCATCGATATAGAAAAATGTTTCAAGCCCCTCTGAAAATAATGTCACATTCTTATAATTTATATCATTTTTTTTGCTTATCTTTGCACGCAGAATCACTAAAACAAGCACAATTACAATGAAACGACATTTACTAATGACTGCCGTGCTTAGCCTGACAGTAATGGCTTCAACAGCACAGAACATCGACTTTGACCTGCCCGGCAAGACTGCCCCAGGAAAGGACACTGAAGTGAACTACATCTCATGGGCCGTACCTCGCGCTGAAAGTGACACGAAATCATTCGACGGCGGCATGACCATCACCATCACTGCCGGAGGAGCAGCCTCAGCCGTGGGCAGCAACTGGAGCAAGACCGATGTAGAGACCAACGGACTGCGCATTATTGCCGACGAGGTACTGGCAACGAACCTGGACAAGGGCAACATGACACAGATAACAGAAGGCTCTACTTCGCTCATCCTGACCATTACGGGCATGACAGCCGGCATGCACACCCTAAAGGCTTACCACAACAACTCCGACAAGAACCAGACGCAGCCCGACATCGAAGTGCGGGTTGACGGCAACGTGGTGGCTACTGGCGTGAAGTTTACTTCTGCCGCCCAAAGCAATGCCGAGGCCGGCACGTCGTTCATCACGTTCAACGTCACTGAAGGACAGCCTGTCGTCATCACTTACAGCACTGTGCCAGAGGCTGGCAAGACCTATACCAATACACGTGTCATGATTAACGGTCTGGAATTCGACGTGGCAGCGATTGGGGCGACGGACCCGATGCCTGTAAACCATGACTTCCATGCGGGTACGGAAGAGGGTACGGTGACCTTCTCGTGGACGGCTCCAGAAGGTGTCGTCAGTCATAAGATGGTCTTAGGCACCGACTCCGCAGCAGTGGCTGCTGCCACTACATACGAATACGAAGGCACGGCGGCGCAATATGTCAAGAGCGGTCTGTCATCCATGCAGAAATATTGGTGGCGCATTGACGAGGTGGATGGCAACGGCCAGGTGCATCAGGGACAGGTATGGACCTTCCAGCCTTGCCAACTGGCTTTCCCGGGTGCTGAGGGCTATGGCCGCTATGCCATTGGCGGACGCGGCGGCATGGTGTATCATGTGACGAACCTCAGCGGCGACAAGGACACACCCGGCTCCTTGCTCTATGGACTGGTAAACATCGACGAGCCACGCTATATCGTGTTCGACGTCAGTGGCATCATCGAACTCGATTTCGGAGCTCAGTTTGTCAAGCCATACGCCTACATCGCTGGACAGACAGCTCCCGGCAAGGGCATCTGCATCAAGGCCTCGAACATCAACATCGGTTCTGACGTCATCTGCCGCCATATACGTTTCAAGCGCGGCTTGGGCATCTATGGCGAAAACACGGGTAATGCCATGGGTATGTCGGGAGCCAACCACGCCATCGTAGATCACTGCACGGCGGCTTGGGGCACCGACGAGACGGTATCGGGACGCGGCGCCTTGAACATCTCGTTCCAGTATAGCGTCATCAGCGAGGCACTGGGCATTGCAGGCCACAAGAACTATGCCGACGGTACCAACCACGGCTATGCGGCTACCATCGACGGACGCATAGGCTCATGGCACCACAACCTGCTGGTCAACTGTGCAGGACGCAACTGGTCGATGGGCGGCGGCATGGATGGACAGAACCGTCCTATCGGTGGCCTGGACCTGTTCAACAATGTCTGCTATAACTGGAACAGTCGTACCACCGACGGCAACTGCCATGCGGTGAACTTCGTCAACAATTACTATAAGATGGGAGCCGACACGCGGAAGACCATTCTCTTTACGCAGGACTTCGAGGATGCCATAGCACCTGACGGCATCGACCAGGCCTACGTCAGCGGCAACATCCGCGAGAACAAGAACCACACCCTGAGCAACGACAAGAAGGGTGACACCTATAATGCTACGGGCAATATTCCCACCACCTATCAGTATCTGCTCAGCGAACCGCTGTTCCCCTCGCATGCCACCATCCATACGGCTCAGGATGCCATGAAGATTGTGACCAGCTATGCCGGAGCCACTATGCCCATGCGCGACGAGCACCACCAGCGTAACGTCCGCGAGACGCTGGACGGCACATATACCTATGTGGGCAGCAAGTCGAGAATCAAGGGCGAGATAGACACGGAGGAGGACATTACCGAACATGCGGCAGGCAAGGGCTGGGAGGACTATCCTGAAGAGCAGCGTGCCGCTGACTGGGACACCGACCAGGACGGTATGCCTGACTGGTGGGAGCAGTGCATCGGCAGCAATGCCAGTGTGGCCAACCAGAACGACGACCCCAACCATGACGGCTGGACACTCTTGGAGGATTATTTAGAGTTTATGGCTCATCCGTATATCATAATGGCAACGAATGGCGAAGCCTCCATCGACCTGAAGCAGCATTTCGCCGGCTTCTACGGTCAGAACGGCCAGAGCGTCACACCGTCTTACACGCTGGACAAACAAACCAATGGCTTGTATGCACCCCATATCGACGGCTCCATACTGACCGTTAAGGCCACCAAGCCTGACACCCAGAGTGTAGGCTGGCTGAACGTCACCGTCAGCGACGGCGAGACGACGTTCACACAGCGCTTTGGCGTGGCCATTACCGGTGGTGCGACAGGCATTTTTGAAGGAAGATGTAAGAAGGATGAGGGAAGAGGGAATACCTATAACCTACACGGTCAGCGACTCAGCCAGCCCCAAAAGGGTCTGAACATCGTCAACGGCAAAAAGGTCATCTACTGATCAGGGTGCTTAGGGCAATGGCGTCAGCGGATAGACGATATTCACAATCAGGATGTTGGCGGCGAGGATGATGATGTTCATCAACAGACCGATACGCATAAAGTCGCTGAAGCGGTAGCCGCCAGGACCATAGACCAGCATGTGGGTGGGCGAACCGATAGGCGTAGCAAAGCTGCTGCTGACGCTCACCATCAGGGCAACGAGGAAGGGGAACGGGTCATAGCCCAATTTCTCAGCGGCCTCGTACATGATGGGGAAGAACATGGCACCGGCAGCGGTGTTCGAAATGAACTCAGTGATGAAGGTACCGACAAAGCAGACAGCTATCATCACCACCAGGGGATTGGTGCCGCAGACGTCAAGGATGCCGTTGGCCAGCCACTCGGCAATACCTGTCTTCTGGATGGCAAGGCCAAGCACAGCACTGCCGGCGAAGACCATCAGAATCTCCCAGTTGATAGCACGCATGGCCTGCTCCATACTACAACAGCGGCAGATAAGCATGGCAGCGGCAGCAAGGAAGGCGCACTGTAGCAGCGGCATGACACCGAAGGCCGACAGTGCAACCATGGCAATCATAATAGCAGTGGAGGCCAGCGTACCATACCCAATGTCGGGCACATCGTCGGAATCGAAGAAGTGCAGGTCCTTCGTGAGGGAAGGGGTATCGACCTTGAAGTTCTTCGGACATATCAACAGCAACGTGTCGCCAGCCTTTAGCACCACGTTTCGCGGCGCCTCTTCGATGCGCTCGCCACGTCGGGACACAGCTGCCAGGATGACATCGTTGTCCTTTTCAAACTTACTGTCGCCAATGGATGTGCCTATCAGACTGCTGCCGAAATCGACGTATGCCGTACGTATCTTACGCTTCAAATCTATTTCACTCATGGAAAAGACCGGTTTGTCGGCAGTCACCAGTTTGTGGCTATCCGCTATGTTGACAATCTCGTCTATCTGTCCGGCATAGATCAGGCGGTCACCGCCCAAGATGGGCTCGTCCTCCGAGATAGGCATTGGGGTTTCGTCGAAGTGATACATATTGATCAGGCTGCCACCGTTGATGTGGTAGAGTCCAGCTTCGGCCAGCGTCTGTCCAATATGGGGGTTGTCCGCTGGAACACGCAATTCCACGGTGTAGTCGCCCGTCGATTCAAAGGCACTCTCAGGTGCCTTGCGTTCAGGCAGCAGCCGGCGCATGGCTATAACCGACAGCACGCCGATAACAAGACAGAACAGGCCAGGGATGGTCGTAGTCAGAATGTTCATGGCCACGCCCGTCTTCTCCTCGTAAAGTCCGCTGATGATAAGGTTCGGCGGCGTACCAATCAGGGTACACACACCGCCCATGCCCGAGGCATAGCTCAGGGGGATAAGCAGTTTCGAGGGCGATACGCCCAGCTTCTTGGACCACATCTTGACAATATTGACGAAGAGCGATACAACTGTCGTATTACTAAGGAACGAACTGAGCACAGCCACAGGCAGCATCAGTCGTGTCACCGCCTTCGCATAGCTGTTGGGCGTGCCGAGCAGATACTTCACAATATATTGCAGCACACCGGTATGCGTCAGACCTGCGACGACCACAAACAGCACACCGACGGTAATGACCGACGTGCTGCTGAAACCAGAAAAGGCCTCCTTCGCATCGAGCACACCCGTGACATAGAGCACACCGATGGCTCCGAGGAAGACCATGTCGCTACGCCACTTGGTAAACAGCAGGATAGTAAACATGCCCAGCACCGTCACAATGGTAATCCAGGCGTCAAGGCCAAAGCCTAAAAACATAAACGATTCCATATTTACAATTCCTTAGAGGGTGCAAATATAACAAATTAATTCTACATAATATACCAAATCAAACATATTTTTCGATAACATGGGAGAAAAAGAGATGTCGAGCAGCAAGGAAATAATAAAAATCGCCCATTTCATCAATATATCGTAGTCTGGCTGTCTCATGTCAAGCTTTATTTTACGGTCGTTTTGAGACTACGAATAAGCAGTTTTTCACGTTTTAAGACTCTTTTTTCCTACCGTAGGACTGTTATTTCCAAAAGATTGCCTAATTTTGCAAGCGAATTCAAATCGATAATGCACATGAATATAACACTTGTCTTCACAGTTGCGTTAGCCGCCGCCTTCATTGTGGTGGTGCTAGCACTTGTAGTCATTATTATATACCAACGTTGGCGCATCGGTGACCAGAACGTGTTTATCGAGCGATTCATCCGACAGAACGAGGAGCTGCGCCAGAAACTGAGAAAAGCAGGAATTCTTTAATAAACAACAAAGTATAATCATTAAACACTAAAAACAATGAAAAAGATTTTATCCGCCGTCCTTTTCTGCGCAATAACCATGTCAATGTTGACATCGTGCGCTATTGAGGACAATCCCGCTCCAGTCACAGACTACAAGCC
>JAEEGK010012721.1_pt1 | contig 19082 bp, 16 predicted proteins | sample 8958771 | NCBI WGS metagenome assembly JAEEGK01 (sample SAMN16246547, study PRJNA631951) | gut metagenome | biome: gut microbiome; feature: rumen; material: SC-attached | host: Bos | place: Iran: Karaj | collected 2018-10
GTATTTCTATTCTTTGAGCCGATAGACGTATTCGATTCCCCTACCTGCTGTTTACAAAACAGCTGCTCTACCGACTGAGCTATATCGGCAATCTCATATGCTCTTTTTCGGGACTGCAAATATAGACGATTTCGACAAAACACCAAAAAAATATCAATTATTTTTTCTCTAAAGAAATAATCGCTTCAAAAATATCTTTGGTGTTGTAGCCGCAATAGTCGAACAACTGCTCCCTGCTGCCCTGGGAGATGAACTCATCGGGAACTCCGAGGCCCTCGAGCCGGCATCCAGACTTGCTGTCAGCGAGATATTCGGCCACCGCGCCGTGAAGACCTCCCTCAATGCAGCCGTCTTCGACGGTTATAATGGAGCTGACCTTTGAACATACTGAGCCAAGGGCTTCCTTGTCGAGCGGCTTAAGAAACCTCATATCATAATGGATCACGCCGACTCCCTGAGCATTGGCCATCTCTATGGCCTGGCGGCACTTGTCCGCCACGGGGCCGATCGAGAGCACGGCAACGCTGGCATCCTTGTCTTCGTGGAGAAGTTCGGCCTTGCCGACCGGAACCTTTCGGAACTCTTCGTCCTCCCAGGGTGTGCCGATTCCGCGGCCGCGGGGATATCTTATGACAGTTGCGGGATATTCGTCGAGAGTCGCGCTATACAGCAGGTCGCACAACTGCCGTTCGTCGCGAGGCGATGCTATGACGAGGTTCGGCACGGGTCTGAATGCCGCCAGGTCGAACACTCCGTGGTGGGTGGCTCCGTCTTCGCCGACAAGTCCGGCCCTGTCGAGGCAGAAGATGACCTTGAGCTTCTGCAGGGCTACGTCGTGGATAGCGTTGTCATAGGCGCGCTGCATAAAGGAAGAATAGATGCAGCAGAAAGGAAGCATTCCTCCGGCAGCAAGACCTGCAGAGAAGGTAACCGCGTGACCTTCGGCAATTCCGACGTCGAATACGCGGTCGGGCATCTCTGCGTTCATTATGCTCAGCCCGCTGCCGCTCAGCATCGCAGGGGTGATTCCAACTATCCTGCTGTCTTCGCGTGCAAGCCTGGTGACGGTCTTTCCGAAGACATCCTGATAGCGCGCTGTCCTGTCGTCCTGCTTTATGGTTTCGCCGGTCTCGGGGTCGTAGTGGCCGGGAGCGTGCCATATGGTAGGGTTGTCCTCGGCAGGCTTGTATCCCGCTCCCTTGGTTGTGATCACGTGGGGCAGTTTGGGGCCCTTTATCGCCTTGAGCCTTGTCAGAATGGTGACGAGGGCTTCTACGTCATTGCCGTCGACAGGCCCAAAATACCTGAAGCCGAGGGAGTCGAACAATGAGTTCACCTCGGATGTCTTGATGAATGCCCTCTTGGCGTTCTTGACCATCTTCTGGATGCTGCGGCGCAGCCTGGTCGCGCCAAGGGCGCTCCATACGTCATCCTTCAGCTTGTTGTAGCGCTTGCCGGTGGTAATCTTGATGAGCGTGTTGTGGAGGCCTCCGGTGCTCTGGTCTATCGAGATCTGGTTGTCGTTGAGGATCACCAGGATGTCTGCCTTGAGACCGCCGGCGTTGTTCAGGCCTTCAAAGGCAAGGCCTCCGGTGAGCGCTCCGTCGCCGATGACGGCGATGTGCTTAGCCGGGCTGCCGAGCTTTTCGTCAGCCACTGCAAGTCCGAGGGCTGCGGAGATGGATGTCGATGCGTGGCCTACGCCGAAAGCGTCGTAGGGGCTCTCGCTCATCTTGGGGAATCCCGAGATGCCGCCCATCTCACGGTTGTGTTTGAATGCCTCCCTGCGGCCTGTGATGATCTTGTGGGCATAGGCCTGATGACCGACGTCCCATACGATCTTGTCCAGAGGGGTGTCGTACACCTTGTGCAGGGCCACGGCGATTTCAATCGCGCCGAGACTTGAGCCTATATGGCCGGGATGGTCGGCGCAACACCTTATTATATATTGTCTGAGTTCTTCGCACAACTGTTCCAGTTCCTCTATGGAAAGGGACTTGAGGTCGGCGGGAGAATCGATATGCTCGAGTATGGTCGCCAAGACTGTCTATCTGAAAATGGTCTGGTCTCTGTCCGGGCCTACAGAAAGGATGGTGACCGGAACTCCGAGATAGTCTTCGATGAACTTGATGTAGTCCTTGAATGCTGCTGGCAGCTGGTCTTCGGACGTTGCGGAGGTTATATCTGCCTTCCAGCCCTTGAACTCCCTGTAGACTGGTTTGATGTCGGCGAAGGTGTCAGCAGGGACTTCGGCGGTTCGCTTTCCGTCCACCTCATATTCCACTGCGGCCTTGATGACGTCGAAGTCGTCGAGGACATCTGATTTCATCATTATGAGGTTGGTGACGCCGTTGATCATCACGGTATATCTGAGAGCTACGAGGTCGAGCCAGCCTGTGCGGCGGGGACGGCCTGTGACGGCTCCGAATTCATAGCCTTTCTTGCGGAGCTCTTCGCCTGTGGCGTCGAACAGTTCGGTAGGGAAGGGACCGCTGCCCACGCGGGTGCAGTATGCCTTGAAGATGCCATATACCGAACCGACTCTTCCGGGAGCGAGGCCGAGGCCTGTGCAGGCGCCTGCGCAAACCGTGTTGGAAGAGGTAACGAAAGGATATGAGCCGTAGTCGATGTCGAGCATGCTGCCCTGTGCGCCCTCTGCCAGGATGGCGTGGTCCGCCTTGAGGCATTCGTCGGTGAAGTATTCGGCGCTGACGAGTTTGAAGGTCTTGACATATTCGATGGCGTCGAACCAGGCTGCTTCCATCTCAGCCACGTCGCAACTGTAGTTCAGCTGGCGGAGCATCTCGAAATGTTTTGCGCGGAGATTCTCATAGCGGCTGCGGAAATCAGCGGCGAGGATGTCGCCTACGCGCAGACCGTTGCGGGCTATCTTGTCGGTATAGGTCGGTCCTATGCCCTTGAGGGTTGATCCGATCTTCGATGCACCTTTGGCGGCCTCCTGGGCAGCATCGAGCATACGGTGGGTCGGAAGTATAAGATGAGCCTTCTTGGCGATGACCAGACGGCTGCGGATGTCTATGCCGGCTGCGCGTATGTTCTCGCATTCCTCGCGGAAAGTTACGGGATCGAGCACGACGCCGTTGCCTATTATATTAATGGTGTCGGCGCGGAACACTCCTGAGGGAATGCTGCGCAACACGAATTTCTTGCCTTCGAAATGTATGGAGTGTCCTGCGTTGGGACCGCCCTGGAAACGGGCAATTACCGGATAGGAGCCGGCAAGCACGTCCACGACCTTACCCTTGCCTTCGTCGCCCCATTGCAATCCGAGAACTACGTCGAGTTTCTTCATCTGAAAATGTCTTCTTTGTCTTTAATGTCTTTTATCCTGAGCTGGATGTTGGCCAGACCGCGGTAATAGTTCTCAGCAATCGAGTAGCATATGTCGACGGGGTTGCCGGAATGCAGGTGCTCGAAGTGGTTGGACTTGTTGAACGCGATGGCCGAAATCGGCAGGTATGCCGAATCTTCCTGGATGAGCTCAAGTTTGAGGTGGCCGTTGTCTGAGCCGACCTTGCGGCCGTTTCCGTTGTCGTAAACGTTCTCCGAAATGAAGACCGGAGACTGGTTGCCGGGGCCGAAGGGATGGAATTGCTTGAGCACGCGGAAGAACTTGGGGGTTATCTGTTTGAAATCGAGATATGTGTCGATGTTGACGATAGGGGTGAGCATATCGTCGTCGATCATCTTCTCGACGGTTTCTTCAAATCTGCGGCAGAACTCCGGAAGTTTCTCCTCCCTCATAGTGAGGCCGGCGGCATACATATGGCCTCCGAAGTTTTCCAGCAGGTCCGAGCAGGACTCGATGGCTTCGTAGAGGTCGAATCCGGCGATGGAGCGGGCCGAACCGGTGATGTAGCCGTTGGATTTGGTTAGGACGATGGTGGGACGGTAGTAAGCCTCTACCAGTCTGGATGCCACGATTCCTACCACACCCTTATGCCAGGAAGGATTGTAGACTATGGTGGATTTCTTGCCGTCAAAAGCGGGATTGTTGCGCACCATGTTCACGGCTTCGTAGGTGATCTCGCGGTCGATGCTCTTGCGCTCGTTGTTGTGCTCGTTGATTTCGTCGCCGATCTTGCGGGCGTCTTCGTCATTGCGGCAGATGAGCAGGTCGACGGCGGTCCTTCCGGACTCCATTCGGCCGGCGGCGTTGATGCGCGGACCGATCTTGAAGACGATCTCGTCGATGGTGATCACGTGCTTGTCGAGCCCTGAGAGCTTGATTATCGACTGAAGTCCCTTGCGGGGATTGGAGTTGAGCCTCTTGAGGCCGTAATATGCAAGGATGCGGTTCTCTCCAGTGATGGAAACCAGGTCCGAAGCTATGCTGACGGCCAGCAGGTCCAGCAGTTCCAGTACGCTGTCCTTTGAAATGTCATATGTGGCCGCATAGGCCTGGGCCAGTTTGAATCCTACACCACAGCCTGACAGGTCGTCGAAAGGATATGTGCTGTCGGTCCTCTTGGGGTCTAGCACGGCCACTGCAGGCGGAAGCTCCACGTCGGGCAGGTGGTGGTCGCAGATGATGAAGTCGATGCCTCGGTCAGCCGCATATTTCACCTTCTCTATGGCCTTGATGCCGCAGTCGAGGCAGATTATCAGGCTGCATTTCTTCTTAACCGCCCAGTCGATGCCCTTGTAGGACACGCCGTAGCCTTCGTCGTAACGGTCGGGGATATAGTATTCCAGATTGTCGGTCACCTGGCTGAGGAATGTGTACATCAGGGCGACTGCGGTGGTGCCGTCCACGTCATAGTCTCCGTAGATGAGAATCTTCTCGTGATCCTCCACGGCCTTGTGTATCCTCTCCACTGCTTTGTCCATATCCAGCATAAGGAAAGGATCGTGGAGCATCGAGAGGTCGGGGCGGAAGAACTCCATCGCATCTTCATAGGTCGTGATTCCGCGCTGGACGAGCAGATTGGCCAGAACCTGGTCGATGCCGAGCTCCTGCGCGAGCTGACGCACAAGGGCCGGGTTGCCGGGCTCTTTCACTATCCACTTTTTCTCAGCTATCGGGGTCATAACGGATGTTTCGCCTATAATGTCACAATTCGCAAATATATCCATTATTTTTTTCAAAAAAAAGGACTACTTTTGCCCAAATCATAGAAAAAGTAAAAAAAGATACCGATTATGGAAAATACAGCACTCAACGAGCAGGAACAGAACAGACGCGACTCCCTTCTGAAACTCAGGGAACTTGGCATTGAACCCTATCCTGCCGCGGAGTATCCGGTCAATACATCCAGCGCAGCCATCAAGGCCGGCTATGATGCAGAGAAAGGCAATTTCAACGATGTTGTCATCGCGGGCCGCATAATGAGCCGCCGCATAATGGGTGCGGCATCGTTCATGGAAATCCAGGACGCCGAAGGGCGTATCCAGGTCTATGTCAAACGCGACGAGATCTGTCCTGACGAAGACAAGACAATGTACAACACCGTTTTCAAGAAACTTCTTGACATCGGTGACGTGGTCGGTATCACAGGTTATGCCTTCATCACCCAGACAGGCCAGCTATCCATCCACGCCAAGACCCTTACCGTTCTCAGCAAGAGCCTGCGCGTTCTCCCGATAGTCAAGACTGACGCCGACGGCACGGTACACGACGGATTTACCGATCCCGAGCTCCGCTACCGTATGCGGTATGTCGACCTCATCGTGAATCCCCAGGTGAAGGAGACCTTCGAGAAGAGGGCTAAGATCATCGCCACGATGCGCGAGTATTTCAACGAGAACGGCTGCCTCGAGGTCGAGACCCCGATTCTCCAGCCTATTCCCGGAGGCGCAACAGCAAGGCCTTTCGTGACCCACCACAACACCCTCGACATTCCCCTCTACCTCAGGATCGCCAATGAGCTTTACCTCAAGAGACTTATTGTCGGCGGATTCAACGGAGTATACGAGTTCGCCAAGGACTTCCGCAACGAAGGTATGGACCGTACCCACAACCCCGAGTTCACCTGTATGGAGATCTACGTGGCCTACAAGGATTACAAATGGATGATGCGTTTCGTAGAGACTATGCTTGAGAAGATCGCAGTCGCCACCAACGGATGCACTAAGTTCGACGTATGGGGCAACGAGATAGAGTTCAAGGCTCCCTACCGCCGCCTGCCGATGCTCGAGGCCATCAAGGAATATGCAGGAGTCGACATAGCAGGAATGAGCGAGGATGAACTCCGCAAGGTCTGCAAGGAGAAGAAAGTGCCCACCGACCCTTCGTTCGGATACGGCAAGCTAGTGGACGCCCTCTTCGGAGAATATTGCGAGAAGAACCTCATTCAGCCCACTTTCATCACTGACTACCCTGTTGAGATGTCTCCTCTGACCAAGCGCCACCGCGAGAATCCCGCCCTCACCGAGCGTTTCGAGCTCTTCGTGAACGGCAAGGAGCTGGCCAACGCATACAGCGAGCTGAACGATCCCATCGACCAGCTGGAGCGTTTCGAGGCTCAGGCCAAGCTGAAAGCTAAAGGCGATGACGAGGCGATGTACATCGATATGGACTTCGTCCGTGCGCTTGAATACGGAATGCCTCCGACATCAGGACTCGGAATGGGCATCGACCGCCTCACTATGTTCATGACCAATTCGCAGACCATCCAGGATGTTCTCTTCTTCCCTCAGATGAGGCCTGAGAAGACTGAAAAGTCTGAGAAGTCAGAGTAATGGAACAGATTACTTCCACTGCAAACCCCCGCGTCAAGGAGGTCCTCCTTCTTGGCGAGAAATCGCGGTACAGGCGCGAGACGGGGCTTTTCACAGTGGAAGGCCGCCGCGAGATTTCTGCGTGCCTGAAGGGTGGTTTCGCGCCCAGGACAGTTTTCTATTGTCCGCAGATCATTTCCGAAGCGGATGTGGCCGGACTGTTCGACGGCGTCTCTGCCGAGATGGTGAGCATCTCCGAGAACGTTTATTCCAGGATGGCATACCGCGGGACCACAGAAGGTCTTGTGGCCGTCTTCCATTCAAGAGTGCGCGGCCTGTCGGATATCGTTGCTGATGCAGGCGGCTCCCCGTTCGTCATCGTTCTGGAATCCGTAGAAAAGCCTGGTAACCTTGGCGCTGTTCTGCGTACCGCCGATGCATCCGGTGCGGCCGCAGTGATAGTGTGCGATCCGCTCACAGACCTTTACAACCCTAACCTGATCAGGGCTTCGATAGGAGGTATTTTCACCGTGCCGGTGGCTGCCTGCTCTTCGGAAGACGCCTATGAATGGCTGCATTCCAAAGGTTTCCAGATACTGACGGCCCAGCTGCAGGATTCTTCACCATATTACGATATCGATTTCAGACGGCCCACCGCCGTAGTGTTCGGCACCGAATCCACAGGTCTGCGTGCGTTCTGGAGGGAACGTTCCGACCGCAAGATTATGATTCCGATGCTGGGCAAGCTCGATTCGCTGAACGTATCGACCTCCGTGGCGATACTCAGTTACGAAGCCGTCCGTCAGAAACAAGCTGCTTTATGAAATTCGGCCTTATAGGACATCCCATTTCCCACAGTCAGAGCCCCGCTCTTTTCGCAGCCGCCTACCCGGGCGGAGAGCACAGCTACGAACTTATCGAAGAGGCTGATTTCGACAAGGCATACAACCGTTTCCTCGAGGGCTATGACGCCGTGAACGTCACTACTCCTTTCAAGGAAAAGGCTGCCGCAAGGGCCGATGTGGCCAACGATGTGGTCAAGGCCTGCGGCGCTTCCAATCTCCTGAAGAAGGAGGGAGGGAAGGTGTACGCCTACAACACCGATTATCTCGGTGTGAGACACGTGCTTGAAGAAAGAGCGTTCCAGGGTGACGTTCTTGTCGTAGGATGCGGAGGCGCAGCAAAAGCGGCTGCCCTTGCCGCTCTCGATGCTGGCCATAACGTAATCATCGCCAACCGTGACGAGAGCCGTGCCATCAGTTTCGTGGCAGCCAATATCGGTCGCGGAGGTTCAGGAGCGATGCTTGCAGTCGGGCTCGGAATGCTGGAGGCCGTGCTGCATTCTGTAAGTTTCATAATCTACTGCGTCCCGGTCGCCATACCCCAGCTGAACGACGGCAATCTTGCCGGCAAGATTCTCTTCGAGGCCAATTATCGCGACGCACAATACTCCGCAGGCCACGGCTACGACTACATCCCAGGAGAAGTATGGCTCGAAGCCCAGGGCGTCGAGAGCTTCAACCTGATGTTGAAAGACAATTAATACATAAAAATCACAATAATGACAGAGAAAGTACAAAAACTACTCAACGACTACCCCGCAGCGAGATGGTGCGCATTGATCCTCATCGCGCTGATGATGTTCTTCGCCTATATGTTCGTGGACGTGATGTCTCCGCTCAAATCGCTGATTGAGAGTTCTCACGGCTGGGACAGCGGAGTGTTCGGCACGTACGCATCGGCTGAATACATCCTCAACGTATTCGGTTTCCTCATCATCGCCGGTATCATCCTCGACAAGATGGGCACCCGTTTCACCGGAGTCCTTTCGGCTTCCATAATGGTAGCCGGTGCGCTCATCAAGTTCATCGGCATCAGTTCCTGGTTCCAGACCACAGGTTTCTGCAACTGGCTCAACAGCTGGTGGGTTGAAATGCCCGGAAGCGCCAAGATGGCGGCACTCGGATTCATGATATTCGGATGCGGCTGCGAAATGGCCGGAACGACTGTTTCCAAGGCTATCGCCAAATGGTTCAAAGGTAAAGAGATGGCCCTCGCTATGGGCCTTGAGATGGCTATCGCCCGCCTCGGAGTGTTCGCCGTGATGTGGATTTCACCCATCATCGCCGACCGTTTCGGCAATGCCAACGGCGTCGTCAACGCAGGTGACAGCGCAGTCGCCTCACTCGGTTTCTGCGGAGCCCTGCTGCTCATCGGCCTGATCAACTTCATCATCTTCACCTTTATGGACCGCAAGCTCGACAAGCAGCTCGTAGCTGCCGGCCTTGCCACTGAGGAGAAGTCACCTGAAGACGAATTTCACGTATCGGATCTCGGTCAGATATTCTCAAGCAAGATGTTCTGGCTGGTGGCCCTGCTCTGCGTGCTCTATTACTCTGCCATCTTCCCCTTCCAGAGATATGCCCCGAACTTCCTTGAAGTGACCCTGGGCATCGATGCGACGGCGGCTTCACGTCTGTTCAGCTGCTTCCCCATCCTTGCGATGTGCCTCACTCCGCTGCTCGGAATATTCCTGGACACCAAAGGAAAGGGTGCCTCAATGCTGATGATCGGTGCTGTCATAATGATTGCCTGCCACCTGAGTTTCGCATTCCTGCTGCCGGCGTTCCCCTACAAATGGCTGGCCCTCACTCTCATCGTAATCCTTGGAGTGAGCTTCTCACTCGTGCCAGCAGCCCTCTGGCCCAGCGTTCCCAAGATTATCGACGAGAAGGTGCTTGGAAGTGCATACTGCCTCATCTTCTGGGTTCAGAACATAGGTCTGTGCCTCGTGCCGCTGCTCATCGGCAAGCTCGTGGAATCCACCGGTGGATATCTCGTGCCGATGATCGTGTTCTCAAGTTTCGGCGTGCTTGCGTTCATCTTCAGCATCCTGCTCAAGGTCGAGGACCGCAAGAAGGGTTACGGCCTCGAATTGCCGAACATCCAGAAATAACATCTCGAGTGATGACAAAAAAAAGACCTCCGTTCCCGGAGGTCTTTTTTTGCCCTGCGCCGCTGCGTCAGAAGGGAAGGTCGTCGCTGTCGTCGCCGTCAAGGCTGTCGAGCGAGATGGGCTGCTGAGGCTGGGGCTGAGGCTTGGGATATGCCGGAGCAGCCTGGCGGGGAGCAGGCGCCGGAGCCGGAGCACCGGGATCTGTGTATGCTCCGCCTGTGGGAACAGCAGAATCGCCTTTGCGGCCAAGCAGTTGGATGCTGTCGGCAAGGATTTCTGTGATGTAGCGTTTCTGCCCGTTCTGGTCATCCCAGCTGCGCGAGCGGATGCGGCCTTCAACAAATATCTGGCTGCCCTTGCGGATGAAATTTTCCGCCAGGTCGGCAAGCTGCCTCCACGCCACGATATTGTGCCATTCAGTCAGTTCCTTCGTTTCGCCGCTTCCGCGTTCTCTGAACCTTTCTGTTGTCGCGAGGGTAAAACTGGCTACAGAAGCACCTCCCTCCAGATGTCTTACATCGGGATCCTTCCCAACATTGCCGATCAAAAATACTTTGTTGAGTGCCATATAATCGTGTTTTAATTTCTCACTAAAAGTAAGGCTAAGTCGGCAAAGAAGCAAATAAACTTATGAACACTTATTTTAGTTGGAAGCTGACAGGCATTGCGAATGTCACAGGGACGGGCTTGCCGTTCTGCATGCCCGGAGTCCATCTCTCGGTGCAGCTGTTCACTACGCGCAGAACTTCAGCATCCAGTTCCGGACTGACACTTTTGATTATTTTGACATCACCCATCGAGCCGTCTGTATTGATTGTGAATTGAACGAGTCCGCGGCCCTGGATGCCGGCGTCAATAGCAGCCTGAGGATAGGTAAATCCGGACATCACCCATCTGGCAAACTCGTTGGCATCACCACCCTTGAAGGAAGGCTTGACCTCTACGTCTGAGAAAGGAACAGCATCCTTGGTCACATCCACAGAAGGGCTGGCTGCCTTTGTATCGCCGGATACACTTTCTGTAGCTGAGGCCGGTTGCGGCTCCTGCTGATTTTTTGAAGGATTGCAGGCATACGCCAAAGCCGCCATCAAAGGAATAAGGACCAGATACGACAGTCGCATCCAGCCTTTCGAAGAAGATTTGAACATCATATTTATACGGTTTTTAAGTTGAGCGTGCTGAAAGCCGCTGGCCAGGGCGAAACGTTGTTCACCTACGGCTTTCCGCACAAGTAAAAGTTGATATTGAGTAGCATCGATGCCTTTGTCGATAACGTATTCATCTGCTTCAAATTCATGTAGAAGTCCCAGTTCAGTGCGCATGATCCAGACAAGAGGGTTCCACCACCATATAATCTGGACGGCACGGAACAGGAACAGGTCCAGATAGTGCCGGTATTTTACGTGCGCTGTTTCGTGAGTGAATATAACGGGATTCTCTTCCAGGTCTTTGCGGCCGATGTAAATGGTTTTCCCCAAGGTGAAAGAAGGCATGTCCTCGTCCAGTATTATTGTCTTGAAGCCGTTGGTCAGCTTACATTCACCTCCTGCTGTTTTCCGGCGAAGGCGCACGGCAGATATCACGGTAATCGCGACAACTAAAACTATTCCAGCTATGTACAGAGCAGAGAGCAGCCAGGCCCAGGGGAATGCGCCTGAAGACGATCTGGCAGCTGCTTCTCCCGCACCGATGATTGAAAGCGGGCCGGCCTCAGCAAGCAAGTGAGTCGTGCGTACCCGAATCAGAGGCAGGACGGCGCAGATGACGGTACCTGCCAGCAAGGCGATACGGTTCAGCCTGAAGAAAGTGGTGCGGCGCATCACCAGCAAATAGAAGGCGTAGAAAATGCCCAGGTAAAGACCGCTTCGGGCTATGTATAAAAGGAATGCTGTCATGACTTGCGGCTTTCTATGGTTGCGATGAGTGCCTTGAGTTCTTCAAGGTCCAGTTTGTCCTCCTCCACGAACTGGGAAACCAGCGATGCGTAAGAGTTGTTGTAGTAATGAGCCACGAGGTCGGAAACTGTGTTCCCTCGATACTGCCTTTCGCTGATGATCACTTTATATCTGAACGAATTGGCCATTGGCTCGCGCTCTACAAAGCCTTTTTCCTCAAGGAATTTCACCAGTGTCGCTACGGTGTTGTAGTGGGGCTTGGGCTCGGGAAGATATGAAATAAGGTCGCGGATGAACAGGCTTCCGTGCGCCCAGAAGATGTTCATCAACTGTTCCTCTTTTGCTGTCAGCTGCTGCTTCATAACTATGAAAATTGCTTTTTCACAACAAAGATAATGAAAAAAACATAAACTCCTAAAAAAATTAGGAGATTTACGATATGAATTAGGATAAGGGGCACACTTCGCATTAAAAAGGTAGTGTGCCCTTCAGAGTCCTTGAAAGTGTTTCGGAAAATTATACGTCCAGCAGGTGCTCGTAGCCGGGGCGATACTGATAGTGGAGCAGCGCGTTGGCTTCGTCGTCATCCATAAACTTCTGGACTATGGGGTTCCATACGAGAGGTCGCTTCAGCTCGCCGGCTATGATGCCTATGTTGCACATAGTGCAGGATGAATGGCCGATCTCTACCGGAACGTTCGGGTCGATGCGGCTCTTGATGCTCTCGATGAACACGCGCTGATGTCCGGCGCGGGCCTCGAAGGGCACCTCGTTGTCGTCAACCTTCATTTCAAACTTAGGGTCGGAAGCGTAGAGTTTGCCGCGGTGCACTGCTATCCAGCCCTTGTCGCCGTAGATCTTGACTCCCTGGCCGGAATCGTCGAACGAGGTTTCCTCCACCACTATGCCGTTATCGTATATGTAAGTCAGATTCTTGTAGAAGCTGTATCCCGGAGGAATGATCTCAGTGGGGCCGGAGAGATCCTTACCGACGGCCCATTGGGCTATGTCGAACATATGCGCGCCCCAGTCGGTCATATAGCCGCCGCCTGTGGGCTTGTACCATCGCCAGGCACCCCAGCAGGTGTCGTCGCCGTTCTCCTTCAGAAGTGGATCGATGTCGGGGAAGTATGTAGCCTTGTCGGTCATCGGGCCAAGCCACTTGTCCCAGTTGAGCCCTGCGGGAGGAGTCTGTGCGGGGAAGTTGTGGGGCACGGGGAAAGGCTGTCCGTCCCAGCGGCCCACGTAGACGTCTATTTTCTGTATCCGGCCAAGGTCGCCTTCGCGTGCGACATTTGCGGCGTGGATGAACTCTTCGCTGGAACGCTGCTGGCTGCCGACTTGAAGGATGCGGTTGTATTTGCGGACGGCCTTGACAAGCTGTTTGCCTTCATATACCGTCAGGGTCATCGGCTTCTCAAGATAGATGTCCTTGCCGGCCTTGCAGGCGGCTATGGCTATTCCAGCGTGCCAATGGTCAGGAGTAGCTATGACAACGGCGTCGATGTCCTGGCGGGCAAGGAGGTCTTCGTAATTCTCGTACATTGCCGGAGCCGTTACTTTCTTGACGCCCTGCTCCTTGTAGTAGTCGGTCACCCTCTTGACAAACCTGTCGCGCTTGATGTCGTATACGTCGCAGCCTGCCACTACCTGCACGTCATCCATTTTGATGAAGCTGCTCAGCAGGTACATCGCCTGCTGTCCAAGGCCTATGAAGCCCATCCGTATCTTGTCGCTTGCGGCAGCGGTCTTAACTCGGGCAGGAGCGTCGTTGAGGTTGAACGCAGATGCCAGTGACGGTGTAAGTGCGAGCCCTGCCGCACCAAAGGCTGTTTTTTTGATGAAATCTCTTCTGTCCATAATGATTTACAATGTCAGATGGATTTGACGTATGCGCGGCGGACGGTGTAGAGTTCGGTCTCGAACTCGCCGAAGAGGGTCTGGACCTTGAAGTTCTCTTCCAGCTGCGGGTTCATTATCATCCTGGTGACGCCGCGTTTGATGCAGTTCTCGTGGAGCTGCTTGAACATCAGCAGGCTGACACCCTTGCCCTGATACTCGGGAAGGACGCCTATCAGCAGTGATTCGAGCGTGTCGTTGTGCTTGAGAGCGTGCAGGATGCGGATGAATCCGAAGGGCAGCAGGTTTCCGTTACTCTTCTTCACGGCTTTGGAAAGCGTCGGCACGCAGAAGCAGAAACCGACGGGCTTGTCCTCCTCATTGACTACTACCGAGATGAAGTCAGTGTCGAGAATGGGAACGTATGTCTTCAGGTAGCGGCGGATCTGTTCGTCTGTCAGGGGCGCGAATTCGTAGAGAGGTGCGAAGCTCTCGTTATAGAGGTGGAAAATCTCCATTCCGTAGCGCCGGTTCATTTCCTTCATACTGTGGCCTGTGACGGCGTGGACTCCGAATTTCTGCTCGATTAGAGAAGCATACTGGTATGAGGGCAGCGGCTCCTGCGGTATATAAACTATTCTCTGGGTCCAGTCGGCATCCCTTTCAAAGCCGACTTTCTTGAGAAGGGTATCATAGTAAGGGTGGTTGTAGAGGCAGGTGAATGAAGACAGCTTGTCGTAGCCTTCCACCAGGGAACCTTCCTTGTCCATATCGGTGAAACCCCAGGGACCCTTGAGGGATGTGCATCCACGTTCCTTGCCCCAGGTTTCCACGGTGCCGATAAGTGCGCGGAGCACCTCTTCGTCTTCTATGAAATCCAGCCATCCGAAGCGGGCTACGTCGCCCCACTTCTTGTTGGCATTATGATTGATGATGGCCGCTACACGGCCTGCCGGTTTCTCGTCCTTATATGCAAGGAAGCAGTCGGCTTCGCAATATTCGAATGCGGCATTCTTCTTTTTGTCGAAGGTGTCGAATTCGTCTCCGGTGAGTGCGGGAACCCAATATGGATTGTCTTTATAGAGTGAAAAAGGAAACTTTATGAAGGTGCGCAAATCGCGTCTTGAAGTTACTTTCTTTATGGTTACAGTCATTGGTCTAGGTTTAGGAGTTAAGGCAAATGTACAAAAATTGAGTATATTTGCGGCCATTCAATACTAAAACAAACCTTACAGATATGAGTAACTACTTCTTTGACATGATACCTGCTGAGGAACTCAAGCAGCTGCCGTATATCCCTACGGTGCCTGAGTTTCTTGACTTTATAGGCAGGCAGTATCCGCAGTATCCGGCACTGACCGACATCGACAAACCCGAAAAGAGCGTGACCTATGCACAGCTCGTGGAGAATGTGGCAAAACGCCGCGGCTTCCTCAAAGAGCTCGGCCTTGAAGCAGGCGCAAAGGTGGCCATCTTCGATTTCAACAGCGTCGATGCAGTGGAAATGTTCCTTGCCGTGACTTCTGCCGGATATACTGCAGTCATTCTTCCTGCCCAGCTTCCGGCTCCGGCAGTTGCAGGATCGTGTGCCAGATTCGGAATATCAGCCATAATGGTAGGAGAGGCCCTCAAAGGCGCTGCCGAAGGACTTCAGATTAAAGTCTGCCCGATTTCATCGATCGGTGACACCGCAGCCCCTGCAGCCAAGGTAGACAAGGACGCTCCTGCAGCAATCTTCTTCACTGGTGGAACTACAGGCGCTCCCAAGGGAGCAATCGTACCGCACCGCGCTTTGCTCAGAGGATCTTTCAACGGCTCGTTTATGCCCGGCAGCATACTCCATTGCCACCGTACTATAGGCATTCTTCCCCTGAGCCACGTGTTCGGCCTCATCAAAGGCACGATGTCCTGCCTTTATACCGGCAACGAATGGGTGGCCTGCCAGGATATGAAAGCCACCATCGGCAAGCTTCCTGCCATCCAGCCCACATTCCTCACCCTTGTTCCCGGCCTTTGCGACATACTGTTCGGCCTTACCAAGATGTATGGTCCCAACTTCCTGGGCGGCAAACTCAAGATCATCATCAGCGGTGCAGCCAACGTGCCTCCTCGTCTGATAAAGGCGTTTGACGGAATGGGCATCGGCCTCCTTGGCGGCTATGGCCTTACCGAAGGTGCAAACTTCACCAGCGGCAACGCAGATGTCAAGACCCATCCGACTTCTGTCGGCAAGATATATCCTGAGCAGCAGATCCGTTTCGTGGATGGTGAGATACAGCTCAAGGGTGACAACATCTTCCTCGGCTACTACAACGATCCTGCGAATACCGAGGCTGCATTTACTGAAGACGGCTGGTTCCGCACAGGTGACCTCGGAAGAATGGATGAAGACGGGTTCCTGTATATCACCGGACGTATCAAGAACCTGATCATCCTTGCCAACGGAGAGAACGTATCTCCCGAAAGCATCGAAGAGCCCTTCTACAAGTGCGACGCACTTCGTGACTGCCTTGTCAAGGAAGACATCCTGAACGGCGAGAGCGTAATCGCCATCGACATCCTGCCTCAGCCTGCTTTCGTGGAAGGCAAGTCAGAAGAGGAAGTGAACGCTTTCTTCCACAAACTCGTGGACGATGTCAATGCGACCCTGCCGACCACTCATCGCGTAACCAAGGTTACCATCAGGAAAGAAGATTTCAAACGTACAGGTTCCCTTAAAGTTTCCCGCAACCAATAATGACTGAATCTGAAATTTTTGAAGGTCTCAAAGAGATCCTTGCGGTGATGAAACCTCACCTGGACACAACTACAGCTACACTTGAAAGCAATCTCGTGCGCGACCTCGGCATAGACTCCCTGTCTATGCTGCTGATGTCGCTTGCACTGGAGAAGAAATTCAACGTCAACTTCGACACTTCCCGCGCTCCGTTCACCACTGTGGGCGAGGTAGTAAGCTATATCAAGGATAACCAGAAATAATCCTGGCTCAAACAGAATGAAATGACACAGGCGCTGCTATTCTGCAAGCGCCTGTGCTATTATTGATACCGGGTTCATCACCGGAATGCCTGTGCTCATCTCTATCTGCCACTTGCAGGTCTCGCACTCTGTGGCCACTGCGAACGGCGCTGAATCGCCGGCCTTCGCCTTGGCTTCGCGGATTTCCTGGAACAGGGTTTCTCCAATCTTCTGGGAGTAGGGATAGTTCTCCTTCTTGAAGCCGAAGGTTCCTGAGATGCCGCAGCAGTTGGGCTCGAGCACCGTCAGTTCCAGTCCCGGAATCATCCGGAGTATCTCTATCGTGAACTGTTGCCAGCCCATACGCTGCATATGGCAGGCAGTATGGTAGGCAACCTTCATATGGAAGTCCTTGCGGAAATTGAGCTTGATTTCGCCTGACTGCAGTCGCGGATACAGCCAGCGGGTGAGCAGCATGATCCTGTCCTTGACGTCTTCGTTGGGCAGCCCGAGCACCTCCGGATATTCCTCGCGCATCATATGGGTGCAGGATGAAGAAACTGTGAGCACGGGCCCGTCGGCCTTGCGGAAGGATTCCAGGTTGATCTTGCCCTGCCTGATGGCTTTCGCAGCGAAACCGTTGCTCATAAGGGCTATGCCGCAGCATTTCTCGCGCTCGAGCAATTCCACGCCGTAACCTGCGGCGTTGACCACTTTGACGAAGTCCTTGCCGAGCTGGGGATAGTTGTAGTTGGCATAGCAACCGTGATAGAAATTGACCTTCTTCTCGAATGCTTCCTGGCCGGACTGGGCTTCCTTGCGAAACCAGGTCTCGAATTTCCTGGAGGCGTATGAGGGGAAGGTGCGGTGTTTGTCGACACCAAGAGTGCCGTGCAGGACGGCTTTGGCCGCACCGGTGCGGAGAACTCCGTTGGCAACCGGCGCGATTGGAGATGCGGCCATCCCGCCGACGAAATCGGTGGAGGCAAGCGTCCAGTCGCGAAGGCCGTGAAGCCCGCGAACCTTCGACTGCGAACCATATTTGATGCGGGCGGTCTGGATCATGTCTCCGATCTTGACGCCTGAGGGACACGCTACTTCGCAGCGTTTGCAGTTGAGACAGTATTTGAGAGCGTAATCGTAATACTCGGGGTCCTTGATGCGGTATCTCTCACCGTCGGGACCGGCTTTCTTGGGCCCCGGATATTGCTCGTTAACCGCCAGCATAGGGCAGACCAGCGTGCAGAGATTGCACTTCAGGCACTGCTCGAGATTGGCTGTACTTATGCTTGTTTCCTGCATCTTCCTTATAGTTTTTTCAAAACTTCCTTGGCGGCTGCCTTGCCGCTTGCTTCAATTTCACTCTCGGACATCGGGTCGCCTGCGAGCACCTGCCCGGCGGCATATAGGTTATCGACGCTTATACCCGCCTTCAGGACGTGGCCTTCCGGGTCGGTTTTCACACCGAACCTTTCGTACGGCTGCAGTGCGAAGAAGTCCGGACTGAACCATTTGGAGTGGTCTGACTCAAACTCGACGTCGGCGTCGAACACCGGCTCGTACATTCCTTCCATATTGGAAATGATGCCGCGCGAAAAGAATTTGCCTGTCGCAAGTATGTATGCTGCGGCCTCGAGAGGCTCGTCGCCGAGGTTGCGGCTGAAAACTTTAGTCACGCTGGAGCCGTCCCCGGACATTTCTGCCCTGATGATGCTGTCGCCCCTGAACACCGTGACGCCTTTTGCCGCAAGGGCTGACAGCGCAGCATAGGGGGGATGGGCCTGTTCCTTGTGGGATGCTGGTCCCTCGGATGCATCGTGGAGCGAAAGGCCTTCTGAGAACAGCGCCACTTTCCTGCCTGCATCCGCAAGCACGTCAGCTGCCGAACATCCGGCCAGTCCGCCGCCGATAACTATAATATCGTACTTCATATTATTTCCTGTGTACCTTATGCATATAATCCGCTTCCCTGAGGGTGTCGCCCCAGAGCACCGGGGCCATTCCTTTCCATCGCTCCTGCAGATAGTCGGCCATCAGCTCTTCAGCCTTGTCCGGAGTCCCGAGCACTTCGGCCAGAACCTTGGCGACCCTGCGTATGCAGAATGAACCCTGGCAGGTACCCATACCCACCCTGGTGTGACGCCTCAGGTCGGAGATGCTTCTCACTCCCAAGTTCCGCACTGCGTATTCTATCTCGGCGCGGGTAACCTGCTCGCATTCGCAGATGATCTCTCCGGCACCCTTGCCGCTGAAGTCCATCATATCGGCTTCGCTGCCGTGCCGGCCTACTGCGGCGCGCTTGTTCACCGGGTCTTTGCCTGATTTGCGTTTCGCAGAGCCGGGAAGCTTCCTTCTGGCAGTAGTGCAGGGAATCTTGAGGCCAAGCTTCTCGCAAACGAGGTCGGTGGCCATTTCGGCCATAAGCCGGCAGGTCGTGAGTTTGCCGCCGGTGATGGTGATGAGCCCCTTGATGCCGTCACGTTGCTCGTGATCGAGCAGGACTATGCCTCGGCTGACATTCCTTCCGCTGGCTGTGCTGTCTGCAACGACCAGGGGGCGGACGCCGGCATATGCGCGGATAATCCTCGTGGTAGATAGTTCAGGTACGAGGTTGATGCCTTCCTTGAGCAGTACGGATACTTCATCCGCGGTGGCCCGCATATCTTCGCAGTCCTCGAAGGGAACTTTATCGGAAGTGGTACCGAGCACGCTCACTACATCGCCGGGAACGAGGATGTCGGCATTGCCTGGCT
>JAEEGK010012722.1_pt1 | contig 19081 bp, 16 predicted proteins | sample 8958771 | NCBI WGS metagenome assembly JAEEGK01 (sample SAMN16246547, study PRJNA631951) | gut metagenome | biome: gut microbiome; feature: rumen; material: SC-attached | host: Bos | place: Iran: Karaj | collected 2018-10
CTTCTTAACACAAATGGTTCTTTACCATCAATCTTTAAGCAAGCGTTAATGCCCGCCATTAAGCCTAAAGCAGCAGCTTCTTCATAACCAGAAGTGCCACAAATTTGGCCACCAATAAATAAACCAGGCCATTTTTTGATTTCTAAATTAGAACCATATTCTTCAGTTCTAATAGCGTCGTACTCAATCGCGTAGGCGTATTTAAGGAAAACAGCGTTTTCAAAACCTGGTAAAGAATGCACCATTTCTTCTTGTACTTCCACTGGCATAGATGTGGAGAAGCCTTGTAAGTAAATGGAGTCTGTATATCTAGATTCTGGTTCTAAGAATAGTTGATGTCTTTCTTTATCTGCGAAAGTCACAACTTTAGATTCAATAGATGGGCAATATCTTGGACCAACACCGGTAACAAGACCACTGAATAAAGCGGAATCTTTAAGGTGTTCTCTAATGATTTCGTGTGTCCTTGGTGTAGTATAAATTAAATAGCATGGTTCTTGCTCTTCAACAGGGATAAATTCCTTAGTTTCATATGAGAAGGCTAAATGTCTATTTGTACCTGGTTGGATACTAGCTTTACTAAAATCAATGGAATCTCTTTTAATTCTTGGAGGAGTACCGGTTTTAAGTCTAAATGTTTCAATACCAATACTTCTAAGGAATGGGGATAAACCTAATGATGGCTTTTGACCATCTGGGCCTTCATCTTTCACATCATGACCACGGAAGATTTGGCTTTGCATGTATGTACCAGTTGTTAAGATAACGGCTTTTGAGTGGATACGGGTACCATTATCAAGCACCACACCATGTATTTGGTTATCTTCACAAATTAAAGACACAACCATGCCTTCTTGGATTGTTAAGTTTTCTTCTTTGGCCGCTAATTCGTGCCAATATTTTGGATATTCTAATTTATCTTGTTGGGCTCTTAAACATTGGACACCTGGGCCTTTACCAGTATTGAGCATCTTCATTTGTAAATAATGATGATCAGCGGCAATACCCATCATGCCTCCTAGAGCATCGATTTCTCTCACAACAATACCTTTAGCGGAACCACCGATTGATGGATTACATGGCATGTTGCCCATGAGGTTAATATTAATAGTTAAAAGTAATGTCTTTTTATTCATGTGGGCACAAGCAAAAGCGGCTTCTAAGCCTGCATGTCCCGCACCAACAACAATCACATCGTAATCAAACATTAACCGACACTACCTTCCATATCCATTTTAATGAGTTGATTTAATTCAACTGCATACTCCATTGGGAGTTCTTTACTAAATGGTTCAATGAATCCCATGATAATCATTTGGGTGGCATCTTTTTCAGAAATACCACGTGACATCAAATAGAATAATTGATCCTCAGATATTTTACTCACTGTAGCTTCATGTTCAATATAGGAAGTGTTATTTTTAACTTCGTTATTTGGAATGGTATCACTATAAGATTGTTCATCTAAGATCAAAGTATCGCATTCAACATGGCTTCTGCAGTTTTTAGCATTCTTCATGTGTCTAACAGTACCACGGTAGTTAGCAACACCACCACCCTTAACAATTGATTTAGAAATAATTGTGGATGATGTATTACTTGCTAAATGAATCATTCTAGAACCAGCGTCTTGATATTGTCCTTTACCTGCGACGGCAATGGAAATACATGTACCTTTAGCACCTTCGCCAGCAAGTATAACTGCTGGATATTTCATATTTGTACCTGAACCAACGTTACCATCAATCCAGTCCATAGAAGCACCTTCGTAGCAAATTGCTCTTTGGGTAACTAAGTTAACGATATTTGTGCTCCAGTTTTGCACTGTGGAATAACGGCATTTAGCATTCTTTAAAACGATAATTTCCACGACACCAGAGTGTAATGATTCTTTAGAATATGAAGGAGCGGTACAACCTTCCACATAGTGGACGTCCGCACCTTCATCAACAATAATTAATGTTCTTTCGAATTGACCAGTTTTCTCATTGTTGATTCTAAAATATGATTGAAGTGGCTTTTCTAAATGCACGCCTTTTGGAACATAAACGAATGAACCACCAGACCAGCAAGCACCATTTAAAGCGGAGAATTTGTTATCCCTAATCGGCACCACTGTACCAAAGTATTTCTTAAAGATTTCTGGATAAAGTTTTAAGCCCATATCTGTGGAAAGGAAAATAACACCTTTTTCTTCTACTTCTTTAAGCATGTTGTGATAAACAACTTCAGATTCATATTGAGTGGATACACCAGCAAGATACTTTTGTTCTGCTTCTGGAATACCTAATTTTTGGAAAGTGTTTTTAACGGTTTCAGGAACATCATCCCATGATTTTGCTTCACCATTTGCCATACGAGTAAAGTATGTATAGGAATCAAAATTAAGCATGGATAAATCTGGGCCAAAGCTAGGCATAGGCATTTCTTGGAACGCTCTAAAAGCTTTGAGTCTAAACTCAAGCATCCATTCTGGCTCATCTTTTAACTTGGATATTTGTCTAACGACATCTTCGGTAAGACCAATACCTGTGTTAACAATAGAAGTGTCTTCGTCTTTGAAACCGTATTTATAATCTTCTTGGAATTTAACTTCGTCTTTTGACATATTACTTATCCTTTAGAATCTCTTCTGCGGCGTTCCAACCAATGGTCGCGCATCTGATTCGTGCTGCTTGTTTGCTTGTGTTAATAAACACAATAGCTTCATCTAATAAATCTGCATCGAATTCTTCTTCGTGCATCATATGATGGAAGGCATCGATGATTTTTCTACCTTCATCAATTTCTTTTCCTCTTAATAAATCACACATGATATCTGTGCTTGATGTGGAAATTGTGCACGCAGTGCCATCAAAGCAAGCATCAGTGATGATATTACCTTCCACTAATAAGAAGATGTCTAAATCGTCAATGCAGTTATCAGAATGCATATGTACTTTTTCATAGCCTTCCTTAGGAGGTTGGTGTTTATTTTGTGGACTAGAATAATGGTCCATGATGATGGATCTCATCATATCGTTAGTTAAAGTAGGCATCTAAAATGTCACCTCCATTAATAATTGCATCGACAAATGTATCGATGTCTTCTTTCGTTGTGTATAAGTAAGTCGACATTCTGCATGTCGCTTTTGTATCTAAATAGTTATCTAATAACTTAGCGCAGTGTTCACCACTACGAATGGCTATACCTTTATAGTTAAGTAATGTCGATTCATCTTGTGGGAAAACACCCTTAATATTGAATGTTAAGATGCCATTTCTCGCATCTTTGTTATAGATGATGATATTATCGAAATCTTTGAGTTTTTCGATAGCATAGTCGATTAATTCTTGATCATGAGCGTGAATATTATCGATACCAATCTCTTTAATAAACTTAACCGCACGACCAAAGCCTAAGATACCAGCGATATTAAGTGTGCCCGCTTCAAATTTGTAAGGTGGTAAACGATAATCTACTGTTCCATCTTTCTTGAAGATAGAGTTCATACCGCCACCAGAAACAAATGGATCCATGTCGCATAATAATTGATATTTACCAATTAAAGCACCTGTACCTGTTGGACCGCACATTTTATGAGCGGAGAAGGCTAAGAAATCAGCGTCTAAATCTTTGAAGTCCACTTTTAAGTGTGGGACGGATTGGGCACCATCAACAACCATAATGGCTCCAAATTCATGGGCAATCTTAGCGAATTCTTTAACATCGGCAATATAGCCAAGAACATTACCAACTTGGGCTAAAGAAACAATCTTTGTGTTCTTAGACATTACTTTTCTTAAGTTCTCTGGAAGAATCTTACCATCAACAATGTCGACATATTTGATTACTGCCCCTGTTAATTCTGCGATTCTAAACCAAGGAAGAACATTACTAGCGTGTTCCGCTACGCTGATGACAATTTCATCACCTTTTTTAAGGAACTTTAATCCATAGCCATAAGCCACTAAGTTTAAAGCACCAGTTGCGCCATCAGTAAAAACAACTTCGTTTGTTTCAGAATTTACTAAAGTAGCAACTTCTTTTCTTGCCTCTTCAATTTTGACGTCAACGTTATAAGATAAATCATAATCACCACGATGCGAATTACTATTATACTTTGTATAATATTCATTCATTGCATCAATGACACATTGTGGTTTGAATGTCGTTGAACAGTTATCAAGAAAAGTAAGAGGCTTGTTTTGCATCTTGATATCATTAGTCAACATTGGAAATTCTTTTCTAATCTTATAAACGTCGTACATTTTACATTCTCCTTTCAATTAAAGAAGAAATATGGTTTTTGACGTCTTCTTCTTTGAAACCTTCAAGAATTGGGTTTAAGTAGCCCCAAGTAATTAATTCTTTAGCGGTTTCAACACTTAATCCACGTGAAGTTAAGTAGAATAAGTGTTCATCGTTAATCTTGCCAACGACTGAGCCATGGCTGGCTTCGAGATCGTTTTCATCAATTTTTAAAACTGGTTTTGTGGAGGCATCACTAGACTCATCAAAGACCATAATTTTAGAGTTTTGTTGTGCTTTACTTTTCACTGCGCCTTTAAAGACATGAGAAGTTCCAGCGACGACAATTTTGCCGTTATCTTTGCAGATTCCATAGCAATCAAATTTACCATACGTTCTTGGTGAAATATGGTCGATAGAAACATCCACTAGTTTGCGGTCATCACCGGCGACTAAAGAAGCTACCTTATATGTACATGTAGCATTTTCTTCCACAAGATTGACCTTGCAGTGGAGATCTAATGTTTTCTCAGCAAAATCAGCGAAATAGCCATTAAGTGTCGCGTTATTCTTCACCGTAATATTGATATTTGATGATTTCATTTCATCTTCCACGATGAAGGAAAGTCTGACATTGCTATCACGGTTAATCACAATATTTAAATCTTTAATATCTTTTAAATTATCTAAAAGAATATCGCATGTTGAGTTAACCTCTATTTCGATTTCAACATTTGCATCAGAAAGAAAAGCACCATCAACGAAATAATCACCGCTGGAGATAGTATTTTTGATGTTGGAAATAATCGTTCTTTCCATATTATTTAACGCTTTCCTTTACAGCGCATGTGCCGATTGACACTTTGTTCATTTCGAGATCTTCTTTTTCGATATTGATGCCATATTCTGTCTTGATGAATTCATAGCCAGTTTGGTCAATACGTTTGAAGATTTCTGGACCACCATCTAAAGCAATACGACCATTAATCATAACGACCGCTCTTGTTGGATGAATCATGTCATACAAACGTGCATAGTGAGAAATCACGAGGAAACCATGACCTTCAGCTTTTTCTTTGTTGATGACATCCGCCACTACTTGCATAGCGTCAACATCTAAGCCGGAATCGATTTCATCTAGCATAGCTAGTTTTGGTTTTAATAATTCCATTTGAAGGATTTCGTTTCTCTTCTTTTCACCACCAGAGAAACCTTCGTTTAACGTTCTTGTTGCAAGATCGAAAGGCATTTTTAATTCTTTGGTAGCTGTATCTAAGATTTTATAGAAATTATAAGTAGAAATTGGTTTTTCTCTGTGTGCATTAACTGCGGCTTTTAAAAAGTCGCTGTTAACAACACCTGGAATCTCACTTGGTGATTGCATGCCTAAGAACAAGCCAAGTTTAGAACGTTCATCAACAGATAATTCTAAGACATTTTTATCATCAAAATAGATGCTGCCTTCTGTGACTTCGTATCTTGGATGGCCCATGATGACATTTAATAGTGTCGATTTACCATGTCCATTAGGACCGAGTAACGCTACTGTTTCACCTTCAGAGACTTCAAGGTTTACACCTTTTAAGATTTCTTTTCCGTCAACACTAGCGTGTAGATTGTTTATTTTTAAAGTAGACATACTTCTTACCTCAAATTCCGTGACATATTCTACATATTGGCGGTTTGTTATTCAAACGATACGATAATTTTTGTTTTTTGCACTATGCTTTTCATTCGATTAATCCACGTTTATTAATAAACTTGTTGCATTAGAAATTTAGAATATTTATAATATTCGCGCTGTTATTTGAAAAAGGAGAGTTAAAAATGAAGAAAAGTAAACTATCAATAACACTAGTTACTGGCTTCATTGCTGCTATGGCATTATCTGCTTGTAGCCACATTCAATCATCCAAAGATGCAGTTGTTACTTTCTACGATTACGATAAGAAAGAAACAGTTAAGCTTCTTACAGATGACGTCTACAAAGCATACAACAATACCACAGCTGGTGTCTCTAAGTTCTATGACAAAATCTTAGAAGTTTTAATTCGTTACGAATTCAAAGAAAAAGGCTTTGATAAGGGCGAATTAAATTATCAAGAAATTGAAAAATGGGCCAAAAACCAAGTCCAAGAACAAAAAGACAAAGCTAAAGAAAACGCCAAGAGCAACAATACCAGTTACGACACAGAATGGAAATCAATCCTAGAAAGCAACAACGTTGATGATGCTAAGGGATTACAAGAAAAGTTCATTTACGAAAAAGAAAAAGAAGTAATGAAAAACTGGTACGCAGATGACGATGCGAAAGCTGCGACCTTAAAATCCGAATTCTTAGGTATTACTGCTGATGGTAAAGCTACTTCCAACGCTAACAACGTTAAAGCCGCTATGCCATATCACATCCGTCACATCTTAGTGAAGGTTGATGAAGCTGGTGATGCTAATGAGAAATTCTATAAAGGCACTGTGACAGAAGCTCAAGCTAAATTATTAGCCAACACTGTTTCTGAATTAGCCAACGGTCAATACAACTTCTCTCAAGTTGCTAGTATGTATTCCGAAGACGGTTCCGCCTCCGCTGGTGGTGACGTCGGTATCATGACCAACACCGCTACTTCTGGTAGCTTAGGCATGGTCAATGAATTCCAATTAGGTTTATATGCTTATGACAACTTATATGATGCTGCAAACGTTGCTGATACAGAAGCTGCCAAGGTCATTAAAGAAGGTTTAGGTATCAACGCTGATATCGCAAACGCCTTACCACAAGGTGCTGTTGAAGTTCCATATGAAGCATTCGTCAATATGGGTAAATACGCTGCTATCACTACCGATAAAAAAGGTAATAAATTAGCAGACGGTAGCACAGCCTTATATCCACGTAACATCGTTTGGAATAAATATTTCAACTTACATAACGTCTTTGTTATCAAAAACGCTAAGAAAGCTGACTATACCACACTTGCAAGTCCAAAAGATGAATTTGAAAACCTTGCTAGTAACGAAGCCTACAGCACTACATTACCAAGATTCAACGCAAATGGTTATTTAGTGGACGAAAAGGGCAACGTTATTATCGGTGTTCGTAGCCAATACGGCATTCACTTCATGGTTATTGAAGAATCCATGTATGACTATGCTGAATTAGATACATACTACGATACAAAATTACCAACCGATGAAGGCTACAACAAAAACGTTAGATCATACGTCAACTACATCGAAAGCGCGAGCTTAGATGATTACAAGACACGTGCGGACGCTGTGAAGAGCAAAATTACTTCCTTTGACTCCACATATGATTACCGTTTATACACATACCTCAAAGAAGAAGTCGGCGAAATCGAATTCAAAGGTGCCGCCGAAGATTTAGGTAAACGTATCGACCAATACATCACTGCTCAAAAAGATAATAACGTCTACAAGCAAGAAGATGGTTTGAAAAATGTTTGGAGAACCTACACAGAATTATTAGAAGTTCAAGAATACAACCGTACTGCTGAATTCACCACAAAGAACCCAGTTACCGGTGATGTTTCACCAAAATTAACACGTCTTGTTCCTGAAAAGATTGCTGATGATTTCTTCAAATTATACGAAAACGCAACTGAAGTTGACGATCCAACTTACAAAAAATTCAATGATGAAGGAGAGTACCACTATTATGCGTAAAAATATCTTAAAAATTTCCGCGCTCGCCTTATTAGGTGCGTTCACTCTCACAGGTTGTAGTGATGATGTTATTGCCAAACCAGCTGATTACGATAAAAACTCTCCAGTTATCGAAATCAAAGGTTACAACGATAAAATCTACAACAACAACTTCACAGACATCTATGATGCTTATCGTGATGGTTCATTAGCCCAAGATGCCTTAGACACCTTGCTCTATCAATACTCCATCAGCGTGTTTGGTAACTATAACAAAGTTACAGCCGCTAAGATTAGCAATAACCCATTCGGTGAAATCACATTAAAGGCTGCTGTTGCAGGCTTAAATGATGACGCCACAGATGGTAACGACAACACCAAAACATTTATTAAAGAACACAGTGCTTACTGGACAAAGAACAAAGCTGGCAACCGTGTCGACGACAATAATAAAGAAGTCGATAAAGATGCCGCTCCATCCAAGTCTGAATATGCCCGTTTAAACAATAAATGGAAAACAATTGAAAAACGTATTGCTCAAAAATTATATGCCGCTGTTTCCGGTGGTTCATATAGTGACAGAAACGTTTTCAAAGAAGAAAAATACTTACGCGCTTTAGCTGCTGACATTGAAAACAATGTTCGTGCCGCTAGTGCTAACCCAGACCTCTTTGAAGGTATCTTAACTTCCAAGGTCGAAGACTACGAAGTCTTCACAGTTAAGACAGAATGCTTAGATGCAACAAAAGGCGAAGATTTCATTCTCCACCGCCAAAACTATCAAAGCAATGCTGACTTAAAACAAGAAGAAAGCACTGAACAAGATGCCACATATGTCGAAGACAAGATCATCCCAGAAATCTATCGTCAACTCTTAGTTGAACAATACATCTTAGATGAATCCTACGACACATTAGGCCGTACATCTGCTAGACACATTGATGTCTTAGCTATTGCTAAGAACAGCGAATACGCTAAAGGTGCTGTCAACTTAATGAATACATTCGTTAAAGACACCATCTTCAACAATGCCCGTGCAGACAAAATCACACTTGATGATTTCAAACTTGTTTCTAACGCCTGGGTCGGTGCCTTCATGGCCGATAAAGCCAACCATCCAAAAGAGTACCAATTAATGCAAAAAGCTATCCCTGAATATGAAACAAGTAATACTAAGGGTGAATTCTTCCAAGGTACAGCTTATGGCGACATGATGGAAGAACTCGAAAAGATTGATGCAAACCCAAAACTTTCTGAAAATGAAAGCACATACACAAACAGTGGCGCATACACATGGGAAACAGGCTATGATATTAAGACAGCCGAACTCCAATTAAAAGACTACACAACCACAGGTTGGTACGTTAAGTCCGTTGGTGTTGCTTCCTTACCAGATAGCCTTAAGAACCAATTATTCGACATCAACGTCGCTAACGCTCTTAATGGTGACAAGTGTGTTGAATACTCATTCGATGCCACAGCTAACAAATGGGGCACAAACGAAGATGCCGGTAACACAAATCTCATCAACGTCGTTGGTAAGATCAAAGACCAATATTTCTTAAGAAATACAAGCAGAATCGCTGGTAACCCAGTTGAAAGTGATATCTTATTCGAAAGCGATGGCACATACTACATTGTCTTAGTCCAAGATGCTATCAGAAGTAAAAACTTGAACAAAGCCAATTATGCTGAAGCTTCAGCCGCTGAACTCGATAAGTTAGAAACTTACATCAACGAAATCGTTCAATTAGTCGCTGATAACGATACATATCAAAACTTATCCAAGAAACACTGGATTAAGAAGATGGACCTCAAGTTCCACGACACAGTCGTCTACGATTACTTCAAAGCCACCTTCCCAGAAATCTTCGAAGACTAATTCAATAAAAACAATTAAGGAGGCTCAGTCCTCCTTTTTTGTGCTATTATTTCCTTGAGGATAATAATTATGGAAAAAGATGTATTTTGTAAAATCGTCGCAGGTGAAATACCTTGCTATAAATTATTTGAAGACGAAGACGTTTTAGCGTTCCTTGATATCTCTCAAGTTACTAAGGGCCATGCCTTAGTTATTCCAAAAGAACACTACGACACCTTCTTATCAACACCAGAAAAACTTATGCATAAGGTGTTTGATGTCGCTCAACGTATTGGTCAAATCTCTATTCAATTTTTAGGGGCCAAAGGCGTTAATATCTTGACTAACTGCTATGAAGTTGCGGGACAAACCGTTAAGCACTTCCACGTGCACGTTATTCCTAGATATGAAAGTCACGATGGCTTTGAACTAGAAATGAAAAACAATGCGGAAGGACTCAATCTTCCAGTTATCGCCGATACGATTAAAAACAACCTCTAAGAGGCAAGAAAAAAGGATTGATGATTAATTTACCAATCCTTTTTATTTTGCTTATTTATTTGGCTTATAGAATGAACGGTTATCTAACGAGAAGACCTTATTAGAGAAGTTACCTGGTTCCACATCAGCGACCGCTTTATTAACCACAACCATCTTACTATCTAAATTATCTATTAAGGATAATAGGAGCGCTTCTTTAGTAAGTGGCATGACTGGAGATCCAAATTCTTGTTGTCCATGATGTGATAAGACCATATGTTCGAGTAAGAGAGGAATTTCACTCTTAATCTTTAATTCATGCGCAGCTTCACGAAGTTCCGCGGCCATGATGGAGATATGGCCTAATAGTTTGCCTTCTGTTGAATACTTATAGACAATTGGTCCTTCGAGTTCGATAGTCTTACCTAAATCGTGAAGTAAGCAGCCCGTAATCATTAAATCATGATCACAGTCATAGATTGGGCATAAGTAATTAGCAAGGTCCGCCATTGTGATAGAGTGCATTAATAAACCACTACTATATTCATGATGGATAGAGACCGCTGCGGGATAGGTATAAATCTTATCACCGAACTTATTAATCATATATTTTAAGAGTTTTAAGCAATCTTCATTCTTAATAGAATGCACGTGCGCATTGAATCTTTCGATTAAGGTCTCTTTTGCGACCGGAGGAGCCTTAACAAACTTTTCGACGTCTATTTGTTCAAGTGGGACAAGTTCAGCGCTTAAAATCTTTAATTGTAGTTGGTCTTTATATTTATTTGTTTCACCCACAACTTGAACAACATTACCAACGACAAATAATTGTTCATCTTCTAAAGTAGCGTCCCATTTCTTACCGACGATAGAACCACTAGCGTCTCTTAACTCCACAGAGAGATAAGCACCACCATTCGCGTTCACGCCTTTTGAGACATTACCTAACAGGAATTGTCCTTCAATGTGTTCATGATCTTCAAAGCTTGCAATCATTTTCATTATTCATAATCCTCCACGTCTAATACTTTTTTAATATCTTTATAGCTATAGCCTTTTGAGACTAGATAAGCATATAATTTCTGTTTTAATTGATAGCCTTCATATTTTCTTTCATATCTCTTGTAGGCTTTATCATAATCTTTTTTAAGAAGAGATATTTCTTGTTTATCCGTACCCTTCTTCACTAATTCTGCGACTTCTTTAGCCACTTCAATGTTATAGCCTTGGCTAATGAGGGCTTGATAGACATGTTTCTTTTTAGAAATATAAGCATAACGGTCATATTTCTTTTCTAGCTTATCAAGAAGTGACTTAGCTTTCTTTTTTTCTAAAGAAACGGGGAAACTAGCCTTTTTAATTAATGTATCAGGTATACCTTTATCTTTCAGGTGCTTAACGATTTTATTTTCCCCGAAGCATCTTTCATTATCCCAAATGATTAAGTCCTCCATGAAGGCTTTATCATTTAATAAATCGTTTTCTTTTAATTTAGCGATGACATTTTTCGCCGCTTGAAAGTTATCTTCTTTTTTAAGTAACTTCTCAAGCATTTCTTTTTCACTGATATGTTTCTTAGCGACAATACTTAAAGCGTAACTAAGTAATGTGCTCATCGCGGTGATTTCTTCTAATTTAGCAATGTCTTTGCTATTTAAAGATTTACCAACGTATAAGTAAGAAGAGACAAATGCTTCTTTAGAAATTCTTAAGGGCTCACCTTTACCAAAATAGAGGGTCACATGATCCTTAAATGTTTTAATTGATTTAATTTTCTTACCAGTGTTTACGGATGGCACGATTATAAACCCTCATAATATTGTTATAGAATTTGTCGATAGAATAGATATCCACGACCTTATATGCTTCTTCGATGATTTTGTTATGTTGTTCTTCGTTCATGGAGAAAATCTTTTCCACTTGTTGGACGAACGATGTGTTATCAGTAAAGAAGAAACCAGTTTTACCATTGATGATGGTACCGGTTAAGTTACTATCAAAACGGGCTAAAACAATTTTGCCCGCGGCCATTGCTTCCATAAATGTTAAACCTTGGGTTTCGGTAATTGAAGCGGATGTATAGATATCAGCGAGATGATAGTAGAAAGGTACTTCTAAGCCCCCAACCATGCCAGTGAATTCTACAAGATTTTTAATCTTTAATTCATCGCATAGTTGCTCTAATTCCTCTTTAGCGGGACCACCACCAACGACAAGCATCTTCACATCAACTTCTGGATGCTTTTTATGGTATTCGGCAAAGCCTCTTAAAGAGACATCCATACTTTTCTCTTTAGCGATACGGCCTAAAAGTAAGAACACCTTAGTGTTTTCCTTAATACCATGCGCTATTTTAAATTCCTGAATCTTTTGCATATCAATGTTCTCTTTTTTGAAGATAGAGAAATCGATACCAGTAGGAATAACATTGATATAAATATCACTGCCTAAAGAACGCATATATTCTTTAGTCTTTTCACTTGGTGTAATGAATTCCGTCATACGATTAGCGAGGTCTTTAGAATAAACACGGACAAATCTTTTAGCGAGTCGATCCATTAAGCCATGAGTGGCGTAGTATGTATAATCCTCATAAGATGTGTGATAGGTATAGACAATTGGAATCTTAAATTTTCTTGCCACACGTCTAGCCAAGACACCAATGGTAAAGTCAGTTTGATTATGAATAACATCTGGTTTAAAGTTCTTAATAATCTTCATTGGCTTATTAGCGAAGATATTAGTAAATCGATACCCGTATAGCTTCTTTAAATAAATTCCAGGAACGTAAAGGACATTACCAATTTGTTCAAACTTACCATCTGTAAATCTAGGGGCCACCACTAAAACTTCATGACCATGTGCCGTTAAAGAATTGGCTAAATTAAAAGTCGAGGTTGAGACCCCGTTAACGAATGGAGGATAGGTATCAGTGAAAATCGCGATACGCATAATTAATCACCATCCAAATCGTCGAGTTCAACCTCGTCGTAATCATTTTGAGAAATGTCCGCAGGGGCATTTTTATTTGAACGTTTCTTTCTCTCAGGTTTTTTCCTGTTACGAGGATTAAGCTTTTCTAAAATAGCTTCGCGTGATAGCTTCGAAGTTTCCACAAGGGAAGCCACTTCTTCATAACGTTGGACATAGGTTTCTTTCTGCAAGGAAACGAATGTTTGTCTGTTTGGAATATCCCCCATATGGGCTTCGTTTTTCGGCGCTGAACGATAGAAAGCAGAGACCAAACCACCAATTAGGATTGGAATAACGAATGTGGAGCTTCGCCAAACAAGCAATGATGCACGGCAAAGTGTTCGACTAGCATCAACGTCAGTTGCAGCACCAACAGCGAATTCACTAATCGCGGACATAAAGAAGAAACCTTTTTCAGGATGTGCTTCATTTAAGAACAAGTTATAGAAAACGAATTCAGAAACACCCGCACTACCTGGGATAGGAATTAAGCCAGTAATCATTTGGTGATAGTTACTTAAGAAGATACAATCCCAGAAACCAGCGTTCATTGATTCGTTATGTAAAGCCTTACCAACAAAGAAAGGAATAGAGAACTTTAAGATGATATAAGCGGTGAATGAGACAACCACGAGAATCAAAAAAGGAATATTCGTGCTTAAACGTCTAAATTCAATTTTGAAGTTTTCCACCTGAATACGGAGGTTTTCTCTTGTTTTATCTGGATCTTTAACAATCTTGATTTTGTGCAATAAAGTGACCACTGGTCCCATAACAAAGTTATGGAATCCATGCCAATAACCCATTAAGAAGACAATAAAGATGACACCAACGTTAAGTAAGAAGCCAACGATTGTCAAAGGCCAAATAGGAATGTTCATTGGCACTTCGTTAATCTTAATACCTGTTTGAATATAACCAATGGAAATGATGAAATCATATTTAATGATGAAAGAAATCGTACCAAAGACAATTAAGACAACTTGGTAAACGATAGAATACATAGCGAGAATAGAAACCGCACTAGAGATTTGCACACCTTGTTTCTTATAAGTGTAGGCTTGCATGATTTGGCCACCACTAGCGCCAGGAGTAATCGCATTATAAAACTGACCAATTTGGTCAACAGCAATAGCTTGATGGAAATGATACTTTCTAGTAAATAGGTGAGCAAAACAGAAAAGAATAAAGCTTCTCACTAAAATACAACCCGCCATAACGGCTAAGATGATTAATAAGAAGAGCCCATCAGCGGTAGAAAGATAATGACCAATTTCTCTAGCATCATCTTTAATCGCAAAGAAAATCGCTAATCCTGTAGCAATAAGGACTAAAGAAATATTTAATACATATTTAATTGTGGATTTTTTATTCTTGGCTTTGCCATTTTCCACCATTTCTTCGTGTTCTTGAACTTTTTTCTCTAATTCTTTGTTTGGCATAATTTAAATAAATTATAACACATCTATAGAAAACTAAGTCCTGTTTTTATCTATTTCCCATTTCTTAACGAATGGGAAGAAACAAAAAAACGCGCCGCAGCGCGTCTTTCCTGTTGGGTTTATAGTTGATTGACTATACCCATAAAGAGTGGATAGCCATCGTTAGTGGTAATTGCGTAAGCGAATGGATGATCAATAGTCATGCGTACTGGCATGCTACCTTTTTGATCGATTTGAACATAAGTGTAAGCTGCTGCTTCAACACCTTTGTTATTCACTTCAATACCAGCGTTATGAACTGATTCATAAATGAATAGTTCGTCTTTATATTCTGGTTCCGCCATTTTATCAAAGTTCGGATGGTAAGAGAAAGTTTCTTCTAAACCAAGCTGACTCAATAATGGAATAAGACCATATTTATTTTGCATTTTAAACTTTGGTAAAGTCCAAATAGCATCTTCGCATTCTGTTTCAGCTGATGGTAACTTATTGAAATTAAGGAGCTTATTTAAAGCACCGTTATCTTTTAAGACGTTATCATAATCTTCTTCTGGCAAAAGAATATTTAAACTGATGCCGTTACAATATGGTAAGGAAGAAATTGTATATTTATCGGTGTAATAGAAAGTTGAGTCTCTATTCATTCCTCTCATATATGTGACCGTGGATTTGCTATTATCACGGTTAGTGAATTCAGCTTGTATGTTACTTTCTTCAGCAAATAAATCACTAACTCCCCAATTGGATTTAAGATAGATGGTATTGAATAACACCATAGCAGTTAACCCATTAAATGATTCAAAATCACTGGCTTGAACATTTAAAAAATTGTTTGTTTTACTGTTAACCCAGTCCGCGCATAACTGTTTACCAGTTGTGGCAAAGTTAATGTTATTAAAAGCTTCTGCGTAATAGTTATTAGTGAGGTAATCAATATATTCTTGTTTGAATATGCCACTTTCTCTAGTCCAAACAGATTGGGAAACGTCTAAGTATGTGCCTGTTTCAGTATCATTAATTGCACATCTAAGTAACATGTTTTGAATTTCTTCAAGGTGATTAAAACTATCATCATAATGGAGCATGTTTTCTAATTCTTGTCTAGTAGCACCATCACATCCTTCATAAAGCATGGAATAACATGTCGCAATAGATAATGGAGAGAAGACTTGGTTTTCATCATTATCTAATAAACCATAGAAATCTAAAGCGAATTGATCAAGAGCGTTCACATAATCAGCATCGACTGCATTTTCCACTTTGGTATTAAACTGTTTGTTTGGTTTATTAATTTGTCCTTCTAAAGGATAAGATATTGGAAAAGTAGAAAATGGTATAGAACTTGAAGGAGCTTCTGAAGGAGCTTCACTGGATTGGCCATTTGAAGATTGTGGTTCAATATTCTGACTCACACTCCAAGAACAGCCAGTTAGAGATAATAATGTAACGATAAATGGCACTAATTTTTTCATATTCTTTTCACCTCTCACTAATTAGGACGAATTATAAACTAATAACTGCTAGAAAAAAATAAAAAAATCGCACCGAAGCGCGACTTTTTTGTATTTGTGTTTGTTACTTGACGTCTCTTTTTCTGAAGATATTCATACCCGCTAAGAAGAAGATTGTGGAGTAAACAGTATTTGAGGCGATACCACCGAAGAGTGTGAGATTATCAATGACCCCAACACCTTCAGATGTTGTTTCAGTTGCAGCAATACCATAGAATGGATCAACAACTTTTAAGACATTAGTAACATCGATAAATGTTTTAACTGTGTCATCCCTTTGTGCGAGTTGAGCAACTGTTGGTAATTCAACCAATTTATATAACGCATTTGTATCAACAACAACGTCTTCCATTGCGACACCTTGTGCTAATTGGGCTTGTACTGCTTCTTCGTAAAGTTTAGCAACAGCTTCTTCAACATATTGTTCTTTAGCCATCTCAATCATAGAAGATGAAATAACACTGATAATCATCGCAAGGAGATAAGCACCCATGATCACTAGCATCACTACTGGAATAGATGGGCCCATGTTTCTAAAGACTGTGGCAATAAAGACAGTGAAGGAAACAATGGTTAAGTAGGAGAATAAGGCAAGGACAACGAATTTCCAAAGATATGCTGGGGTAATAAGCATGCCTATTGATGATGTGCCTGCAATAGCCATTCCGTTTGGATCAAAGCCACCAAAGATTGAGCCTAATGCTGTGCATAAGCCAACATAGACTAGCAATAATGAGAAGGCAAAGACTAAGCCTGATAAGAATAATGATGCATAGATTTTAGCTTTAGAATGACCAGCAATAATCTTGTTTCTGATTGATCCTTGGCTGAATTCTAAGTAGATGAATGAGATTAAGTTGATTGGAATAGCAATACCAAAGTTTTGGGCTGGGGAGAAGGATGAGATAAGCATTCCTTGACCAGATAACATTTTCACGCCATCGCCAATCGCGCTTTGAAGGATGAGGTAGAGGAGAGTCATAAAGACCGCCATACCAGCACCAACAATTAAGGTAATTTTGAATGTAATATCTTTTGAAATCCTATAAAAGAAGGCTCTCATTAAACGTGCCATATTATTTCGCCTCCCTGATAAGATTTAAGTAGTAATCTTCGACTGATTCATCGGAAGAATTAATCGCGGAGATTTCAACGCCTTCAGCGTCTAAACTAAGGACTAGTTTGTTAATCTTAATCGCATCAAAGATTTTGATTTCACCATTAGGTGAGACTCTATAATCGTGAAGCTTTAAGCCTTTTAAGACTTTTTCTGCTTTATCAATGTCAGAGACTTTAATGGTTAATGATTTACGGCATCTTGATTGTAATTCACTCGCGGTAATTTCTTCTAAGATCTTGCCATGAGAAATAAAGCCATAGAATGAAGCAATCTTTTCAAGTTCGGAAAGAATATGAGAAGAAATTAATACTGTAATGCCATCGTTTTTATTTAATTCGATGAGTAAGTCTCTTAATTCCGCGATACCTTCTGGGTCTAAACCATTCATTGGTTCATCAAGGAACATCACTTTTGGTTGATTGATTAACGCCATTGCAATGCCTAATCTTTGACGCATACCAAGGGAGTAGTTTTTAACTTTCTTATTACCGACATTTTCAAGGTGAACTTTCTTTAATAATTCATTTCTATCTTCTTCGGTAAGACTAATGCCGAGATATAACTCTAAATAACGGATGTTTTGTTTCGCTGTTAATGTTGGGACTAAAGAAGTGGCTTCCACGATAGCGGAGATATTTCTTCTGACCTCATAAATGCGGCGATCGGTGTTTTTAACACCAAATAATTCAAAGGAACCTGATGTTGGTTCCGCTAAACCAGTTAATAAGCGCATGATTGTGGTTTTACCGCTGCCGTTTTCACCAACGAAACCATAAATCGATGCTTCTGGAATATGCATGTTTACGTGATCTATAACGAGCTTGTTGCCATACTTTTTGCAGAGCTCATTTGTAACAATTAAACTCATGATTTTTCCTCCTAATTCAATAATATACATATTTATACATAGATATTCAAGTTTATTCGTAAAAATCTCATTTTAACTATAATACATATATGTATAAATCCTTAATATAAATAGATGCGGCGCTTTTGTGATGCACACTCGCATATAATGTGACCAAATTAAGGGATTCTTTTCTTAATCGATATTTTCGTTATATAGTACGTTGCTTGTCTGAATAGGTTTGTCAAAAGATAAAGTTATACAATTATCGCCTTGAGATTCCAAATCAAATAAATATGTTTTGTCATTGCCCTTTATCTCAAAATAATAAAGATAAGTATGATGATGAGCATCTCTAGGGGCCTTTTCTTTTTTTACATATGTTGTCGAATAATTAGTCAATAGACCAGCATTCGTAATTACTTCTAAATCAATTCCGTATTTCTGTTTTTTTGAATTTGTGAAATAAACATCGTATGTTCCATCTTTTTGATATTCTTTGATATGTAATTTCATTTCTTGAATGTCGAAATCGTCATTCTCATTTTTATAAACAAAAAGTCCATTTTCTGAGAAAGGTTTGTCGTCATTATAGTTTTTGGAAAAAAGAGTTCCAAAAAAAGACGCTACGGTAAATGGTCCAAAAGCAATTACGCAGATTGCGGAGACACAGACTACTGCGGATGCAACAATTATTGCTGTTTTGATTTTTGCATTCATTTTTTTCTAAGATACTATCAAGATTATTTTATATTCGCTTGTGATAAATGAGCAACAAAAAGTCCCCTTTTTAGATTCTAGTGCGTAATGCTCTTTGAGTCCAAATTCCGGGGACAATTTTATTTTTCGTGGTGCGGCTAGCAGGAATCGAACCTGTACGGGTTGCCCCACTAGATCCTAAGTCTAGCGCGTCTGCCAGTTCCGCCATAGCCGCATATAAATTACAGGAGGGAACGTGT
>JAEEGK010012723.1_pt1 | contig 19081 bp, 11 predicted proteins | sample 8958771 | NCBI WGS metagenome assembly JAEEGK01 (sample SAMN16246547, study PRJNA631951) | gut metagenome | biome: gut microbiome; feature: rumen; material: SC-attached | host: Bos | place: Iran: Karaj | collected 2018-10
TATTATTTATATTATTATTATCTAAATTATTATTAATATTTGAATATGGATTTATTTTAAAATCATTATTATCATTTTCAAATAAACTTTCAACAAAATTATTTGCTATTTCTAAATCTTTATTATCATCATTTTCATCTAAATTATCATTAATCAATTTATTTTTATTATTATCTATTAAAGATAAATTATTTTCATAATTATTATCTTTTTTAATAATATCATTTTTTTTAATTTCTCTCTCCTTTTTACTTATATTACTATTATTATCTTCTTCAATATTAGAATTATTATTTTTAATAAAAGAATTATTCTCATTTATATCATCAGGTGAAATTAATTCACTTTTCTTTAAACTTTTTTCTTTAGGAGAACCATTTAAAGATAATTGATTTTTTGAATTATTTTTAACAAAAGATATTTCTCCATTATTTCTAGGAAGACTATTTGAACTTAAATTTGAATTTGATAATGAATTTATTTTATTTAAATCTTTATTATTACTTAAATTTTTTGACCCATTTTTTTTAATAGATATTTTATTATTGCCTTTTTTTTCAAACAGAAAATTATTTTTGAATTGTGATTTAAAACTTAATTGATTTGGAAAATTGTTTAAATTATTATTTCCATTTAATTCAATAATATTATTGTTAAATGAAGTAACATCAAATCCTTCAAAAAAATAATAAATCCATTCATATTGTTCATAGATAATTTCATCGTTAGTTTCCATATATAATTTATTACAAATATTTTTTTTTTTATTTATAAAAAGTTTATATATATATAATATTTTAATCAATTATTTTAATTTATAATATAAACAATTATATTTATATTTATATAATATTTTTCATTTTTAATTTAAAATTAATTAAACATCATATATAACATTTTTATTTTTTTATATATATTTAATTTCATTTAAAGATATTTTGATAAACAAAATTCATTTAATTTTCATTTATTGTATTCAAAATAATATTGTATTTATTAAAATTATTTCCTTCATTAAGATCTGAATTTTGTTGTTCTTTGTTTATTTCATTATCAAATTTAAAGTTTACATCATTATTGTCAATTTTATTGATAGTACGAGAATGAAAAGCTTTAAATGTTTTTAATTTTTTATTTTGATTTTTAGTAAATATCATATAAAAAATTTCTTTTTGAGTTTTTTGAACGAAAAAATTAGTAAAAAATAGAATAAAAATTCTCCATTTTGCATCTTCTGTAAGTTCTGAATTTATTTGAATATGAGTTAAACTTTGTTTATTTTCATTTTTTATCTTAATTATTTTTGTATAATATTCCCAATGATTAATAGGTTTTAATTTAATAAGATCTGAATTTTTAAGACTTATATTTGAACTTTTATGTTTATAATTCATTTCTAAATTATAATCTTTGTTTGAATTTTTATTACTTGTTTGAGAATTTTCAAAACTTTCTTTTGATGAATTTAAATTGAGTTTTAAATCAGAAATATTTTTATTTACTTCATTATTATTTTCTACTTTTTCATTTAAATTTTTTTTTAAATTTTCATCTTGATTCAATTTATTAAATTCATTACAATTCGATTTATTAAATTCTTCTTGATTTGATTTATTAAATTTATCATATTTTGATTTATTATATTCATCTTGATTTAATTTTTTATATTCATCTTGATTTGATTTATTAAATTCTTCTTCATTTGATTTAGTGAATTCTTCTTGATTTGATTTAGTAAATTCATCTTGATTTAATTTAGTAAATTCATCTTGATTTGTTTTTGTAAATTCATCTTGATTTGATTTTCTATATTCATTTGATTCTTCATTTATGTTTTGAAATATTTCTTTTTCTTCTTCTAATGTAATATCATTTTCTTTTGGAATTTCAATAATACTTATTGAGATATTTTTATTTTTTGGTGATTTAAAAGTTCTAAATTTTTTTTTCTTTTTATTTATATTTCTTATTGTTTTTAATCTTGTTAAAAATTTATTCATATTTCCATATAATTGTCTTAAAAAAGGTTGAAATAAAATTAAAAAAATTTCAAAAATCTTTTTTCTTAAAATAAAAGAACGAAAAACACTTTGAATTAAAATAATCTTTTTATATATTTTATTATAAAAATAATATCTCCAATATCTTTGGAGAAAAATTATTTTTAAACTATAATGTTTTTCAATATAATTTTCTTTTTCTTTTAAGCTATATTCAATTCTTCTTAAAGCAACAGAAGAATGAAATAATTTATCATACATTTTTTTGTCTAAATTTGTATTAATAATTTTATCTAAAAAAACTGGAATTGAAGTTAATTTATTTGTATTATTATCAATATCATTTACTTTATGTTTTTTATTTCTTAAATAAAGATAAAATTCTATAGAAATACTTAAATAAATTGGTGCTTCAGAAATATCATAAAAACCATTTGTAAAAAAACTAATTAGTAAATTACTATTTTTTTTTGATGAAGTTGGAGAATAAATACAATTTTTTATTTTATTTTTTATTAAATTGTTACTTGTTAATAATGAAATATATTTTTTTTTTAATCTCTCTAAACTATTAAAGTAATTTATAAAATGTGTAATTTTAATTTGTTTTTTTTTATTATTTTCTTTTAATTTATCAAATAATTTTGAGTCATTTATTTGTGTTTCATTTAATTCTGTTATTGATGGTCTAGCTGAAATTATTGTAGTTTTTAGATTATCATTTTTGACATTAATATTCTCATTTTTTTTTGATAATTTTATTTTATTTTTATTACTTATATTTATTTCTTTTTTTGGTGAATTTTCTTTTTTTAAATGGTCAAATGATAATAAATGATATTTTCTTACTAAATTTAAAAACATTTTTTTTTATTATTTTATAAAATTTAATTAAAAAATTGTAAATATTTTTTTAAAAAATTTAAATTATTTAACTAAGAATATTTTTATTTATTTTTACAAATAAAATATAAATCCTTAATTGTTATTATAAACAAAATTTTATTGTATTTTATCAAATTATATATAATTTAAAAATCAATATTTTAATTATTAATAATTATTAATTTTATTATACATATATAAAAACAAAAAAAAAACAAAAAAATTAATTATATAAATTTCTTATTTTTAATTCAATGAAATATAAATTAGATTTCTGTCGAATTCAATGGCTTAATAGAGAATTTCTCCCTCTTGATTATGCATTTAAATACAATAAAAACGAATCTAGATTTACAAGAATATTTAATAATGATTTAAAATGTAATAATAATAAAGATGAAAATTTAATTAAAGTTCAAAACAAAAATACGAATATAAATCAAAATATAAATCAAGAATCATCATTAAATATAAGGATTCAATCAAATCAAAATGATATTGATATAAGAAAAATATTAAAAAGAGAAGAAAATAGGAAAACTTTAATGATAAAGAATATTCCAAATAAATTTACAATAAATGATTTTTTAAAAATATTTTCAGATTTTAATGAGAAATTTAATTTATTTTTAATACCAACTGATAAAAAAAAAAAAAAAAATTATGGTTATGCATATATTAATTTTTTAGATTCACTTGATATTATTTATTTTTATTATAGATTTAATGGAAAAAAATGGCCAAATACAAACTCAATTAAAATTTGTGAAATTATTTTTGCAAAAATTCAAGGAAATACTAAAATAATTAAACATTTTCCTATTAAAAGTATGTATAATAAAATAATAAATCAAAATGAATTTAAGCAATATATTATTATTCCTTTATCTTATTTAAATTTATTTAAAGAGATTTATCCCCAAATAGAAATAAATATAAAAAATATTTATGCAGATATTTTTTTAGCTGAAAAGACTATTTTTGAAAATAATAATAATTATAAGATTAATAATAATAATAATAATAAAGTTCATGTATAAAAGATTATTGTTTAATAATTTTATAAATTTGGTATTAGATATTAAAATAAAAAGGTAAAGTTTTATATATTTTGTATTATTTTAAAATAAAATTTCCTACCTGATTAGGTTAATTATTATATTTAAAAATAAAATTTTCAAGAATATAAATAGATATTAGCTTATGTTAGATTTTTATAATCTATTTTTAGCTGATTAGGAATATAAATATTTAAATTTTTAAATTATTATATCTAATTATATATAATATTTATTAATAGATTTATTTATTTATTTTTCATTTCATAAAAAAATCTCATTTTTAACAAAAAAAAAAAATAAAAAAAAAAATAAAAAAACAAAAAACAAAAAAATATTCTAATCAGGCATTTGTGGTATTCCACCACTAGGATTCCATGGTCCAATATCACTAAATAAGCATCCTCCATCAATATGACTACAAGTACAACTTCCTCCAACAATAGTAGGTAAATTTTCTTCATCAACTAATTCTAATAATTTATCTTTATAATTTTTTCCTTCAATTTTAATTTTAGAAACAGTTTTAGGGTCTAAAAATTTTTTAACAATAGCCCATAAAAAAGTAAAAAAACCACTAGTATTAATTAAGAACATAACACCCATATTTTCAGGATAATAATCTTGTCCAATTGAAGTAGCAATTTGTAAAAATTTTTTAGTCCTTCCAAATAAATTACTAACACCAATTCCTTCTAAATCTAAAATTGTAAATGATTGATCAATAATTTTACCCATCATTTTTGAACAACAAGGAAATCTATATTTCATTAATCTTTCATATTCTTGTATATAATATAATACTAATCTTTCATCTGTTGTTGTTTTAAATAATTCATCTAAATCTATTTTACTTATTAATTCAATGTAAATTGGTCTTCCTAATTTATCTGTTTTGTGATAACCATGTGGATATATTTTTTTTATTTTTAATATTTCATCAAAATGAAAATATTCATCTATTATGTCTACTTTTTTTTCTTTTCTCCATTGAAGAAAATTTTTAAACATTATTAATACTTTTTCTAAATCAAATTTACGTGCTCTACAAAATTTTAGTAAATAATAATCATCGTAGTAATTAAAATTTGGTATTAGTTTTTGTTTCATACATTCTTTTTTGAAAAGTATAAAATTGTCAAATTGAAATTTGTTTATTTCATCTGGGAAACCTGAGGCTTTTTTATTGTCTACTAATGTTAAGTGAGGATAGTCTGTTATGTTTGAGGAAATTTTGTTTGACATTTTTTTTTTAATTTTTTTTTTTTATTTTTTTTATTTAATTTTTTTTTCTTTTTTAGTTTTTTAGTTTTTTTTAATTTTTTTAATTGTGTTTTTAAATGAATAAAAATGTTTTGGAAAAAAATCAAGTTTTAAAAGAAAAGTTGAAAGATATTAAAGAAAGAATTGAAAATGAATTTAAAAATATTAAAAGACATAAAATTAATGAATATGATACTGAAAAAGAAAATTTAAATATAGATAAAAATACTAAATTTAAAAATATAATTGAGAATTATAAAGAAAAAATTGACAATTTAAATTTTAATTTAGTTAATTCTGAAATATGTACAAATGTAATTAAAAATGAAGATTTTGTATTCTATTTAAAACAACAATTAATTAATTTAAAAAAAGAAAATGAAACTTTATTAAAAACAAATAAACAACAAGATATAAGTTTAAAAGAAAGTAATGAAAAAATGAATATGCCTCTTGATGATAAAATATTAATGGAAAAATGTAAAAATTTAAAAGATGAAATTAAAATAATAAAAGATTATAATATGGTAATTGAAAAAGAAATAAAAATACAAGATAATGAAATAAATAAAATAAAAGATTATTGTAAATTAATTAATGAAAATATTCAAAATAAAAAAAATATACAAAATATTTGTCCTTATAATATTGAAGAAGAAATTGATTCTTTATCAAAAAAAATAAAACAAGATGAAATATTATTAAAAAATCAAGAAAATATTTATAAATCAAATATAAAAAAACAAAGTGATAAAATTGGTAAATTAACTGATGAAATAAAAATATTAAAAATTCAAATAGAACGTACAAAAAAAGATCAAACAATTAATTTATTAAAATATAAAGAATTAGAGAAATTTAATAATATTTATAAAAAAAATAATATTTTCTCACAAAGAAACAAACCAATATATGTTAATAATTTTAATTCAAATTTATTTTCATATAGAAAAAGGAAAAGTATTCCTTTTGAAATTGGAAAATTTAGAAATAAAAGTCAAGAAAATATTTTTCAAAAAAAGAAAATAAAAAATAATAAATTTACTAATAATTCAACAGATAACATAAAAAATTATCTTTCTTTAAACAACATTTTTAAAATAAATTCAAATTCAAATACTAATTTAAATAATAATAAATTATCATTTATTCCTTTTTTAAATAATAATATTAATTAATATAAAATATAATTAATTAACTTTTATTATTAAATAAAAAAATATCATCACCTAAAAAATAAAAAAATAAAAATAAAAAAATGTTCAATAATAATTCATTTGAAAAAGAAGATATAAATGATATAAAAGAAGAATTCGATTTTGGAATTGGATTAGAACTTCAAAATAATCCTTTAGCAGAGACAATGAAGACAATAAGACCTAAACAAATGGAATTTGAAATAAATAAAGAAATGAAAGACACAGTTTTTGATAATATAGTTAAAAAATCTACAATGAATAAAAATAAAATTAATAAGAATAATCATTTATATAATCAAAATAAAAATCCAAATCTTCAACAATCTTTTTGTATTTCTGCAGAAGAAATGGGGGAAATTTTAAAAAGTTTAAAGGAAAATAATTTTATAAGTAAAGATAAATTTGATAATTTATCAAATCAAAATGATTATTTAAAATCAAGAGAATTAAGAAGAAATGTAGATAATACTTTTAATACTTATTTAAATGAGTGTGATTGGGATTATATTAATAAATTAACAAATTATATATTAAATCAAATTGGTATCCGTTTAAATAAATATGATTATAATTATTCAATAAATCCTTGTATTGGATTATTTTATTTAATTGAAGCAAGTTTTGGTTTTGATAGGAAAAAAATTAATCAAATGAATGAAAAATATAATTTATTAAATAATCGATATATTTTTTATAGAAAAATTAAAGGTGATGGAAATTGTTTTTATAGAGCAATAATGTTTAAATATTTAGAACTAATTATATTTAATAATAATTTTGAATTATTAAAAGATCTAATTTTAGATTTAGAAGAATGTTATAATGACCCTAAAATACTTAATAAATTAAATATTGGAACAATAGATAAAATTAAACCAGATTTAGTAAAAAATATAATAACAGCAATTTATAATAAAATGATTCAAAATGATTTACAAAATGCTTATAAACTTTTATATATTTCATTTAATACTTGTAAAAAATTTGATATGGGATTAATTCTTTATTTTAGATATATTCTTTATAAATATATTAATCAAAATAAAAATAAATTATATACTGAAACTTTTCCTGTTAAAATTGGGAATTTACTTCCTGGAGAATATGAAATTGATGATGGAAAATTTTTATATGAAGAATTTTATGAAAATTATCTTTTAAAATTATTTAATGATGCTGAAAAAATTGTTATTTATTTAACTCCTTATGTTTTACCTGTAAAATTAAATGTTATTTTATATGAAGGAAAACAAGAAGATTTATTACAAGAATTTTATTCACCTGGAAATAATGATTGTAATTATGTTATTAGTATTTTAAATAAAAAAGTACATTATGAACTTCTTTATGAAATTAATGAGTTTAAAATGTTTCAAAATTTCTTACAAAATTATATTAGTTTGGAATATCAACCAAAATTTCTTAATTTTAATATGAATATTATTAATAATTATCCAGATAACAATAATGTTAATAATCTAAATAAGAAAAACAGTTTTAATTTATTAGAAAGTAATGATATGAGTCAAAATAATTATAATAATCAAAACTATAATAGTCAAAATAATTATAATCAAAATTATAATAGTCAAATTAATAATAATCAAAATTATAATAATCATAATAATTATAATCAAAATAATTATAATCAAAATTATAATAGTCAAATTAATAATAATCAAAATTATAATAGTCAAATTAATAATAATAGTCAAAATAATTATAATCAAAATAATTATAATCAAAATTATAATAATCAAAATAATAATAATCAAAATTATAATAAAAGTAATTTTAATCAAACTAATAATAATTCTAATTATAGTCAAAGTAATTATAATCAAACTAATAATATTGATAATAATAATAATAATTATTATAATCAAAATTATAACAACCAAAATAATAATTTTAAGAACAGCCAAATTGTTTATAATACAAATAATGATAAAAATAAAGATAATAACCAAAATTTTGGAAATCAGAATAATAGAAATTTAGATAATAATCAAAATAATAATAATCAATATTATAATAAAAATTCATCTTTTTTATATAATAATTCTAATCAAAATAATAATAATCCTTCATCAAATGTTAATGATAATAATATAAATGATGATTTAATTACACCAATGGGAAATATTTCATTTAGAAATAAACAAAAAAATAATAATGAAAATAATGTAAATTCATATAATAGTGTCACAGAATATTTAAATCAAAATTCAATGAGACAAAATAAAGAAAAAAAATATCCAAATTATTCTGATTTAAAAAATAGTCAAATAATGAATAATAATAATAATAATAATAATAATAATAATAATAATAATAATAATAATAATAATTATAATACTATAAATGAAATAATTACTCCTCAAAACTCAAATAGAGGTCAAAATAATAATATAATAAATAATAATTATGAAAAATGTAATCAATGTTATAAATCAAATTGTGAATTTGTAGGTAATTCTTTTATTTGTAAAGAATGTTTTAAAAATGAAATAATAAAAAATTTAGAAACAAAATTTATAAAATATATTGATCAATTAAAAGACTATATAAAAAAACATAATAAAAAACATAAAATGACTTCTTATATTGATAAATTTAATGAATATATGGAAAAAATAACACTTTTTAATCAAACATTTACAAATAATGAATTATCCAATTATAATATAAATTATAAAAATTATTTAAACTTTATAAAATGTAAAAGATGTTTAAATTGTAAAAAAGAATTGAATCAAAATGATTATTTAATAAAAATTCCATGTAATTGTTATTTTTGTTCTCAAAACTGTTTACAAAAGTTATTTGAAAATTATATTTTTGAAAGTAATTCAGATAAAGAAATATGTTGTCTTTGTTCTTATAATTATAATGCTAATGATTTATATAAATTAGGTTTAATTTTTTCAACAAATAATTTAAAGAAAGAAAAAGAATATGTAATTAAGATATTCAATAATTTATTATATAAACAATGTTCAAAATGTGGAAAAATATCTGATAATTCTTTAATGCAACCAATTACTTATGTTAATTCAATAAATATAGATGATAATATTAATTTTGATAATAATATTTTAGCAAATAGTGATAAATTAAAACACTTTTTATGTTTAGGTTGTTTAGATTATTTAAATAGGACTTCAATAGCTAAACATAATTCTTTCCAATGTTTGTTATGTGGAATAAATCATAATGATATTTTTCAAAAAAAATAAAAAATATTATTTGTGATTATTTTTAAATTAATAAATTTCTTTTATTTTTAATTACTTATATAATATAAATTAATTTATTTAAATATTAAAATGATATCTCAAAATAAAAAAGATGATAATGATAAAATTGAAATTTTAATGAATAAGATTTCAACATTGGAAAATTCATTAAATGAAGAAAAAAAATATAAAACAAAATTAGAAGAAAAATATAATCAATTAAATAACGCAACATTACCAATATTAAATAAACAATTAAATGAAAAAGAAAAATTATTAGAAAGTACATTAATTGAACAAATAAAATTACAAAAAGAAATAAATTATTTAAAAGATAATTTCAAAATAAATGAAAATTTTAATAATATTACAAAATATATTATACCTGAATTCCAAGATGAAAAAGATCAATTAATAATATATCAAACAAATAAAATTGATTATTTAAAAAATACATATAATAACTTAAAAAAAAAGACAAAAGATGAATTAGAAAATAATTTAAAAGAAAAAATAAACTTAGAAAATAAAATAAAATCTCAAGAAGAAGAAATAAAAGCTTTAAAAGACTCATCACAAAAAAATGATGAAAAAATAAATGATTTAAATGCAGAATTAAGTTCGTTATCTCAAATAAATAAAAATTTATTATATGAAATAAAAACATTAAATGACATAATAAAAAATATAACAGAAGAAAAAGAAAAATATCAATTAGAATTAAATTATTATAAAAAAGAAAATGAAAGTATATTTAATTCTCAACAAAGTACATTAAATAGAATAAAAAAATTAGATGAAGATTATCAAAATATAAATAAAGCATTAGAAGAATATAAAACAAAAATAAGTGAAATGGATACAAAAACTTATATATTTAAAGTTACAAGTTTAGGAAGAGTTATTGAAGCTTCTGCAGAATTAGTTTTTAATAAAGAAGGAAAAAATAATTATATTTTAACTATTAAATATATTACTTCAAGTACTAAATATGATATTTTAGAAATTGATAATATTAGTATTGTTGAAGGAGAAGATAATGTTATTTTAATTAAATATAAAGAAAATAAAGGAGAAGATGTTGAAATGTTTAGAACTAATGAAACTAATAAAATATTAAAAGTTTTTAAAGAATTTCAAACTAAAGCAATTCAACATGTTGATATTAAAAAACAAGAAAAAGAAGATAGAATGAAACAAAAACAAATTAAAAAAAATGTGAAAGATATGTTTTCTTTATTTGGTAATTAATATTATTTTTAAGAGTTAGAGTAAAAAATATTAAAAAAAAATAAATAAAAAAATATATATAAATAAATAATAATAATTAAATAATAATCTTTGATTATTAAACCACAAAAAATTTAAATTATTATTTAAAGTATTATTTTGTTTTTTTTAAATATATTTATCTTTTTTTTTTGTATATTATATATATTAATCTAATTCTTTAAATATGGGTTAATTTAAATTATATACTTCCCCATATAAATTTATTGTACCAAAATCTATACAATTTTTATTTTTTGTTTCATAAAGTGAATTTTGGTTTATTAATTTTACTGTTATATATTTTCCAAAATGATAATATTTCTTTAATTTAATTATATATGGATTATTATCTGAATTAATGTTTTTAATTTCAATTAAACATAATAATTTCATACTTTTTTCATTTTGTGAATTAGTATCAAATTCAATATAAGAGAAATTATCATTCGTTTCCATATTTAAAATATCTTTTGAAAAACTATTATTTATATTATTAATTGAATTTCTATTTTGATTTATTACTTTTTCATTAATTACAATTGAACATTTTTCTGATTTTAAATCATCAATTTCATGTATATAAACAGATAAATAATGACATGGTAAATTAACTAAACTAAAATAATTAAATTTCCTTGGAATAAAAATTGAAATATAATGAATAGTAAATAAACAATTATTTATATTTCCAACAATTGAATTAGTTAATATTAATTTTCTATTATCAATAATATCTCTATATTTATCACATTCAGGATATTTTTTATCAATTTCTTCAAATAATTTAATATAATTATTTTGTAAATTAATAATTTGAGATTTAATAAAATCCATTTCATTTTCATTTGAGTTTATTATTTCTGAATTTATTATATCTGAATTATTTTGATTAAACATTTTATAATTAATAACTCCATTAATTGAAATATCATTTCTTTTATTATGAAGATAATGAGTAGTATAAATTTTATTTTTAACAGGATTAAAAATATTTTGATATCTATATCTATCTTCAACTTGACCTCCATCTGTTTTATATGCTTGAATAGGAATAAAAGATATTATATTATTTTTACTATTAATTATAATATTAGGAATATTTGATATTTTTAAATTAGATAATTTATCATTTATTACTTTTAAATTATTTGGATTCATTAAATTTAAAAATTTAATTGAATTTATATTATCACCTTCTTTTAAATATTCTAACATAGATTTCATTTGAGTATTTTTAAAAAGATTATAATTTTCATTTGGAGTTAAGAAATAAAATATATTTTTATGTAATTTTACTTTTTTAGAAGTTGCAATTTGAATTGAATTTATAATTTTACCAAATCTAAAAAAACAAATAATATCTTTTTGTTTATTATTATCATTTTTATTTTGAATAATTCCTTTTCCATTTTCTAATCCATTAATCCAATTTGTAATAATTAATTTTCCTTGATTATTTCCTCCATTTTCTAATGGAATAAATAATTTACCTTCTCCATTAAAATTATTATTTTTAAATTCACCTTCATAAATTGAATTATCTTTATTTCTTTTATATTTTCCATTACCTTCTAATATAATAATATCATTATCTATTATTGCATCTCCTTCATATTCATCTTTATTATGAAATATTTTTTTAATTTTGATTGGATTTGATTTATAATTTTCAGATGTTAAAAAAGAGGAAAAATTATCATTTTTATAAAATAAAGTTCCTTTTTCTTTTTCATAAGGATATTCTTTTGATATATCACCAATAAATATATTTCCATTATTATAAAAAACTTTAGATTGTTCATAATTAGATAATTTATCATTATTGTTTAATAATATTATATTTTTATCTTTTGTTATTAATTTTCCTTCTCCGATTTTTGAATAATTATCATTTTCTTTATCAAAAATATAATTTCCTTCATAAATTTCTTCTGTTATTTTATTTTTAATAGGTGGCATTTTAAATGAATTTGGAATATTATTTTCTTCATTTATTTCTTCAATTTTAAATTGATTTTTATTGTTTTGATAATATTGATATGAATTTAATGCATCTGGTGATATTAAAGATTCTATTGATTCTATTGGAATTATTTCATAATCATTTGATTGATTTATTTTTTCATAAAAATTTTTAATATCATTATCGTTATTTTCATTCAAATTATTTTTTTTAACAGATTTTAATTTAATTTTATTATTTTCATTATTTTCATTTTCCTTTTCATTTATAATATTACCTTCTATATTTTCAATTATATTTTCTTTTATTTCATTTTCAGAATTAAAATTATCTTTTTGTTCATCAAAATTAATATTTCCTGGAGTATCTGATTTTTCACAAGTACATCCCATTTTTTTTAAGTTATTATTAATTAAAAATTATAAATAAATGAATTTATAATAAATTTTTTAAATTATAAAAAAAAAATGTTAAAAATTTATTTTAAAAACAAAAAATAGAAATAAAATAAATAACATTTTATTTTAATATTATTTTTTAATTAAAAAATTAAAGAAAAATTAAATAAAAAAAAGCAAAAAATAATATAAAAATTATTAAATATTAATATATAAAATATAATATGTCAAATACAAATTCAAAAAAAGAAAAAAATAATTCCGAAATAAAAGAAAATATGCAAAACCATATATTTTCAATGTTAAAAGAAGCAGGAATAATTGAAGCAAATGATAAAGATTTTTATGATGATTTTAAAGAACAAAACTTAGATTTAATAGATAATGAAAATTTAAATACAAAAAGTTCATCATTTACAAAAGAAAAAATAAATATTCCTTTTTCAATAAATAATGAAGATATAAATAATAATAATATTCCTTTTAATAGAAATGATATAAGAAAAAATACTTTTCAACCTTTTTTTCAAAATCCTTTATTTCCAATTAATAATAATCTTAATGTAAATAATTCATTAAATGTTAATTTTCAATTTGAAAAAAATGAGTATCAAAATTTAAAAAATAATAATGAAGAAATTCAAATAACAACAACACCTTTAGGAATGAAAATGCCAATTAGAACATTTAATTTTAAAACTAAATCAAATTCAAATATAAATAATTATAATAAAACTATAATTTTTAATATTCCAATTAATGACCCTTTAGCAATAAAATTAGAATCTTTATTATTTAAAAAAGGACATTTTACACTTAATATATATAATAAAATAAAAGGTAATATTATTTACTTTATGAAAAATCAACAAACAAGTAGAATTTTACAATATTATTTAGATAAAACACCAAATGATATTATTCATTTAATTTTTAATGAGTTTTCAAATCAAGTTGATTCACTTTTATTAGATCCTTATGCAAATTATTTTTGTTTGAAAATATTTTATTATTTAAATAATAATGATAGAATTTATTTTCTTAAAAAAATATCTCCAATTTTAGATATTCTTTCAGTTAATAAAATTGCAACTTATCCTATTCAATGTATTATTGAAAAATTAAATTCTGATGAAGAAATATTAATTGTAGTAAATTTTTTAAAAAAAAGTTTAACTAAATTATCTTTAGATGTTTATGGTGCTCATGTAATAGAAAAATTAGTAACACATTTTTATTATAAAAGTTATTTAGATGATATATTAAATTTCATTACAGATAATTTTTTATATTTATCATGTAATTCAAATGGTTTATGTATAATTAAAAAAATAATATTAATAGAATATAAATATAAAGGAGAAAGATTTAATAAAATAAAAAATATATTATATAAAAATGCTTTAGAATTAATTCAAAATCCATATGGAAATTATGCTTTACAAACTGTAATTGATAATTGGAGTTTAAATGATATTAAAAATATTTATTGTAATTTTTATAATAAAAGTTTAATTTTTTCTATTCATAAAGTTTCTTCTAATGTTATTGAAAAATGTATTCAAAAAAGTATTGAATTTACTAATAAATTTATTTATGAAATTTTATCTAATGATAATTCTATTTGTATTCTTTTAAAAAATAATTATGGAAATTATGTTCTTTTAAGTACATTAAAAGTTTGTGAACCACAAAATAAAGTTATTTTAATTTCTTTAATTAAAAAATATTTGGTTTTGATAAATGATAAAAAATTAATTAATAAATGGCGAAAAATTATTTCTTCTTTTGTAATTAATTAATTTTTGTATTTATATTTTGAATTTGGATGTATTGATATTAAATTATTAAATATAAGTAATTTAATAATTATATTTGATTAATTATTATTTGAGTATTTTAGATAATTCTATTTGAATGATTGAAATATATTAAAAATAATTTTTAGTTAAGGTTACATAATGTATTATTATTAGTGATAAATTTTTACCAAAGAATTAAGAATATAAAAAATAATGATGACATAATGATATATTTTAATAAATAATTTTTGTAATAAGATTTGACAATATAAAAAAATTTTAATTATCATATTTAAAATAATTTTGTTAAAAAGGATTCTTTGTATATATAATTTTTATAATTTATTATAATTGCTATATTTAAAAATGAACATTTGAAAATCTTTTTATTCATTTATATTTTAAAATATCTAATTTATTTTAAAATAATAATTTGTTTACAAAATTGAAAAAAAATAAAAGAAATATAATTTAATATAATACTTAATTATAAACAAAAAACTCAAAAAAAATTGAATTTAAAAATTATTATTTTTCATTTGAAGTAGATCTTATATTAACAGTAGATCTATTTCCACTTCTACTTATTTTTGTATGATTATGATTATACATTGTATTAATTGATGAAGTTTTTGATTTATTTTTATCTTTTAAATTTATATTTCTACTACTAGAAATTCCATTTGAAATATTTGAAAATTTTAAATTATTTGCATAATTTATATTATAATTACGATGACTTAAATATTTAGAAATAATTCCAGCTTTTTTTATTTCTTCCATATTATTAATTGAATTATTTCTACTATGTTTAATACTTTTTTTATTTGAAGAAGTTTTACTTGAAATTCCATTTAATATTTTATTATATGTATTTGTTAATTTTTGATTATCAATTAAAGTATTTTGAAATATTTTTTTTTCATTTTTATTATTATTATTTATAGGTGGTTTAATATCATTAAATGACATTGTATTATTTTGATTTTTTAAATGTATTTTATTTCTATTTTTTGGAATAATATTTTGATTAATTATCCAATTTGATGAAGATTTTCCATTATTAATATTTATATTTATACTTGAATTTGCATTTTCCTTTATTTCAATTAATTCTTTTTCTACTTTAAATAATTTATTATTTAACTTTTCAATTTGATTCTTTAAACTTAAAATTGTTTTTTGACTTATTTCTCTTTTTGAATCAGTGATTTTTTTTTCTTCTTCAAATTGAGAAATTGCTTTTTTTAAATTTGAATTTTCTCTTCTTAAAATTTCAATTTCATTTTCTTTTCTGTCATTATTTAAAAAATTTTTTCCATCATATTTTACTTTTTGTTTTAAATTTTCATATTCATTTTCAATTTGAAGATAAGTTCTTATTTTTGATTCATAAGATTCTTTTTGAATTTTATATTGTAATTGTTTACATATATAATATCTTAATTGACTTTCTAAATTTCTTAATTGATTTTCATATAATATAATTTGATTTTGTAAAATATTATCTTTATTAGAAATATTATACTTATCTTTTTGTTTTATTAAATATTGTTCAATTTTATTATTAATTAATATTGGAATTGATTCTTTAATATAATGAATAATAGTAGAAATATCAATTGATAAAATTTCACTTTCAATTTCTTTTTTATCTTTATTCATTTTTTGCCCTTTAATTTGTTCTAAAATATAATAATATAATTCATAAACTTTTTTTTTATATTCATAATCATTTATTTCATAATCAGTATTTATAATATCCATTTTTAATTTTAAATTTTAGTTTAATTAAAACAATAAATTCATAAAATTAAAAAGAATAAAAAAAATGTTTTAAATACCAATTTGAAATAAATCAAAATAAAAAAATTTAAAAAAAAAATTTTTTGTTATTAAAAAGTATTATTAACAATTAAATGTTCAGGCATACCAACTTGCATTTCTAAATCAGCAATTTTTTTTAATAATCCAGTTAATAAATCTTGTAATTGTCTTTTTTGATCTTTTAAATTAGCAATTTCTTTTTGTAATTTAGCATTTTCATTTTTTTGATTAGTAAAATGATTATCCATTTCATCTTTAACTTTATTAATTTCATCTGATAATTTAGTTGAAATTTCTTTATTTTTTTGTTTTAATAATTCCTGTAATTCATCTTTATTATCACCAACAACTTGAATTTTACTATTTTCTTCATTAAAAATTCCAGCAACATCTAAAATTCTTTGTTCTAAATCTAATAATTTTCTCTTTAAAGAATCATAACTTTCAGTAAATGAATTTCCTGTTTTTTGAAATTTAGAGTTTTCCATTTCTTTTTGAGACATATTAAATCTTGTGTCATTGTTCATTTTTTTTTAATATAATATTTTGAAAGTTATTTAATAATAAAATAATTTTTTTTTATTTTTATTATTTAGTTTATATTTAAATTTATAAATGAATAATATATAATTTATTTTTTTTTGAAAGGATTATATAATTATTTTTTTTAAATAAAAAAGATGAATTATGAAAAATTAGCTTCTTTATTTGTTTCTGCTTTATTTGAGAAAAAAAAATTAGAAGATAAAATTAAAGAAATAAATCAAAGTGAAAAAAATATTAAAATAAATGAAGAAAATATTGAAAAAGAAAATAATGTCAGTAATATAAAGGAAAAAATAATTAACGAAAATAAAAATAATGAGAGAATAATAATTCAAAAAAATGAAGGTTGTCAAACAGAAAATTTTGATATTCCTACAAAAAAAAATAATAAAAATAAAATACCAAATATTCAAAAGAAAAAAATAGAAAAAAATGATTTAGAAATGATAGATAAAATAGAAAAACCAAAAACTCCAATTTTAAAAAGAAAAATTAGAACAAGTAATAATTCATTAGGAAAAAGTATAAATTTAAAAGAAGAAAATCAAAATCAAACTTTTTATAAATTACAATCTGATTATACTAAAGAAAAAATTGATTATTTAAAAAAATGTGAATTAGTTCAATCAAGAATTAATATGATTAAAAAACAAGATGAAGAATTAAATCATAAAATAAATTTAAAAAAAGAAAAATTAAAACAAATAAATAAGATTATTGAAGATAAAAAAAAAATGAAAAATAAAATTGAAAAAATGAAGAATGAAAAAGATAGAAATTTAAAAGAGAAACAAAAAAAAATAAAAGAAAATAAAATTTTAGAACGTAATAAAATAAATAAATCCAATATTGAAAATAAGAATGAAAAACAGAAAATATATCAGGAATATTTAAATGAAAAAAAGAAAAATAAAGAAGCTTTAAAAGAAAAAGAAAATAATATTGTAGAAGAAAAAAAGATTATTGTAAAAAGAGTTAAAAATGAGAAGTTATTAAATAGAAATAAATCAAATTATAATAATTATATTGATGAAAAAGATAAAAATTTTCTTACTAATACAAAATTAGAAATTGAAAGATTAAAAAGTAAATATGAAGAATTGACTCAACAAGAAAATGAATATATAAAAAAATTAAAAGAAACAAAAAGACAAACTGTAATTGATGATGAAAATTATTATTCAAAAACTAATGTAAATTCTTATAATGATAGAATTAATCTAATAAATAATAAAAAACAAAGTTCTTCACAATCTAAAATAAGAAGAAATAAATATAATTATAATAATTTAACCAAAAGTAAAAGTAATATTGATTTTATTAATATTAATATTAATGTTAATACAAATTTAAATAATAGTAATAGAAATCTTCATGAAATAAGTTATCAAAAAAAAAAGAATAGAAGTAAAAGTAAAACTAAAAATATCAAAAAAATATAATTAAAAAATGAATATAATTATTATATGATATTTTTATTTTTGATTAAATATAAATTTTATTTTTTTATAAAAAATCATTTTTATTATTATTTATCAAAACTCATTAAAAATGCTGAAAATTTAAAATCTTTAATATTAAGAATACATCCAAATAATTTTAATAACAATATTTATTTTTTTCTTTCTT
>JAEEGK010012726.1_pt1 | contig 19077 bp, 22 predicted proteins | sample 8958771 | NCBI WGS metagenome assembly JAEEGK01 (sample SAMN16246547, study PRJNA631951) | gut metagenome | biome: gut microbiome; feature: rumen; material: SC-attached | host: Bos | place: Iran: Karaj | collected 2018-10
CCCTCCAGGCTGCTTCCCTGGTAGTCCCCCAGAAGGAACACCAGGTCGCCGTCGTCCCTCTCTACGTAACGGATCTCCTGGCAGGCCATGGACGTCTTGCACTCGTCGTCCACGGTCAGATGCGGCGGAAGATGCTCAGAATAGATCCTAGCCATCCTCTCGGATCCCAGCTCGTCGGCCAAGAAGTCAGCCGCCAGCTTCCCGACGCCGCCTATTCCCGGAAGCCCCTCGATCAGGACGGGCCTCCTCAGGCGCGGCCTGGAATCAAACTTGACGAAGCTTGCCATTCTCGCCGTACTCCTCGACAATGGCCGCTCTGCGATAACGTCCCATGCGGTCCTCCGGAGAATACCTGGGAGGAACGGGACATGCGGTGGAGGATCCGCAGACGGGACATGACGCTTTCAGCGTATATCTGCCGCATGCGCCGCATCTGCGGATCTCCGACCGCATCTCACTTGCTCTCGCGCTTGAGGACGGCCGTGCCGCCGTTGGACGTAAGGTCCTTGACGGCCGCTTCGGAGACCCTTCTCATGGTCTCCTCGGCCTCCTTGTACTCGCCTGCGGTCACGACGACCCTGTACTTGGGACATCCCACGCAGGTTATCTCGACGGCGTCCCCGTCGGCGGCCTCGAGCCCTTTCAGCAACGCGTTCTTCACGCGCTCCATGCCGTCGGGGGCGGACGAGGTCATCTCCAGTATGCCGTCGATCTGCACGGTGGGGGGAGCTACGTTCTCCTTGGCGACCTCCATGAAGGTGTCGGTCCACTCGCCGGAGAACTCCTCCAGGAATTCTTCAGGATAGGTGACGACGGACTCGAAGGCGCCGTAAAGGGTCTCGTATTCCTCGAGAAGCTTGTTGCCGAACATGTCGTAGGCGTCGTCGACGGATATGGACATCCTCTCGGCGATTATCTCCACGAGCTTCTCGGCCTTCTTCTCGTTCTTCCACTGCTGGATCTTCTCCCTCTTCTGGTGCTCGTTAACGGATTTTAAGGAAAGGTCGATGTGACCTTTGGTTGAATCAACGCCCAGAACCTTGCAGACGATCTTCTGGCCTTCTCTGACGAAGTCCCTGATGTACTTGACCCAGCCCGAGGCGATATCCCTTACGTGGACGAAGCCCTCTTTGTCATCGTACTCGTCGAGGGTGACGAACGCTCCGAAGTTCTTCACGTTCTTCACGGTGCAGACGACGAGGTCGCCGTTCTCGGGAAAGCCCCTGACTCTGGACATCAGCCAACTACCTCGAGCACTTCGCCCTTGATCTCTCCGACGCCGCCCTTGGGGACGACGAGGGTGGATCCGCACACGCTGCAGGTGACCCTGGTGGCGGCCTTCCTGAAGGCGATCTGCTCGTTAGCGCAGTCCGGACACTTGATCTTGATGAAATCTCCGGTCATAGGATCACTCCGTAAGCTCGAACTTCTTCGCGCGGATGCAGGGGGAGATGTTGGCCTTCTTGCAGGTGGTGCACCTGTACCTGAGGTTGACCCTCTTGGTGGGCTTCTCCCTTCCCTCGGGCTTGGGCCTGGGGAATCCTCCGTAACCTGCGGTGACTCTCCTGAATCTCCTCTGACCCCATTTGAGCTCACTGGCCTTCTTCTTCTTGACCCTCTCGACCTCCTGGGTCGTGTGGGCCTTGCAGTAAGGACAGTATCTTTTGATAGACCTGGGCATTTTCATGATATTCACCTTGTGAATGAACGAGGACGTGCTAATACTGAGGTCATATAAAAATGGCACTGTCTACTATAATATAAGACAGAATTCAGAGCACCCTTATCTCGCGGTTGTCGCCCCGGCCCGCCACGGACTCGGACATGCGGGTGACCGACCCCTTCCCATCGCAGACGAGGACCTCGTACGCGGTGTTGAGGAAGAGCCCGTTCTCGACGACTCCCGGTATCGAGTCTATGGCCATCTCGAGGAAATACGGGCGGTCGATCCCGTCGAACCTGCAATCGTAGATGTAGTTGCCGCAGTCGGTGACGAAGGGGACGCCTCCGGCCATCCTGAGCGTCGCCTTGCACCCCTGCCTCTCCAAAGCGAGCCTGGTGTGCAGGTGCCCGTAACGAAGGACCTCCACCGGGAGCGGGGCGACGGTCCCGAGCTTCGAGACTATCTTGCTCTCGTCGACCATTATGATCTCCTTCACGGTCGCGGCCGCGACGATCTTCTCCCTGAGGAGAGCGCCTCCGAGGCCCTTGATCAGCTGCATAGACGGGTCCACCTCGTCGGCGCCGTCTATGGTGACGTCCACCTTCTCGGCGACGTCCAGGTCCACGACCTTTATTCCGAGCGCCTGGGCCTGGGCCTCGCTCTGGGACGAGGTCGCCACGCACATTAGGTCGTAGCCTTCCGCGACCAGCTCCCCCACGCGCCTGATGGCGTAATACGCGGTGGAGCCTGTGCCAAGACCCACTATCATACCGTCTTTGACGAACGAATCGACGGCGTTCTCAGCGACGATCCTCTTCATATCGGCGACATCCAAGGAGCTCTCCGGCATAGCAGGCCTCCGCCCCTCGATTACGCTCGGCTGGATAAAAACTTAACGAGAATTGCGACATGTTATTAGCGAGCAATACGAATACATCGGCATGATATTGGCCTCGTTGTACTCCGGAGGGAAGGATTCCGCGTTCTCCCTCTACTTGGCCGAGCAGATGGGGCACGAGGTGCCCTGCGTCGTCAACATCATGCCGGAGGACGAGGCGTCATGGATCTTCCACACCCCCAACCTCGGCGTAGTGCCGCTGATGGCGGAGTCCATGGGGAAAAGGCTGATAACCGCTCCCAGCACCGGATCTGAGGAGGGGGACATGGCGGGCCTCCGTGAGGCGTTGGAGGGGCTGGACGTGGACGGGGTGGTCACCGGGGCCGTATGGTCTGACTATCAGTGGGACAGGATGAACCTGGTATGCGGGGACCTGGGCCTGAAGGTCGTCTCCCCCTTGTGGAGGAAGGACCAAGACATGGTCATGGATGAGCTCCTGGCTTCCGGGATACGCGCAATCATCGTGGGCTGCTACGCCGAAGGGCTCGGCGAGGAATGGCTCGGACGGGAGATCGACCGCTCCGCCGCAGAGGAGCTGAGGATGATACGCGCGAAGACCGGGATAAGCATCCTCGGCGAGGGAGGGGAGTACGAGTCGATGACGGTCGACTCCCCGCTGTACCGCCTGCCGCTGTCCATCGACTCCTCGAGGAGGGAATGGTCCAGAAGCGGCGGGACCCTCAGGGTGGAGTCGGCATCCCTCGTTCCGAGGACAGGGCCTTCGGACGGAACCTCCGGAGCCTCAGCGTGTTGGCGACGACCGAGATCGAGGACATGGACATCGCGGCCGCCGCGAACATCGGCATGCGGCTGACCAGGTCCTCGTATCCGAACAGCACCGGAAGCCCGGCGGCAATGGGTATGCAGACGACGTTGTAGATGAATGCGAACGCCAGGTTCTGGCGGACCGTGCGCATGACGGCCTTCCCCGTCTCCAAGGCGGCCGGGACGCAGCGGAGGTCCCCGCTCATCAGGACCACGTCGGCGGATTCGATGGCGACGTCGGTCCCGGAGCCCACGGCGATCCCCACGTCGGCCTGGGTGAGCGCGGGGGAGTCGTTTATCCCGTCTCCGACCATCGCGACCCTCCTCTGGGCTATCTGGAGGTCCTTGACCAGCCTGAGCTTGTCCCCGGGCCTCATCTCCGCGCGTACCTCGTCGACGCCTATCTCGGACGCGATCGCCTCCCCGGCGGACCTCCCGTCCCCGGTGGCCATTATCGTCCTCAGGCCGTCGGAACGGAGATGCGCCACGGCCTCCGGAGCCTCCGGCCGCACGGCGTCCGCCACCAGGATGGAGCCCAGATAGGAGCCGTCGGCGGCCACGAGTATGCGGGTCATCCCCGGGGCGTCGGGAAGGTCCGGGACCTCCACGGCCTCGTCCTCCATGAGCGCCCGGTTCCCGACCAGCACCCTCCTGCCGCCGCATACGCACGATATCCCGTACCCGGACCTTCCGGAGAACGACTCCAGGGGCGGGATCTCGACCCCGGCCTCGGCCGCGTGCCTCATGACCGCCTTGGCTATGGGGTGCTCGGACCCCGACTCCGCGGAGGCGGCCAGCCCTATCAGACCCGCCTCGTCCTCCGCCTCGACGCGACGGACGGACGGCTCCCCGAGGGTGCACGTGCCGGTCTTGTCCAGCACGACGGTGTCCGCCTTGGAGGATGCCTCGACGGCGGAGGCGGTCTTGAACAGTATCCCGTGCTCCGACCCCTTCCACGTTCCAACGACGATCGCCAGCGGGGTGGCCAGGCCTAGGGCGCAGGGACAGGAGATGACCAGCACGGATATCGCCACGGTCAGCGAGAACTGGACGTCCCTGCCGGCCATAGACCATGCTATGAAGCATGCGACGGCGACGGCGATGACCGCGGGGACGAACACCGCGGACACCCTGTCCGCCAAGGACGCCACCGGCGCCTTGGTGCCTCTGGCCATCTCGATCATCCTGGCTATCTGGAACAGGACCGTGTCCTCCCCGGTCTTCTCGGCCTTGACCTCCAGCCTTCCGGAGCCGTTGACGGTGGCTCCGTACACGGTGTCGCCGGGACGCTTGTCCACGGGCATGCTCTCGCCGGTCAGCATCGATTCGTTGACCGACGACTCGCCGGAGACGACGACGCCGTCTGCCGGCACCCTCTCGCCGGGACGGACGACCATGACGTCCCCGGGCGCCAGCTCCGATGCCTTGATCCTCGCCTCGGAACCGTCCCTGATCACGGTGGCCTCGTCGGGGGCGGCGGAGAGCAGCCTCCTCACGGAATCGTCGGTGCGATGCCTGGACCTGGCCTCCACGTACTTCCCCACGCTGACCAGCGCGATGATCATCGAGGCGGAGTCGTAGCAGATTCCGGACATGGCGTCCATGTCGCCCTGCCAGATCCTGTAAAGGCTGTAAGTCCCAAGCAGGACGGAGGCCGTGGCCCCCAGCGCAATCAGGGAGTCCATGGTAGGGTGCCTGGAGACGAGCGCCGGATATCCCCTGAGGAAGAACCTCCTTCCCGCGATGAGCGTCGGGACGCACAGCGCCGCCTGGAGCAGCCCGTAGGGGAGCATGTCCAGGAACGGCTCGAACAGCCCGAGCATGGGCCCCATCGAAAGGACCGCCAACGGGATCGCGAACGCTATCGCGATGACCAGGTCCCTGAACTGAGCCGACAGGGCCTTCTCCGCCTCCGCGGCGGCCTCGTCGCGATCATCGCTTATGACGGAGTATCCTGCGGCCCTCACCGCGTCGGCGATGGCCCTCTCGGTCTCGCGGGACCCGTCGTATTCCACGACCGCGGTGCAGCTTCCTATGTTGGCCTCCGCCGACTCCACGCCATTGACCGAGGAGATGGCGGACTCCACCCTGCCCACGCATGCGGCGCAAGACATCCCGCCTATGCGGAAGACCTTCTTGGTCATGAGAACAGGCCTTTCTTCACCGAGGCCCTGAAGCCGGCGTCGACCACGGCGCCTATGAGCTTCTCCTGAGGCACGCCGTCGTGCGAGACGGTCGCCGTGCCCTTCTTCAGATTCACATCCGCGGATGCGACTCCGTCGACGGCCTCCAGAGCCGATTTCACGTTGGAAACGCAGCCTTCGCACATCATGCCCTCTATCTTGAGAACGGTGTTGACCATATGCTCCAGACCATTTCACACGTTAATTACCCTTGCGGACGCCGATTCCGCCTCCTTGACGATGCGGGCGCACTCCTTCTCCGGGTCCCTCCACATCATAGGAATCCAAAGACGGACCGTCCTCCACCCCCTCGACTCCAGATATCTGCGACGGAGGCAGTCCCTGGTCCTGGAATCCGGGTCCGAGGCGTACAGGCCCTCGTCCACCTCGATCCCGAGCACCCTTCTGCCGTCGCGGACCGCGACCAGATCCAGGACGCACCCCTCGGCCCCCACGTCGCGCTCCACCCCGAACCCCGCGCGCCTGAGGGCGGACTCGGCGAGGGAGGCGGCGGCGCACATCCCGCAGGAACGGCGCTCCGGGGCCGCCGGCCCCACCGAGTCCAATACCCTGGCCGCCCCGTCGGGGTCCCCGGACCACACCGCGTCGGCGTATCTAAGGAACGCCTTGAACAGCCCCGGGCCGCCGGCGTCGGAGCGGATCTCCGCCGGATCGAACGACCTTATGACTATCATCCTGCGCCTGGCCCTGGTGACGGCCACGTTCAGGCGGTTCTCCCCGCCCTCGGCGTTGAGCCATCCGAACCTCTGGGCGAACCTGCCCTCGGCGTCCCTTCCGTACCCGACGGAGAACACTATCACGTCCCTCTCGTCCCCCTGGACGCTCTCGACGTTCTTCACGAACAGCCCGACGTCCTCTCCGCCGCGCTTCCTGCGGACCTCCCTCGACACCTTCCTGCCGAACGCCGGGTCGGAGGCGCACTCCTCCTCCAGCAGGTCCGTGACCAGGTCCCTCTGGTACGAGTTGAAGGTTATGACCCCGACGGTATCGTCCCCGCCTAGGAGCTCCTTGAGGACCTTGACCGTCTCCTCGGCCTCCTTCCTGTTGCGGCGGTCCTCCCATACCCCGTCGGTGACGCGGACCTCTATGGGCGGAGTCCCCGTGAGCCCGGGGTCCGGCGCCACGCGGAGCCTCCCGTCGTAGAACGCCCTGTTGGAGAATGCTATCAGCTCTGAGCGGAGGGACCTGTAGTGGTGGTCCAGCATGAACGACCTGAACCTGGACCTCGCCGAATCCAGGAGGCTCCCGCCCTCGGAGTCCTCGTATCTGGCGAACCCGACGGCCGATGGACGAAGCTGCATATGGTCTCCGGCGACCACGATCCTCCTGGCGCGCTGCATCGCCGGGACGCCCCTCTCCAGGAACATCTGCGAGGCCTCGTCGAACACCAGGAGGTCGAACATCCCGGCCTCCAGCGGAAGCGCCTCCGAGACAGCCTCGGGCGTCATCAGCCAGACGCGGACGCCTCCGAGCATCTCGTATCCGAACCTCCTGACGAACCTTCCGGGGCTCCATCTCCTTCTGGAGGAGGCTATGCGGGACATGTCGCCGAACCTCCTGGATTCCCTGATCCGTCCGAGGGCCTCCTGCAGGCGGGACTCGGCCAGACCGCGGACGGCCTCGCGCTTCGCGGACATGGCGGCCTCCGCCCTCGCCAGCGAATCCTCGAACGACTCCATGCCCGAAGGGTCGAACGTCTCGTCGAACATGGCTGCCTGCTCCGCCTCCACGAGCCTGAACATCCCGGCCTCCGCCTCCGTCAGGCTCGTCCCGAGCTCCGCGGAGACCTCCAGCATCCCGTTCCCGTAGGACTTCCATGCCGGCTCCAGACCTCCGAACCTCCTGGACCCCTCGGAATAGTCCCCGTAGGAGGGCAGGGCGGCGGCGACGTCCTCCGGATTCCTGAGGACCGCCCCAAGCACGTCCCGGCCGAGTCCGTCGAAGTACCTCCCCAGTACGGAGTAGGCCTCCTTCTCCATCGCCATCCTGTCCATCGTCCTGATGCCGGACGACCATTCCCTCCACAGACGGGACGCTCTGTCCAGGTCGGCCCCCAGGTCCTTCAGGTCCTTGGTGGTCAGGCCGTCCTTCATAGCCATGAGCACGGGATGCTCCCTGGCGGCCCGCCTATACCTCAGATACGCCTGCGCGGAGCCGGGATCGGAAAACAGCCTGTGCATCTCGGCGGCCTCGGAGTACTCCAGCCTCCTGGCCCTGGCCGCGACGTTCTCCTCCAGGACCTCCGGGACGGCGCGGCCGGACGTCCTGCGCTCCAGGTCCTCGGAGTACAGCCTGATCGGCAGCATTCCAGATCCCCTCTTCTCGTAGACGGACGCGGCTATGTCGTCCAGGGCGCCGATCGAGCGCTCCGCCTCCTCCGTCGCGGCCCCGAGGTCGGGGACGTCGCATGGCGCCTCGGCAGACAGCATGGAGGACAGCCTGGAGTAGAAGGCGTCCTTGTCGCCGGCGTCATCGATAAGCATGCAGTATCTTGACAAGGAGCCCAGGCGCGACAGGACCACGTCCAGCGCCGTCTTCTTCTCGGACACGACGAGAACGTTCATCCCCCTAACGGCCGCCGACGTCACCACCTCCGCGATGACCTGGGACTTCCCGGTCCCGGGCGGACCCTGGATGACGAGCCCGTCCGAGTCCTCCAGCGCCGCGATTATCCTCTCCTGGGCCGAATCCAGTGGGTTGGCGCACATGACGTCCCTCTCCAGGATCCTCCTCTCCGGCATGTCCGGGACGCGACGAGGGGCGCCGGCCATGCGGTCCAGTATGCCGCTGACGAGGCTTCCGGAGAGTATGGAGTTGAAATCCCTCTGGACGCAGCTCGAGTACAGCGGATATCTCCCTAGGACCGCGAACGGCATCGTCTTGAGCTCGCCGTCGGAATAATGCGGCATCCTGTCAGCGTCCCCTCCGCGGAACGGCGCCGGCCCGGGATCCGTCCAGGACAGCCGCATGCCGGCCTCCGCATAGAAGCGCGTCAGCCTCTCGGCGAACCCGTCCTCCGACACATCCTCGATGATAGGATCCGGAAGGGGGCCGTCCTCGCCGGACGCCTTCATGTTGGCCAGGACCAGCGTGCTGTTGAATATGGGGTCCCTCGATCCGTCCACGGTCACGCTCACGATTCCCTTCTCCCTGCGGACCTCGACCGGGAACAGCGCCAGCGGGGCCCTTACCGGGAAGCCGTCGCATAGGCGGCCTTCGACGAACGGATAGGCCAGATAGAGGTCGAAGCCCCCTCTGTCACGGTACTCCCTGTTGGCCTCGCGGACTATCTCCGTCACATGCCTGCGGACGGCCTCGTCCGAATCGCCGGTGTCGAACGACCCGCCCCTGAACAATGTCGCCAGGACGTCGGCGCCTGGGATGTCGAGCACGTCGATGCTTCCCGTGCGGTACATGCGCGGCTGGAAGAGCATGCGGTTCCCCCTGCCTAGATCAGTGAGGTTCTTCTCCAGCCTCCTCAGGGACTCGGCGGTCTCGCAGCGCAGCCCCGTCGCTCCCGACCTCTCCGCCGCGTATCTCCTGGTGACCTCCAGGAACGCCTCGCCGTAGCGCTCCGCGAAGCGCTGCCCCACGCCGGGGATCGCGTCGAGGTCCTCCGCCCTCGTGGGAAGCCGGCGCGCCATCTCCTCAAGCACGGAGTCCGAGCATGCCTGGCAGGCTCTGGCCGACTCCTGGCGGAAGGCTTCCCTCACGCGGGCCAGCTCCTCCAACGCGTCGGCGGCTGGCGCCCCTTCGAACCGGGCCTGGTCTGTGCAAGCGGTGAACATGTATCCTCCTGGCAACCGTCACGACCACGTCCGGTCCGTATTTGAATCTAAGACCGGGGTGCCCGAAAGTGGCCGAGACGTATATCATCGGCCGCGGCATACCCCGGAACATGCTTGAAATCGGAATCAAGGGCAAGTCGGAGAGGAAAGTGACCCCGGAGATGACCGCCAAGGCCGTGGGAAGCGGAACCCTGGAGGTGCTGGCGACGCCCGTCCTCATCTCGATGGCCGAGGCCGCGGCATCCGACAGCGTGGCGCCGTTTCTCGACGACGGGGAAAGCACCGTGGGCGCGCGCATGGAGTTCGAGCACACCGCGCCCTCTCCGGTCGGGGCCGTCGCGGTCTGCGAGACGGAACTCGTCGGAATAGACGGGAGGTCCCTGACGTTCTCGATAACCGCCAGCGACTCGGCGGGACCGATAGGGCGCGGGACCCATGTGCGCGTGCGCGTGGACTCGGCCCGCTTCATGACCAAGGCGGGGTCCAGGCTCCGATCTCGTTGACCAGGACGGGCAGCAGCAGGCATCCGCACAAGGCCGTCCTGTCCGTCCCGAACTTCTCAGGGAGGAACCCGGTCGCCGAGGCCGCCGCCAGGACCGCGATCCCGAACGGCCCGGTGAGGACGAGCACCAATGCGACGTCGGCAGCCAGAACCGCCATGCTCAGACGGGACTGGTCCACGGAACCGGCCACCGCGGCGAAGGCCTTCCCAGCCCTTATCGTGAGGACGTACCCGCACAGCGAGCCGACCGCCGCCGACAGAAGAAGGGTCAGGAAAGCCTCCGAGGCGATTCCCGTCAGCGCCGTCCCCGCTATGTCCCCGATCACCAGGGCGGTCCCGGACCTCCCGCTCCCGGACACCGAGAGGGTCACCAGGGACAGCACGGCGGTGACCGACCCTATCGACGCCACCGACGCTATGAAGCGGTCCGGACGGTTCTCCGGCATGAAGCAGGCCGAGATGGACGCCCCGACCGTCGCGGTTATGCCAGGAAACCATCCGGCCACGCACCCCATCGCGACGCCCCTGAGGCCTGCGCCGGCCACCTCTGGGTCCGTCCCCTCGTCCTCCTGCTCCGGGGCCTTCCCCTCCGACGCCGTCCCCAGAAGCACCGGGATCCCGAACAGTCCGCACAGCATCGGGAACATCAGCGAGCCTTCTCCGAAGATCCCCTCCGAGGGTATCGGGAGCCGCATCACCGCCAACCCCAGCGCCCCGGATATCAGAAATGCCGCGATGCCCGCGGGCCCGGAGCCCCGCCTGAACTGCGCCAGCACGATCATCAAGGCGGCGCCGGAGACGACGAAGGGAGTCATCCTGTCCAAGACCTCGTCGGCTCCCGACAGCATCAGCCATTGGAGAGGAACGGCCAGAAGGATGGCGGCGGAGGTGCCCACCAGGCTCCCTATGGCCGCGGACCTCACCGCCGCCATCCCCCTGCCTTGCAACAGGAGCCTGTGGCCGGGAAGGACGGACACGCAGTCCTCGGAGTCGGGGGCGCCTATGAACACGGACGGGACGAAGTCCAGGAACGAATGGACCACGGACGCCGACATGATGCAGCAACAAGCGGCGACCGCGGCGGAGCCGGGATCCATGAATCCGGACAGGGCGGCCTCCATGGCGGGGTACGAGGCGAGCATCACGGCCGCCAGGGTGTTCACATGGATTCCAGGCACCAGGCCGCTGAAGGTCCCCATTCCCGCGCCGGCCAGGGACGCGAGCGCGCATACGGCTATGTCCAGAACGTCCACGCGGGAGGACCCGCCGTCCTGACGGATAAAGAGAGACGCGTGCGGTCACGCGGACCTGACGAACGGGCGCCCGCCTTCGACGCCCACCGACAGAAGCGCCACGACCGGGGCGCCGACCCTCTTGGAAAAGGCCTGGACGTCGGACATGGCATACACCACGGCGACCTTGGTCACGACCGCGCCCGCGTCCCTGGCGGCGGAAGCCACCGCGAATATGGTCCCGCCGGTGTCCAGGACGTCGTCGACTATGGCCACCCTCGTCCCCTTCTCCAGCCCGTTCAGGAACATGGCCGCCTTGGAGTATCCGGTCTTCTGGGTGAGCTCCATCTCGCCGGGAAGCCCGTATCTCTTCTTGCGGACGACCGAGAACGGGATGCGGGCCTTCAGGGATATCCCTGCGGCGAGCGGTATCCCCATGGCCTCCGGCGCCAGGATGAGGTCACAGTCGAAGGACGCCTCTGAGACGAGGCCGTCCACGGCCTCCTCCAGCACGTCAGGGTCCACCCTCGGGACGCCGTCGCTTATCGGGTTCACGAAGTAGTCGTACCCGTTCTTGTCCACCACCGGCGCCTCTTCGAAGCATCTCCTCAGGAGCGGATACCTCCCCATCGCCTTCCCTCTGTCAGCTTCAGCTCGCGGAAGAAGTCCATCGTCCTGCACTTGCATATGTGAAGCATGGCCTCCGCGTCCCCTATGCCGGAGACCCCTGCGGCGCCGTCGTGGCCTCCTCCCGCCGTGCCGGTCTCCCCGCCCACGTCCGCCAGGATGGATCCGAGGCTGAGGCCTTTCCTGACAGCCTCCTGCGTGGCCCTGGCGCTGAGACGGAACGAGTCGTCCCTCTGGGAGCACACGAACGCCACGTCGGCGCCCGCGTCCAGAAGCGCCCTGCACACGGAGGACTCGAAGCTTCCGGCCAGGGAGGTCGCTATGAGGTACTGCCCGATCCTGTCGAACTTCATGCTCTCCATCGACTTCAGGACGGCCACCCTCTCGGAGATGCTCTCCGGGGCCTTGGTGAGAGCCATGGCCTCGTCCATGTGTATGCCGCACATCCCCATGACGTCGGCGAACGAGCGGAGGAGGCGGGGGTCCGCGAACCTGAACGACCCGCTGTCCGTGATCATTCCCGCCAGGAGGGCCAGACCGACGTCGCGGTCCGGGACCCTGCCCAGATGCGTGTACAGATCCAGAACGATCTCGCAGCATGAAACGCGGGAGCCGTCTATGAGCGCCGGACGGCCGTCCCATCTCCCGGTGGGGACGTGATGGTCGATGACGACGGCGTCGGAGGGGACCGGCTGGTCGGTCTCCAGCTGCTCCGGAGAGGACGTATCCACTATAGCGACCTTGTCGTAATCGGCCAGGACGCATTCCTCCAGGACGGTTATCCCGAGCCTCTCGGCCACCGTCCTTGCGACGCGGTCCATGCCGTTGGGGGCGAACACGTCAGCCTCAGGGAACAGCCTGGCCAGGGCGTAGGCGGATCCGAGGGCGTCCACGTCGGCGTTGCCGTGGACCATCACTGCCTTCCTCCCGTCCTTCAGGAGCCCGGCGATTTCATCGTACATGCCATCCCATCGTCGGGAGCGTATTTTATGTTTGAGAAGGGAAAGCGGGGGCGCGGCCCCCTGTTTCATCGGCTTCCGCCGGACTTGCGCCTGTTCCCGAAGAGTTTCGAGGACATCGAGGTCTGGCCCAGGCCGGTTATCAGGATGTCCGAGTTGTACAGCCTGACGGTCACCGCTATCGCGACGGCGGCGAACACCGCCATGTACGCTATTCCAGACAGGACCAGGACGTAGTCGTTGTACATCAGCGCCTGCATAGCGATCATCGGGTGCGAGAAGGGGATGGCGAACAGTATCCCCTGCATCACGCCCGAGGCCCCGTACCATCCGGAGAACATTATCACGAACGCCGGGATCATCGACAGGATGCTCAGGGGCATGGTCATGGTCTGCGCGGACTTGTAGTTCTTCGCGAAGGCCCCCATGATCATGCATATGCCCAATGCGCACACGATCGCCAGGAACATCGACGTCATCAGGAGGGCGTAGTCCGCGAGGTCCAGGCCCAATCCGACGTCGTCGAGGTTCACCCCGGACACTATCTCCTTGGTCAAGGCGTTCATGTAGAAGCTCATCCCGACCATGTACGCGAGGCCGTAGACCAAGCCGACGATGGCCGCGGCGACGATCTTCCCGGTGACTATCACGGTCCTCCTTATGGGAAGCGTGAGCAGCGTCTCCAGGGTCTTGTTCTCCTTCTCGGAGCCCATGGAGCTTATGACTATGCTTCCGACCATCATGATTATGATCATGATCACGAGCGGGACCATCATTGTCTGGGAGGACACCTGGCTGGATATCTCCATGGGGGTGACCCCGCGCACGAAGCTCCCGTTGACCATCGTCCCGATGTAGGCGCTGCCGGATTCGTTGAGCCTTATCGGCTGGAGATAGAAGGCGGCGTCCGCGCCCACCACGCCTCCCACGAGGAAGCCCGACAGCAGAGTGTTCAGGCTGCCGACCATGGATGACGCGGTTATCGACGGGGCCGACCCGAACATGCCCTCGGCCTCGTACAGGTAGAACTCCTCCAGGTGCGCCTGCCTCTTCTTGGCCAGCCTCTCGGAGAAGTCGTCCGGCACCAGGATGGCGCTGGTCACGCCCTTCTCGGTCATCTTGGAAGCCAGGTCCTTCCGGTCGATGCTCCCGTCCGGAAGCGTGACGGAGCTCAGACGGAACAGGTAGTCGTCGATGGTCTTGCCCTCCGGGATGTTGCCGTACATGCTGGCCATGCTGTCGTAGAGGCTCCAATGGGCCCCGTCCGGGAAGTCGACCTCCCCGTTCGCGTCGTCCACCACGGCCATGGGCGAGAGCGTCTTCACCTTGTCGACCTCCCCTCCCACGATGCCTCCGAGGAAGGCGAACAGGAGGACCATCAGCAGGACCGAGACCACGGATCCGGGGGTCAGGAGCTCCCTCAGCTCCTTCTTCACTATGTTCGTCAGATGGGTCATTCCTTCATCACCGCCTTCACGAAGACCTCCTCGAGGTTCTTGGCGCCGAACTTCTCCTTGAGCTCGTCCGGGGTCCCGAGGAGGATCAGGTTGCCCTGGTCCATCATGCCGACCCTGTCGCAGAGCATCTCGACCTCGAACATGTTGTGGGACGACATGATCACGGTGACGCCGTTCCTGGCGATGGTGCGGATGATCTCCCTGATCTCGTACGCGTTTATCACGTCGAGGCCGCTGGTGACCTCGTCCATGATTGCCAGCCTCGGCGAGGGCATTATGGCCCTGGCTATGAGGAGGCGGCGCATCATCCCCTTGCTGTAGGTGTCCACCTTGGAGTCGATCCTGTCGCCTAGGTCGGCTATCTCGATGCCGCGGCGGACCATCTCCTTCTGCGCCTCGCCGACGGTGTAGAACTTGGAGATGAACTCCAGATAGGCCCGCCCGGTGAGGTCCTTGTAGGCCCCTGCGTCCTCCGGGAGATAGCTGATGACTTCCCTGACCTTCTCAGGCTCGGTGGTCACGTCGTGTCCGTACACGGAGATGCTCCCGGACGTTATCCGTAGAAGCGTGGATATCATTCTCAGAGTGGTCGTCTTCCCCGCCCCGTTATGGCCGAGAAGCCCGAATATCTCCCCCTCCTTGACGTCGAGGGATATACCGTGGACCGCCTCCCTGTTGCCGTACGACTTGCGCACATCCTTTAGAACGAGGGCGTCCGTCATGGGCGGAAAAACTTGGATACAATATATTAAGTTGCGCCGAGCCCGCAGAAGTGGGCCGATAGGCGAATGGAAGAAAAGGAAGGAAGCTCTCGCAGGGGCGAGGGCGTTTTCACTCCTGGGTCCTGCCCATGGCGGAGTTGATGGCTTCCTGGAGGGTCTGGTACCTCTCCCTGAGGCCGCTCTCCTGGCGGGAGAGGGATCCGATTCTGACGTCCATGAGCTCGATGGACTCCTCGAGGTCGGCCTTCAAAGCCGCCACGTCGTCCACCTTTATCATGAGCGAGCCGGCGGTCTTGTACACCGCGCCGGTGCTCCCGGACAGCTCCTCGAGGGTCCTCTCGATCTCGCGCTTCTGGGTCTCCATCTGGGCCTTCTGCCCGGAGACCGCCTGGAGCTGCTGCTGGACCTGCTGGAACTGGGAGATCTGGTTCTGTAGCTGTGGGCTGATTCCGTTCATCTTCTAACCTCGGTGAGTCTCTGGACGTCCTCGATTACCTTGATGCACTCCAGGTAGGAGTTCAGCGCCGCCCTCATGGCGGAGGTGTCGGAGGCGGTCACCTCTATGACCGTCTCCCCCTCTCCCTGCGTCACCTTCACGGCGGTGCGGGGAATCTCCCTTCCCGCCTCGGGACCGACGGAGGCGGCCGCCGCCTCTGCGACGGGGCCGTCCACCCTGAGCACGGCGCTCAGCATGTCTCAGTCGGAATACAGGGTCTTCTTTATCGGAGGCCTGTCCTTGAAGAAGATCTTGCAGTTGCAGTTCTTGCACTGGAGGCCGATGGACTTGGGGTCGTTCATGACGGGCTCCTTGCACTTGGCGCATCTGTACAATCGGACCACCCTTCTTCACATCTCGGAGACCTGGGAGATCTCCTTCTTGGCCTTGGGGCTGTAGGCCTCGGCAGCGTACTTGGTCTCGCAGCGGCTGCAGTACCAGATTCCGGAGCTCACCCTGGTCACGGACACGTGGTGGCAGACCGGGCACTCGTGCCTGGCCTTCTCCTTGGCCTCGATGTTCTTGACCCTGTTGCGGACGATGACTCCGTACCTGGCGCCGAACCTTCCGGCGCTGCCTACTTTGACTGTTCTCTTTGACATCGTGATCACCCGATTATCTTCCTGATCTCCGCGCCCTTCTCCACGGCCCTGTCGAGGCAGAGACTGAGTTCGTCCAACGTTATCGAACCGCGTCCTCCCTTCTGCATCGCCCTGAAGTTGCCGTTGTCGTCGGTCGTGACCGTCAGGCGGGCGGATGAAATCATTTCTTCGTCGAAATTTGGGTCTACTATTAAAGTATTTCCCACTTTGACCTCCGTCACGGAGATCGGCAGGCAGGTGATGGGCAGAGGCCTGTTCTCCCCCTTCCCGTACTGCTCGCCGGGGATGACCGCGGTCTTGAGCGCGCACACGGTGGCGAGGTTGGCGGCGTCGAACAGGTTCCCGTCGTAGTCGAGGGCGTAGATGTCCACGAAGCACATCCAGACCTCGGATCCGGGGACTATGCAGAGCGCCTCGACGTCCACCATGCCGGACTCGCGTATTCCGCGGTCGACGACGCGGGCCAGCTCGATGGCGTCCTCTCCGGGGGGTCCGGATTCGAAGGACGCGTGGGCCATGGGGATGAGCTCGGCGCCGGTGGTCAGGACCCCGATGTTGGGGGTGTCCGGGAACGGGGTCCCGGGAACGATCTTGACTCCCGCGATGACCTCGGTCTTGCCGATCTTGACCCTGGCGGAGCCGTCGGCGCTCTCGATGCAGTCGGTGACGACCTGGATCTTCCTGTAGTCGGCGACTCCGCGGCCGTCCTCCCTCTTCCCGTTCTCGAGAAGCTTGAGGATGTGGTCGCGCTTGATCTCGGACATTATCTCACTGCTCATCGCCGCTCACCTCCTTCTGGACCTTGGAATAGCGCCTCTTGAGGGCGTCCTTCTGCAGGTCGTAGACCTCGTGGCATGCCCCTACCGCCATCTCGATGGCGTGGTCGAACTCCTCGCGGGTCATGTTGCCGTCCATCTGGAGCAGGACTATCTCGTCCGTGGACGGGACGATGGCTATGGGCACGTCGGCCTGGCCGAAGTTGTCCTCCTCCTTGTTGAGGTCGAGAAGCACGTGGCCGTCGGCCTTTCCGGCGGCGATGGCGGGGACGATGTCCCTCATGGGTATGCCCGCATCGGCGAGGGCCACGGAGGCGGCGGTGAGGCCGGCGCACCTGGTCCCGGCGTTGGCCTGGAGGATCTCGATGTACACGTCGATGGACGCGCGGGGGTAGAGCTCGGTCAGGACGACCTTCTCGAGGGCCTCGGAAATGATCTTGGAGATCTCGATGGACCTCCTGTCGGGGCCGGGCCTCTTCCTGTCGCTGACGGAGAACGCCTGCATGTTGTACTTGCACTGGACGATCGCCTTGGTGGGGTCCTGGAGATGCCTGGGGTGGCACTCCCTGGGCCCGTACACCGCCGCGAGGACCTTGTTCTTCCCGATCTCCACGTAAGCGGAGCCGTCGGCGTTGTTGAGCACGCCCGCCTCTATCTTGATGGGCCTGTGCTGCTCCGCGGTCCTTCCGTCGATCCTCATGCCTTTCTCGTCTACCAATACCATATCTGTATGTCCGCTCATCCTCAGTCCTCCTCATCGTACTCGTCCTCGTCCTGAGGGAGTCTGCTCTCTATGAATTCTCTGACCCTGTCGGTCAGGTTTCCGGCCTGGGCCTGGGCCTCGACCATCTTGACGGCCTGGACCGCCACCTCGGCGTTCTCGTCCTCTCCGTCTATCCAGATCATCCCGTTCTGCCCCACGGTTATGCGGCAGTCGGTCATGTTCTTGAGCATCGAGATCATGGAGCCGCTCTTGCCTATTATCCTGGAGACCTTCGAATGGGAGATCTTGACCAGCCTGCCGCCCTCTATCCTGCGGAGGCCGGAGTCCTTCATCGTGACGTTTATCTTCTTGCTCTCGTCCACGGACAGCACTTTCAGCAGGACCACGTTGCCCATGCCGAGGTACCTGGACGTGTCTCCGAACTCGACCTTCCAGGGGACCTCGTTGACATGCAGGGGCGCGGGGTAGGGCGCGCATATGTCCACCATCCAGTTGGACGGCCCGATGTCGACGATTACTCCTATGACGGTGTCGCCGGAGACGGGCATGTAGCATCCCCTGAGGGGGATCACTCCCACCGTGTTCTGGAAGACGTTCCTGACTCCCATGACGCTGGCGCGGACCTTGCCGTCCAGCACGTACGCGTTCTCGCCGGGCTTCATGCCCGTCCCGTCGAGGACGTCGCCCGGGACCACTATCTCCCTAGTGGGTCTGGCGTTTCTTTTTTCCATCTTATCACTTCTCGAATGTCAGTTAATCAGTTTCACGGACGCGGTGCCCTTGGTCTTGTGCTTGAGCTTGTCCGCGATCTCGTTGGTGAGTCCGCCGGGGACCTCCATCACTCCGATCCAGCTTCCGTCGGGGGTCCACTCCTCCCTCTCGACGATGCCATAATGGATTATGTCGTCGTAGCAGCGGCCGTAGTCGGCGCCGTTGAGCTTGACCGCGATGCGGGCCTTCTCGAACCTTATCGGCAGGAGCGGCCTGAGCAGCTTCATGGCCTCGTCGATCTCCTTCTGGAGGGGCTTGAACGGGTCCACGTGGAACTTGGCCTCCTCCAGCGCCAGCTGTATCCTCAGAGGGGGGTGCGGCGTGTGGGTCTGCGGGTTGATGGCGTTGGCGGCGATGAAGGCTATGACCTGCTGCTTCTTCGCCTCCAGCATCTCCTTGCGCTGCTCGGCGGTTATGTGTATCTCGCCCTTCTCGACGATCTTCCTGGCTATCTCGCCGATGTCGTCGGTCCCGAAGGCCTCCTTGATCTTGTCCTCGGCGGGCTTGGTCCCCTTGCTAGCGTTCTTGAAGACGTCCTCCACCGCCATGTACTCGACGATGTCGAACTCCTTGCCCTGCTTCACCAGGTCGACGACCTTGGGATCCAGAAGGATCTCGAACGTCTCCCCGTGCGACTCCAGCCTCGCCATTATGGCGTCGTCGAGGCTTACCATGGTCCCGCCTCAGTTCTCGGCGGCGGGGAGCTGGGATATGAGGTCCGCGATCTTCCCCTCGGGAAGCCTGATGAACCTCTTTCCAGCGGCGGCGACGCCTATCTCGACGCACTCTGCCTTGGGCCTCTCCTCGATGGCGGCCTCGAGGGCCCTGAGGCCCAGCTTCAGCGCGTCGTCGAACTCCATTTCGTCCTGGTAGTCCTTCTCGAGGACCTCC
>JAEEGK010012730.1_pt1 | contig 19067 bp, 8 predicted proteins | sample 8958771 | NCBI WGS metagenome assembly JAEEGK01 (sample SAMN16246547, study PRJNA631951) | gut metagenome | biome: gut microbiome; feature: rumen; material: SC-attached | host: Bos | place: Iran: Karaj | collected 2018-10
ATTGGAGAGCTTTAATTTTACAATTATCATGTTATCAAATAATAAAATGAAAAAATATTATTATAAAACAAATATTTTGAAATTATAAATATTATTGATAAATAATAATTTTATAAAAAGAAAAATGAAAAATAAAATAAAAATATATTCTATAAAAATAATATATGAAAATAAATTATCTTTTTATTTCCTAAACTCTAATTAGGGAAAATTTTTTATTTATTTTTAATATAATTACATACCTTTATTATATCAAATCAATTATTCTTATTAAATTGAGATATAACTATTAAATTTATTCTTCTTTTTTTTTTTGTTTATTTTAGATTATTTCTATATTTTAAATATTAATTATTTTATTTTAAAACTATTAAAATAGATTCATTTATTTGGTTCAAACAATAACTAAATTATTAATTTCTTTTAATATTAATTTCAATTACTTCTTTCTTTGATATTTGTCCTATATTTCTATGAATTAAAACAAATTGTAAAGAATTAATTCCAAAATTTATATTATTTTTATCTTTAATTTCAAGTTCCATTTTAATTAGAATTTCTTCATTAACTTTTATTTCATTTTTAAATTCAATTTCTTTTATTTTAAAAATTGATCTATTTTCACTAAATTGTTTAATATTCCAATTTTGAGGAATAACTCTATTACCATTATTTTTTATTTTTAAATTTATTGTAATTAATTTATCAATATTTAAAAGCTCTACTTCAAAAGACTTTTTTTCAAATATAAATATACAAGAATAATTTTGATTTGAATCAATATCTTTTATATTTTTTTGTTTTTCATTTTCATTAATATTATTATGATTTTCGTTAAGATTTTCATTATTATTATTATAATTTTTATTAATATTATCTAAGTTATTTTCGTTTTGAAAATATTGTTCTTCATTCTGATTATTATCATTATCATTCTCACTAATCATAATTTTTTCAATTTTTTTAGAATTATTATTTAATGATATAAGTTTATTTTCCAAATTATTTAATTTATTTTCAGTTTCTGTTTTATAATTTAACAATTTTTTTTTTGATTCTACTTCTAATTCAAGAAAGATTTTTGCTTCTTTTTCAATCTTATCTAATTCTTCTTGATAATAATTTAAAATTGAATATAATTTTTCTAATTCATTTTTTAAAGTTATATTTTCATCATCATTATTATTAATTTCGATATCATCTTCTTCATCTTCATTTCTTTCAAAATAAACACATTCTATATTAATAGCATTATATATCAAATTATAATATTCTTCTTGATTTGTAATATTTTCTCTTTCATTATCTTTGATTATATAAAATTTATAATAATTAATTTCATTTTCATTTAAATTAAATTCATTTAAACAATTTTGTTTAAATTTTTCAAAATCGTATTCGGTTTTGGTGGTTTTAAATTTTCTATCAAAAAAAATTTTAATTTTTTCCATTTTTGACATTTTCTTTTTTTTAAAATCATTATATTAAATATTATTATTAAATTAACATAAAATAAATTGTTTATTTAAAGGAGAAAATATTCAAATATTTAAATATGATACGTTCTCTTTGTTTTAAAAATTGATTTTGAAAAATGTTTATGAAATCCATAAATGCTATATATACTAAATAAGTTAAAAAACCTAAAAATTATTTATTTGTGATAATAATTTATTTAAATTGTTTTACTTCATAACCATTATATGAATTTTCAAATATCTTTATGAAATATAAAAATTATAAAATTGAAACATGTAATAATAAAATAATAAACTTAATGAAAGGTAACAAGAATTAATTTCTATAAATGAAACTATTTATATTTATAGTAAGTTTTTTAATAATTCACACAAAAAAATGGTAAAATTAATATTTTAACAATTATAATAAATATTAATATTTTTTTTGATAAATTATTAATTAGGATTAATTTTCTACAGATATCTATTATATATTTTCCTAATTGCAATATTAATATTTTTATTTTTAAATCAAATCCAATCTCCTTTTTTAAAAATTTATTATTATTTCCATTATAATTATTATTTTTTATGTTTTTAAAATCAAAATATTTATTATTTTTTTTACTTCTATTATATTTTATTCTTTATTCATAATTAAAAATATAATAATAAGAATAATACCTATCTTTTTTCCCATTTAATTAATTATAAATGTATAATTATTGAAATAAGGATATATTATATCTCCTTCTGATAATATTGATCAATTAATTCGTGGTTTATTATTTGATTCTGATTTAATATAATTTCATTTTCATTATTATTTTGTTTATTTTAATGATGCTATTTGTTGAATTTATAATTTTATTTTCTGAATTATTAATTACATTTTTTAGGGAATAAATTCTTGATATGCTTTATAATTCTTTAAATTTAATTTAAGTTATTATATTAGTTTTGATCAATAATGATAAATTTGACTTATTATTAATATAATTAAAATAATTATTATTGAATAATTTTTTTCATTTTCTTCTGAATCAAAATTTAAAATGGTTTTGTTCATTTTGAAAGAATTACAATTATCATTAAAAGTATTACTTTTTTCAAAGTCAATATAATTATTATCAGAAAATATATATTAACTATAATCACTATGTTATGAAATTCAAGCAATTTTTCTCATTTTTTTATGATTTTTATATAGTTTTAAAAATCAGAAATTTAATATTTTTAAATAAGTTTTTTGAAATATTATAATTTGGATATTTTAATTGATAATTATAAATTTTAAATATTTATTTTTTTTAAGACTTTGATAAAAAATATATTTATGATAAATATATTTTATATTAATATAATTATTAATTATATATATTATATATAATAGAAATCATATTTTATGATTTGAAAATGTAAATTCAAAATACATTTTTTATATTTATTTAATTACATAAAATTTCAAAAATTTAATCATTCATCCAATTGGAATACAACAACATAAAAGTCTTTTTTTTTTTTTAATTGGATATTGTAAATTATTATTTTCATTAATATTATTGTTTATATTATTAGTTTCATTTTTTGTATTTAAATTTTCTTCAGTATCTTTTGTTACAGGATTTATTGAATTAATTTTTTTATTTTCTTTTTTATCATTAACCTTTAAAATTTTTTTCTTACCAAGAATATAACTTTCTTTAATTTCATTATTTTTATTTTGTAAATTTTCATGAGGAATATTATGTTTTAAAACAACAGATTTTCTTGGATGAGAAGAATAAATAATAATATTATGATAATTATTATAATTTTGATTTGAAATAATTGATTCATCAACTTCATTTATTTTATTTTTTGAATGTTCTAAAATAAATTTATGATGATTTCCTTTTCCAAAATTAAAATAAGATTCACCTACTTTTTTATTTGGCATTTCTTCAATAACAAATTGTTTTTTCATAAAATATTTTGACATTGAACGAGGTCTCATTTTAAAAAAATTATGTAGATTATTATCAATTTCTTGATGAGGCTTTGAATTTGTATTTGAATTATATCTATTTATTAGTATATCATTTTTATATTCTTTTGAATTATTTTTATTTATTTTTTTTTGAAAAGAATTTTTATTTTTAATATTTTTTGGATTTTTTTTTTCATGTTTTTGATTTTCATTTTCATTTTTTAATGATTTTAAAAAGTTTTCATAATAATGAATATGAGCATTTTCTGATGAAGAATCTGATGATATATCATGATTTAAATTGTTTTTTGCATGATTACGAAATATTGTATTTTCTATTTTTTCACCTAAATAGTCTTGTAAACCAAAATCAGGATCATTATTCTTTTGTTTATTTTCTTTTATTTCTTTCATTAATTAATTTTACTAAAAATTTATTTTTATTCTTGTTTTTTTTAAATTTATTTTATTTTTTTTTTAAATAAGTGAAAAAATCATTTTTTTTTTTTAATTTAAGATTATACATTTATTATCAATAAATATAATATTTTTTTCTTAAAGGTAATATTTTTTTATAAATTAAATTTTTAAATATACTTAAACACTTTAATTTTAATATATTATATTTTTAAATAAATGGTTGATTATTTTAATTTGGATAATGAATTTTATTATTTAAAAAAGCATTTTGCTTCAAATTTATCAAGAATTATGACTATAAGTCAATATTATGAAAATTTATCAAATAATTGTAAAAAATTTATAGAAAGTAGTTTAAAAGAAAAAGAAAATTTTGCAAAAATTCAATATGATATAAAAGATGATAATATGTCAATGTGTATATCAAAATTTTTTGAACAACAAAAAACAATATTTAAAGATTATAATTCAATGTTTACAAAAATTAAAAATGATTTTGTAAAACCTTTAAATCATTATCATCAATCATTTACAGAAAGATATGATGAAATTTTACAAAAATTATTAGAAAAAAAAAAAAATATTAAAGTACTTTATAAAAAACTAATTGATAGTAGAAAAAGTCATTATTATGAATGTGAAAAATTTGAAAAAATTAAAAAAATAAATGAAGATGATTTTACTCATAAAGATGTAATAAATCAAAATTTTTTTGTAGAAGAAACTTTTAATATTTATAAAAAACAATTAAATGATTTCAATAATTATATAAATCAATATAATTCAGATTATGAGAATTTAATGAATAAAATATTTGAATTAGAAGAAGTTTTAAATTCATTTTTAAAAAAACAATTTACAATATTATATAATATAGAAGAAGAATATATAATAAGAAATAAAGAAGAATTTCCTTTTCAATTATATTCATCAAAAAGAGATTTAGAAAAATTCAAACAAGAACTTACTTTTAAAGGAAATGAGAATAGAATAAAAAATGAAAATTATATTTCATATCAAGATTTTTTAATAATGAATTCAAAAGTTAAATTAAATGAAAAAAATAAAGAAAAAAGTAAAAAAAATAAAAATGATTATGTTTTCTCTATGGCAATTTCAGAAGATTATATTTATGAAACAAATGATGATGATGATGAAAAAGATTTTAATATTGAACCTCCTAAAAAATCAAATGAAGAAATTATAGATAATTTTATTAATAGTATTTTTAAAAATGAATTAATTAATAATAATGATATACAAGAAATAAAAACAATTTTAAATGAAGATTTTTCATTTGTTAAAATTTTTGTTCAAAAATATTTTAATTTTCTGAATAAATCTTATTTTCAATTTGAAAATGAAAATAATTTTATTCAAATTGGACATTTATTTAATATTATTTTAAATTATTTTAATTCTTCTATGATTGCAAAAAATATTGAAATTATAAATTCTATTTTGATAATTGGAGAAAGAAGTTATTTTAATAATACTTTTTTATGTTCCTTAATATGGGAAAATAATTTTTTACAATTAAAAGATAATTGGGAAAATTTAATAGAAAATAGATTTATTCAAAAAATATCTATTAACATAAAAAAATTATTACAAAACAAAAATAATAATAATAATAATACTGCACAAAAAAAAAAAACTGGAATGTTTTCTTCTTTTATGAAATATATTGCAGAAGATCTTTCAAAAAGTACTGTTTATGAAAGTTCAAATAGTGATATAAGTAAAAAAAAAAATAAAAATAATCAAATAATTTTACAAAATTTAGATTATGATAAAAAAATAGAAGATTATAATTTATTAGATGATAATGAAAAATTAATAATTGATTCTGAAGTTCAAGAAATAATAAAAAAAATTTTATTTGAATTTATTGAACATTTACTAAATTATAATTTATCAATTCCAGATTCAATTAATTTAATTGTTGATATTGGTTCTAAATTTGATTTATCTATTAATTTTATTAATTATTTTATTTTATGTATTAATTCTGCTTCTTTATCTATTTGTAGAAAAGTTAAAAATTTTGAAATTAAGAAAAAAATTGATTTAATTAGAAAAAATGATGTTACTATTAAATTAAATTATCCTTGTGTAATGAAAAAAGATAAAGAAAAAAAACTTATTCTTTTACATTTATTAAATTATTTAAAAAAAGATGAATTAATTCCATTATTTTTATTAAATAAATCAATTTCTGAAAAATTAAAACATTTTTTTTATTTAAATTATTTAAACACAAATCAGAATATTTCAAATAATATTAGATTACAAATTTGGAGAACAATTCTTAAAATAAATACAATATCAGAATCAATAAAAAATAAAATTTCAGAAATTGATTTAAATTCAAAAAAATGTAAAATAATTAAACAAGATGTTCAAAGAACACATATTGGACAATTTTCAAATGAAATAAATCAATCAATAATAAATATATTAATGAAAGTAACTGATTTATTAGAGCAAAAAATTCAAAATAATGATTCAAATGATAAAATTACAAATGAATATTATCAAGGAATGAATTATCTTTCTGCTTTTTTTTATAATTTAACTAAAAATGAAGATGATAGTGTTTATTTTTTATATTCTATTTTAACAACTACAGAATTAAAATATTTATATGATAGAGAAATGGTAAGATTAAAAAATTTTTTTTCTACTTTTGAAAAAATACTTAATTTATATTTACCTCAAATTTCATATTATTTTAAAAAAAATTCAATAAAAATAAATTATTTTATGACTCCTTATATAATGACAGTATTTACAAATTTAATTCAAAATAAAGAAAATATTCCAATTATTCTATTAAATATATGGGATGAATTTTTAATTAAAGGATGGAAATCATTAATGACTTCTTTATTAACTTTAATTTCTTTTCATAGTGATGATATTTTATCCAAATCTGGTGAAGATTTACTTAATTTTTTAATTAATAATTTATCTTCTAGTAATCAATTTTTAGATAATAATTTAAATTTATGGATTTTAGAAAAAAAAAAATTTAAAATTAAAAAAAAATATTTAAGAATATTAGAAGATGAAGTACAATTTGAAAATAATATTGAATTTGAAACTGAAAAGAAAAACTTAAATGAATTCTATTTAATTTAAATAAAATATTAAATAAAAAATAAATTATAATAATTAATTTGAAATGAATTTAATTAAGTAAATTAATAAAAAAATTTATTTATTCTTTATAAAAAATTGTTAAAACTAATATAAATAATTCTTTTCTTATTTAATTTAGTTTTTAAATTTAAATAATTTATGATATTAAATTGTTTTTTTTACAATTTTCTTCAAATTCTTCTTTGGTAACATTATATAATAAATTTTCATTCATAGATTCAATCATATTAATAGCAAATTTTAATAGGACAGAAATTTCTTCATCTATTTTATTTCCAAGATATAACTCCATAAATTTAATATTTGAATATAATCTTTTAAGTTTAGCCTTAATTAAAATATAACTAAAAATGGCAATATTATTATTAGTTCCTAAATAGACATCTTCTAAACTAAAAATAATAATATTTTTTATTATTTGAAAAACTTGTTTTATAATATTCAATTTAGAATTTGGAGATTTTTCTATATCTAATTGTTGAATTAATGATATTCCTTCAAAGAAAAAATTATGATTAATTATTTTTTCATTTTGAATTATGTGTTTTGGTTCAATCCAAGATAATTCTACACATTTATTATATAATATAATATCTTTTTGTAAAGGTTCTATTGGAAATAATTTTGAATATAATGAATTCATTATATAATTTTCTATTTTTTCTTTTAATAATTTTTCTAAATTTTCTTTAAAATTATTTATTAAATCTTGTAAATTGAGTGTTTCATAATTTTCATAATTAAAAAATGAATAATATAATTGAATAATTTCAATTATGTAAGGAATTAAGCCATCCAATTCTAAACAAATTTTTTTATTTTTATTTAAAAAGTCATTTTTTTTACTTAAAAAATTAGCATAATCTTCAGAAAAAGTATATTCATTTAATAAAACTTTTATTTTATCAGAATATAATTTAAAACAATTAGTAAAAAATCCAGGAATTAAATCAGTATTTTGATTCTTTAAACAATTATTTTCTCCATTTTTATCTTTCATAGACATAAAAGGAAAATTTTCTAATAAATTAGAAAAAGTTTTAAATTTTAAATTCATTTTTTTTCTATTTGCATTTTTTTTTAATAATAAAGATATATTAAGGCTTTGTTTATTACAAAACATTTCAATTTTTTGATTTAATTCAATATCTAATAATTGTTCTTCAATATAAGTTAATGTCATTATCATTTGAGAAGTATATTTTAATTTTTCATATATTCCACTATAAACTTTTGGATTAAGTGAATCAATTGATTTTTGAATATCATTTTTTAATAAAGATAATATTTCATCATAATTATTTTTTTTGTACTTTTCTGGTAAACTATTTAGTAAATTAACTAAACTTTTTCCATACCATTCAGGAGGAACAGAAGAATTAAAAGAAATTCTTCCTGTTTTTAATATTTTTATTAATTCATTTAATATTTCTATTAAGTTTTTTGATTCTATTTCTGAAAAATCTCTTTCATTTAATGAACCATATGAAAATAATAATTTTATTAAAAAATTATCTATTTTTATTAAATTATTAGTTAAAAGTTCTGTATCTGTTCCTACAATTTCTAATTCTGATTTTGTAAAACAAGTACTTTGTTTTATTTTTTCATATTTTGAAAAGTCATTATTAAAATCTAAATTTGTTTGAAGAAAATAAAATATTTTATTATTTTCTTCTCCATTTTTTATTAAATCTCTAATTTCATTATTATAATTATTAATTCTTCTAATTGTTGCAAAGTATAAATTTCTTAATTTTTTTACTTTTACTTCTGTTTCATTATCTTCAAATTTTTCTTTATATTCTTTTTCCATAATTGTTTTTGAATTAATTGTTACTATTTCAAATAAGCATTTTAATTCATATAAATTAAAACAATAATGAGTATGATATATTAATTCTTTTGGATTTTCTTTCAAGAAATCGTAGTAAAATATATTTTCTTTTTCTAATATTTTTTCCATAAAAGGTGAAAATGTTATTTTTGTTATTTCGTTTAAAAATAGAGATAAATTAGGTAATGCTTCATTTAAAAAATAATTATTAAAAGGAATAAATGAAGAATTTAAATTTGAATTATAAAATTCAAATGAAATTAATTTATTAATAATATCTGAAACTTGATTAAAATTTTCTTGGGTTTGATTTGAAACATTACATAAACTTTCATAATCTAAAGAATTTAAAAATTGACTTAATAAGAAATTAAAAAAGAATTTTCCAATAAATAAATTTTTATGATATAAACTATTTGGAAATTTTTTTCCTACTATTATTTCAATCATTTTACAAATATATCTTAATAAATTTGGTATTAAATTCTTTTTTTCAATTAATTCCTTAATTATATAATCAATTAATTTAATAATTGATAAAAAAATATGTTGATATAACGAAAAAATTTCATCATTCATTTTTTGATTTTGAATCTCTTGTTTTAATTTTGAATTTGAATATAATTGTTCATCTGTATTATATAAATTAATTTGTTTTGAAATATATTCTTTAATAAATTCATCTTCAGTTTTATTTAATAAATCTTCTAAATCTTTTTTACTAATATCTTTTATATATTTATCAAATTCATTATTATTTGAATTTTCATTAAAAATTCCATTATTAATATATAAATTTCTATTTATTTCTAAATGTTTTTTAATTTCTGAAATATTAAGATTCCATTTTTCAAAATAATATTTGTTTTCAATATCATGTACAATAGTTTTTAATAAATTATTAAAGAAAAATATAATTTCTGGATTATTAAATAAACCTTCAAATAAGAATCTACAAGAAGAATTTTCTAAAAAAGCTCCTGAGTCTTTAATATCATTAATTTCATTTTCTAAAAATCTATAAATTAAACTTAATAATTCATCTGATGGTTTATCAGAAAAAATATCATAATAAAAATTATTCATTATCAAAGAAGAAATTTGTTTAATTTGATGATGAGTTGCATATGATAAAAGATTATAAAGACTTTCTGAATCAAATCTTAAAATTTTAAAAAAATTTAATATTGTTGGTAAACTTTGAATTAAAAAAATTCCTGAATTTTGAACAAGGATTAATTTTTTTTTTTTCCCAATATTTTTTTTATTTTCTAAAAATTCACAAATCATTAATTTTTTTTTATTTATATTAAAACAATTATCATAGATATTAGATTTTAATTCTTCTCTTGTTTGTACAACTATAATAAAATTATTTTAAATATATTATACAAAGTTCATGAATTGATGATTCTTTATTTATTTGAGATTGTAGTTCTTTTAATATTTGAAATATATTTTTTTGTGTTTCTTCTTTATTATCATTTTGAATTTCTTTTTCCATTTTTTATTTTTATATTTTATAATTAATTTAAATTTTATTAATAAAAAAACTTTTAAATTTAAAAGTTTAATTTAAAAAAAACCAAATAACTAAATTCTTCTTTTACTATTTATAAATAATTAATATAAAAGAAAACTTAATAAATTTTTTAAATTACTCTTCAAAACCAAATAAATAAAAGAAAAAATAATATTTATTTGTTACAAATAATTATCTATAATTCCAATTTTAAATAACATCTTCAGTAAATTTTGAAAAATATTCTTTAATTTCAGAAAGAGTTAAATGATTATTTAAAATAATCCAAGGTGAAACATTAATAAAATGATCATTATCAGCTTTTCTAGGATCTTTAGAACTTCCAGGTGACATAATAAGTTCTAATCTAAATCTTTTTGGATTATTAACATCTAAATTTAAATTTTCAAATAATCTAAAAGTAATATGAGAACAATAATCTAAATCAAAAATATTTCTTAATTCTTTTAAAACTTTATTATTATTTCCTAATAAAAAAGAATTATATCCATAAATTAATAAATTTAATAAAGAATACATATGTGATGAACAAGTGAAATAAAATCTTGTTTTAACATGACGCCAAGTTGATTTTATTTCAGATGCATCTAACATACTTTCATTTAGTCCAGAATAACCTTTTTCACTTTCAATTATTTGATTTCCATTTTTTAATTGAGAATATGAATTTGAATAATTCCACCACATAATATCTTTATAAATTTTAGTTAATAAAGGTCTTATTATTTTTATTCCAATATTCATTTTTTCTTTTATTGAAATTCCATATTCAAAAGGTAAAATAAAATTACTAAATTTTACTATTTCATCATATAATTCAAATGCATCATCATTTAATAATTCTCTATTATGTATTATATCATATTTAATATTATCATAAATATCAGGAATTTTTGTAACATCAAAAATATTTTTTTTTCCATTAAAAAAATCTTCTCTTAATTTAAGATATCTTTTATACATTAATATTATTTTTTCATCTTCACAATCATGAGGAGTTCTTTTAATTGATTCAGTAGGAATTAGTGATAATTCTTCGCCCACTGTTAAATTATTCATTGTGTTTACTGTTTTTATTCTCTTTGGTGAATCATAAATTATACTTCCTACACTTGCAAATTTTACTCTATTTGATGTTTTTTTATTTGGAGATTTTGTTTTGTTTTTTTCTTTTTCTTCCTTTTTTTTATTTTCTTTTTCTTTTATTTGAGATTGAGTTTCATTTGTATTTTCAGAAGTTGAATCTTTAGATACATTTATTTTTGGTAAATTTTTATTTGAAGGTGGAGGCTTTTTTATTGATGCTGTTAATTTAATGTAAAAAGTATCTAATTCCATTTTTAATTCATCTTCTCCTAAAAATGATTTTATATGTTCTAATAATTTATTAATTAAATCCAAAATTATTTTCATTCTTTGATAAGGATTTCCTATTTTTTTCATTAAATTATAAACTGGATATGGGTCTAAATTATTACTATCAATATTATTACTATCATTACTAATATTACTTTTACTTTTTCTAATATTTAAACAATTATCTTCTTCATTAATATTATTATTATCATTATTATCATTATTATTATTATTATTACTATTATTTTTACAATTATTATTATTATTGTCTTTCCCATTTTCAAAATCTTTTTTATCATCATTAAAGGAATTATCCTGTTCATCAAAATTATAATAAATATCCTCTCTTTTAAAAATAGTTTCAAATTTTTTACTCATATCATCATTAAAATTTAAACATTCTGAAATTTCTTGTTTAATAACAGTTTTTTCAACATTAATTTTTTCACTACTAACATCTAAAAGATTAGCAGTATCATCATTTTTTCTAACCATAGAACTAATAATAGGAATAATTGGAGCATCTAACTGTAAAAATCCTTGTAAAAAAGAAGCAGCAGTCATTAAACATCTTCCTTCATCACTAGAATAACATTTTAAATCATGTCTATAAGTAGAATGTAATCTTAATAATCCACTTCCATCAGTTGAAGGATACATTTCAACTCTAAAAGTTTTTCCTAATACTCTTGCTTGATCTATTCCTGAATGTGTTATATTACCTCCCCATTTTAATATCATTAATGCTTTTTTTACTTTTAATTTTGATTTTTTACTTTTTGGATCTTCTATTAATTCTGTTTCTAAAGGCTTTAATTGAATTTTACGAGTCATTCCATCAAAATGAGGATTTTTTTCTAAAATCAAACGAATTTGAAATAATTTTAAAAAAAATGAATTATTATCATCATTTAAATTTTTTTCATTTATATTATTTGATTTTAATATTGAACGTACTAAATCTAAAACATATGTTAATTCTTTTGGTGATTTTAATTTAATTTCTTTTATTTCTTTTATTTCTTTATTTTTTTTTTTCTTTTTCTTTTTTTTATTCTCATCATCATCATTATTATCTTCTTCTCTTTTTTTAAATTTATCAAACAAAGATAAAATATCTTTATCTTCAACAACAAATTTCATTTTTTGTTTTGGACTTCTATCAGCATGTCTAAATATAGAAACAACACTAAGTAATTCTTCTTGTTTAACTTCAGGTAACTTAAATCTTTTATACATAATAGGAACATTTTTAACTAAATTTTTTTTTTTTAAAAACAAATTATAATCTAATTTCTTTAAAATAATATCATTTAACAAAGAAGCACAATCATCATAATATTTTTTATTACCTTTAACAAAAGACCATCCATTAACATCACAAACATAACTTTTACCATTACTTCTTAAAATATCAAATCCACAAATATTTTGTTTAAATCTTTCAACAATTTTTTTAGCATATTCTTTTTCTTCAGGAGTTAAATTAATAGGATATCTAATTTCTTTTCCTTCAGAACTTCTTTGAACTTTACCATCTAAAGAAGGAGATTTACGTGCTTCTGCGTGTGCGTATTCAGGACCAATTGTATAAACTTTAATATCAAAACCATCAGTTTGTAAAAATTCTTCATAAATAAATGAATGATCTCTTCTTATGTTATTTTCATCTTTAAAATAATATGAACATAAATCTTTTGTTTTACGAAATAATCTTACTGATCCTCCTCCGTGATTTGGAGGATAATAAATATAAATAAAGTGATCATCACCATTAAATGGTTTTTCTACAAATGGTTTAAATAATTTTTTTCCTTCATATTCTATGTGATCATCAAATTCAAGTAAGGAATCATTATTTGAATTATTTAAATTATTTTCATTTTTTTTTCTTTCGTTTTCATTACCTTCTTCATTTAAATTTTCATTATTTTCATTTTTATTATTTTCTTCTATTTTTATATTTTCAAAAATATTTTTGTCTTCATCTTCTTCTTCTTCTTCTGATGATATTAATGATGATGATTCAGAATTTTTATTTGATAATAATAAATTTTCTTGATGATTTTTTTCACTTTGAATCATTTTTTCAATTTCAACTGAATCATTTAATTTTATATTCATTTCACCATCATTATCAATAATATCTCCTCTATCAATTATTATATTTTTTGGAGTAAGAATATTTTCTTCTTTTAATATTTTTAAAACTTCTTTTCTATTCCAAAAAACTTTTTGCATGTCAAAATCATTTATTAAAAATGGTTTTCTTAAATGAACATATTTTTGACCTTTTTTATAAGGAAAACCATATGAAAAAAATATTATTAATGCATCAACAATTGGCCAATTTTCTATTTCTTTATTAAATATTATGTCTTCTGTAAATATTACTATTTCTATTAAGTTATATTTTATTATTCCTTTTAAAATGTTTTGCATGTGAGTACTTTCTATTTTTTTTGCCATTGCACATATTCCCAGTTTTATTTTTTTTTGAGGATAATTTTCCATTTTTTTTTTTTTTTTTAATTTTTTTTTGGTTTTTTTTTTTGGATGTTTATTTGAAAGAAAATTAATGATGTTTTTATAAGTTTTTTTTTAATATTTTTTTTATTTATATATTTATATATTAATTTATATAAAATATAAATAATTATATATGAATGTATTTTTTTTTTTCTTTTTTTTAAATGATTTCATCATTTGAAAAAATTGGTTCATTATTATTATTTTCATTATTCATATTTGAATTACCATTATTTATATTAAGTGAATTAACATAATTTGAATTTTCATTTTTGTTAAAATTTATTAAAGCTGCATTTAATAAACTAACTTCAATATCAAATTTTGTATTTTCATTTTTCAAAGAATCTAAAGAAATTTTTACATTTTTTAATTTATTTTTATCATCTTCATTTAATTCATTTTTTTCTATATTTTCATATTTTTTTATTTTTTTTTCAATTTTTTCTTTTTCATTTTTCATATCATCAATTTCAATTTTTATATGATCATACTCTTCTTTATAATGTTTAATAGCGTTTTGAGTTAATTTCAACTTAGATAAATTATTTTTATTTGCATTATTATTACATAAAGAATTTTCAATTTTATTAATTTTTTGTAATTGATTTTCAATTTTTTGATTATAATCATTAATATTATTAATTAAATAATAATTATTATTAAAGTTAATATTAAAATTATATAATCTTTTTAAAATTCCTTTATCAAAATAATTTCCATTTAAATTATTATTATCAAATTTATTATTAATTGAATTATCACTTTGACTTTCTATTAATTGAGATTCTTCAGGAATTTCTAAAATATTTTCAACTCTTTTAAATTCTCTATTCCATTCATTTTGTTGAATATTACTTCGAAGAATATTTTTATTATTTAAATTAATTAAATTATTATTTTGATCTTCATTATTAGAAATATCAGTAGTAACAATATTAATATCTTCATTATTATTATATGAATTAAATCTTTTTTTCCCATAACCTTGAAAAAATTTATTTTTAGTACTAGTAATATTATTTTTAAAAGCACTTGCAAAATTATTTCCAGTTTTTGGTTTAAATCCAAAATTAGTTCCAATATTTTCTTCAAGTATAATATCATCATAATTTTTTTTGATTTCTTCAATTTTATCTTTTTTATCTTTAAATTTTGGTTTATTAAAAATATAATTTTGTTTAATTAAATATTTATCACATAATTGAGTTAAAACTAAACAAACTCCATCACCATATCCATATTTAAATTTAGAATTTAATATTATTTTTATATCAATTGATTTTAAATCTTCAATTAATTCATTCATTTGATTTTCATGTGATTTTTTCTTATCATATTGTTTAATTTTAAAATCAAAATCTTGAATTTTATTTAAATTTAAATTTTGTTTTATTAAATAAATTAACCAATAACATAAATCATAAAAATAAGAAAATTGAACGGGAAAATTTTCCATTTGAGAATTATTTTCATTATTAAAATCAAATCCATAAATATTAACAGCAAAATAAAATTTATTAATCAAATTTTTATTAAACTTCAAACAGAAATTTTTTTCATAATTTAACAATTTTAATTTTTCATTAATATCATCCATAATAATAAAAGGATCAAATTTAGGTTTTTCTTCTAATTTACTAATATACAAATCACAAATATGAATAACATCCTTTAATTCCATTCTTTCATTAGGATTAATTTTAATTAATCCATTAATAATAATTTTAGCAGTTTTATATTTAGGATCATCAATATCTTTATATTGTCCTTGAGTAATAATTTTAAATAAATCCATAACAGAAATTTTTTCATTAGTTTGAAAAGGACTTTTCAAAGTAACTAATTCATAAATAACACAACCAAGACTCCAATTATCACTTTTAAAATCATATCCTTTATTATTAATAACTTCAGGTGCCATATATAAAGGAGTACCAACACGAGAAAAAGCTTTTATTGTTTCTTTACTTAATGAACGTCCTAAACCAAGATCTCCTAATTTAAATGTACCATCACTAAAAATTAATATATTTGCTGGTTTTAAATCACGATGTATTACTCTTTGATTATGCATATGTTGTAATGCTCCTGCTATTTCTTTTGTATATTTTATTATGTGACTTTCTTCTATTAAATCACCTTCTTGTTTAAATTTTTTTATTAGTTTTTTTACGTCTCCTTTATCTGCCCATTCTATTGCTATGAAAAGTTCATTGTTTGTTATAAAGGAATCATAGTATTTTACTATGTTTGGATGAGATACTTTTTTTAGTAAGTCTACTTCTTTTAAACATTTTTGTACTGTTTCTTTGTCCATTATGTCGTATATTTTTATTATTTTTAATGCTACTAATTTTTGGTCGAGGATACGTTCTGCTTGGTATACTTCTGAAAATTTACCTTTACCTAGGAATTTTATTATTTTGTATCCTTGGATTATTGTACCATTTATTATGGGATTGGAGTCCATTATTTTATTTTTTTTTTTTTTGAGGTTTTTTAATTTTTAATTTTCTTTTTTTATTAGTTTTTTTTCAAAAAAATTTATTTTAATAATCTATAGTTTTGGTTAAAAAATAAAAAATTTATATAAAGACAACCTAACTTAACTATTAAAAATTAAAATAAATTAAATTTATATGATAAAAAAACAATTTTAAAAAAGAAAAAAATTTTTTTTTTCATTTATTGAACTCTTAGCATAAGTTCTTTAAAGTCATCAAAATTTATTAAACCATCTTTATCTCTATCAACTTCTTTAATAGTATGTTTAAAAATAGAAATAAGAGTTGGATTTTCTTTTTTAACAAAAGCTCCCATAATTTTATCAACTGATAATGTTCCAGAATTATCTTTATCTAAAAATTTAAAAGCATATCTTAAATTATCATTATTTAAAGCAGAACCTTTATCAATACAAGCTCTTAAAAATTCTTCATATTCAATATAACCATTATTATCACCATCTAACATTAAAAATATATCATCAATAACTTTATCAACTTTATCTTTATCTCTAAATTTATATAAACCATTAATTAATTCAACTTTAGTCAACTTACAATTACCACTTAAATTAAAATATCTAAATAATTTAAGTATAATTTTAGTTTCTTTATTTTGTGGAATATTATGTACAACAAAAGCAAGAACTAATTGTTGAAATTTACTTTGGAATTTATAATTAAGTAAATTATCTAAATAAGTTTGTATATCAGAATTAGTAAAATTAGAAAAAAGTGCTCTTCCATTAAATTTAGTAAAAAAATTATGATTTAATGCTTCATTTGCACTTAATCTTTTATTTATATTTCTTTCAAGAAGTGAATAAACTAAATCTTGTGTTTCTTTTGATTTTGCTAATAATTTTGGATGTTTATTATTATAAACACCAATTTTAATACTTTCAATTATTTCTTCATCTGTTTTTCCATCAAAAGGTGCTCTTCCCACAATTAACATATATAATATAACACCAACACTCCAAGTATCACATTTCTCATTATATTTTTGTTTTAAAACTTCTGGTGCAATATAATAGGAACTTCCAACAACTGCTTTTTCATTTTTATTTTTTTTAAATATTTTAGCAGTTCCAAAATCTATTATTTTAATCCAAAAATATTCTTCTTTTGTTTTTAAATCTTTTTCAATATCAGAAATCATAATATTTTCTAATTTTAAATCTCTATGTAAAATATGATGATCATGTAAATAAGATAATCCAGAAAAAACTTGATAAAATAAAACTGCCAATTGATTTTCTGAATAAGTATTTTTAATATAACCATATAATTCACCTTTTTTACAATATTCAGTAACAATATAAAAATCAGTTAAAGTATTATAAAATTCATATATTTTAACAATATTAGGATGATCTAATTTTTTTAATATATCAATTTCATTTTTTATTTCTAAATCATCAATTTCATTCTCTTTTACTTTTTCTATTTTTTTCATTGCAACAGTTGCACCAGTTTGAATATTAATAACAGAAAAAACTGTTCCATAAGAACCGTCACCTAATCTTTTAACTACTTTATATTTTTTTGAAGGATCTCCTCTTTGTTCTTCTATTAATGTTTGTGTTTTAACATTTAATTTCATTTCTTCTCTAAATTTACTTTCCATTCTACTTTTTTCTACTAAAGTTGTACTTTTTTTACTTCTTCTTTTAAATTTATCATTTTTATCTTTTTCTTTATCTTTATTATCATTATTTGGTGTTTGACTTCTTTCTGATTTTTCAAATATTACTTTTTTAATATCGTGTAATTTATTTGTTTTTAATCTTTCTTTTTTTCTTTCTACTATATCACTTAAATCTGCTATTTGACGATTACTTCTTGATTTTGCATTCATTAAATTTTGACTTGATTGAATATTAAACATTACTTTACCATTTTTTTTTTCTTCGATTTGTTGATTTTCATTTTTTATTGGTTCCTCAATTTTGTTTATTTTTATATTATTTGTTGAATTTGTATTTGCTTGAATTGTATTATTATTTTGTTTTAATGTTATTGGATTTATTTGTTTTTTTCCTTCATTTTCTACATTTATTGTATATTTATTTGGTACTACTTCTATTCCTGGAGAAGCTGAACCACTACAAATACCCATTATTATTTATTATTTTTATTTTTTTTATTTAATTTTTTTTATTTTTATTATTCTGATGTTTATTTATTTATATTTAATGAGATTTTTATTATTTTATTTATTATATTTATTTTCTGGGTTTGGGGATTGGGGATTGGGGATTGGGGATTGGGGATTGGG
>JAEEGK010012731.1_pt1 | contig 19067 bp, 14 predicted proteins | sample 8958771 | NCBI WGS metagenome assembly JAEEGK01 (sample SAMN16246547, study PRJNA631951) | gut metagenome | biome: gut microbiome; feature: rumen; material: SC-attached | host: Bos | place: Iran: Karaj | collected 2018-10
TTCTTTTAAATCTTATTCTTTTAATAAAATATATATAAATGAACATTTTAAAAATTTTAAAGTAAATAAAAAGAAGAAATAAGATATAAAAAATTTTAAAAAGAGTACATGAAAACTTTAAAAAAAAAAAGTTCTAATGCTTTAAAAAGAAAAAGGATACTTAGAAATAGAATGAAAAGAATAATCAAAAATATAAAAAATTCTCCGAAGAACACATCTCAATTTCTGATAAAAAATCATATTAATTGTAAAGAATTAGAAGAAGAAGATTTTATTCCTTTTGGTTCAATGATTGATTTTTTTGATTTTGAATCCGAAAACTCAACAACTGATGAAGAAGAAGAAAAGAAAATTCTTTGTTGAGTTTTGTATCTGGTATGACAGTGTACTTAATTAGTTTATATAAAAATTTTATATATAAAATTTTTGGATATAAAATTTTCTTTTTTTTTTTTCTGGTTTTTACTTAGGTTATTCTGTTGAATTATGGTTTTTTCTTTTGATTCTTCTTTCTAAAAATTTTAAATCTTTTTCTCATCCTTTCAGACATCATTTTATTTTTTTGGTGTTTTATAATTAAATCCTATAAATCAATTATTTTCTTATTTTTTTTCAAACATAAAATTTTTTTAATTAGTAGTTATAAAAATTTTAATTATAATATAATAAATTATTTGATTTAGATTTTTCATTAAAATTTTTTATTACTTATTTTTCATTAAATACATTATAAAAAAAATCATAATAAACTTATTAAATACTTATTTAAAAGATAAGGATAAAAAAAGGATTAAAAAATTTTTTACTTAAAAATTGAAAAATAAAATTTTATTAATTTTTATTGATATTTTAATTGTTCTAATCTTTCCTTTTCTCTTCTAATTTCTTTTTGATCTTCTTTACTTTTAATTGTTTCTAATTCATAATTTCTCAATAATAACATATTAGCTTTAAAGTTACTTCCATCTGGAAATTTTTCTCCAGGACCAAAAATTCTTGAAATATTTCTTTGACTTAATTTTTCAACTTTAATATTAATTTCATGATCAGTTAATTTATCTTTTAAAATCATAGGATGTTGTAAAACAGTATTTTTAACTTTATTTTTATCTTTATTAATAACTTCAATTGGGTATTTTCGTAATAAAGTAAAATTTTTAGAATGAGGATTTTTAAGATCTTTAACTTGCTTTTCACTTCCATCAAAATTAATTAATTTGGGATTTGGAAATTGTTCAATTGGTTTATTTATCATTTGACTAATCCAATAATTTAATCTAATTCTTCTATCTTCAGAAATTAAATTTTGTAATTCAGAAAAATCATATCTATCATAATAATCAACATCTAAATAAGAAATTAATTTTAAAACATGTTCTTTAGTATAATTTATTTTATCAGGATAATTATGTAAATCAAATTTAGTAATAATAGTTTTTGCACTAGTTCCTTTTTCAGCAACTAAAATTTCATATAAATCATTATAATTCATATCATAAATCATAATATCAATTTCTTGATTGGTTAAAATATGAGTTCCTTCAATTCCTCCATAAATATGACTCCATTTATTAAAATGATCATGACATTCTTCACAAAATAAGTCATTATGATTTTTAATAAATTCATCACTTAAAACTTTATCTTTAGCTTTTTTTAAAGTAACATTATTTTTTTTTAATTCTTCTTTTACTTTTTTTCTACAGTTTACACAAATACATAAATCAAGAACATGATGATTAACAACAGGACCATATTTACATATTAAATCTAATCTACCACTTACATCAGGATGATCTGGTTTAGGAGGATTTAAGAATTTAATAATAGTTTCAATATTAAATAAATTATCATCAAAAATATATTTAGGAGGAACTGAAGGTAAAGGTAACATAAACATTGATAATTCTCTATAAGCATCTGAATTATTATCAGAACCCCAAAAACCATTTTTTATTAAATCTTCACCATAAATTCCTCTTAATGCATTTTCATCATCACTTCTTGCAACATTTGGATCTTTATTTCCTATCATTTCTTTCCATCTTTGAACTGGACCATCATATAATGTTTTTATTCCATTTTCATCTAAATATGATTCTTCTTTATTTATTAAAATTAATATGGCAACTGGACCACATAACATATGATTTAGAATATCTTGAAAATAATCTTGTTTTGTATGTTTGAAATATAAATTCATTACTTCTTCTTTTGTTAAATTTTTATGAAGAAAATTAAATATTTCAAAATTATTTTTTTGAATTTTATCAATTATTTGTCTACATTGTATTGATTGAGTTATTATATCTGGATGAAGTATTCCTACAGTGTAATCTAATAATTTTGCTTTTTCTACTTTTTCTTTTGGAATATAATTTTTTTTAACTTCTTCTGATAATATTTGGAATATATGAGGACCACTATCATCAATTTCTGGTTCCTCTTCTGCATCATTTTTTCCCTTTTTATTCTTATCATTTTTACCTTTAGGGTCATTCGGTTTCTTTTTCATTTATATTATTTATTAATTAATTATATAAAAACTTTATAAAAAATTAAAAACAAAAATCAAAAAAAAATAAAGAAAAATTAAAAAAATAATTAAAAAAAAAATTTATATTCCAAAAAAAAAAATTAACATGGAAGACACATCAGAAAAAACTACATTAAAAGATTCAGAATCTCATCCTTTAAATTCATCATGGAACTTTTGGTATGCATCTCGTAAAGAAAAAGATCACAATATTCCATATACAGAGCGTTTAATAAACATATCAGAATTTACAACTTTAGAATCATTTCTCCAATATTACTCATATATAAAACCAGTAAATGAAATAGAAAGAAACACAGATATAGGAGTATTTAAAAAAGGATATCAACCATTATGGGAAAGTTGTCCTGATGGTGCATGTTGGTTTCTTAGATTTAAAAAAACAGATAGTCCAATTGATATAAATTTTAAATGGGAAAAATTAATTTTTGCTATGATTGGAGAACAATTAGATGAACCTAATATTTTAGGAGCAGTTTTATCTATTAGAGGAAGGGAAACTATTATTGAATTGTGGTTTAATTATTTTAAATATGAAAAAATTAAGAATACTCTTGCTCAGAAATTGAGAGTTGTTTTACAAATTGATAGTAATTATAATATTTATTTTAAAGATAATGAAAAATCTCTTATGGATAAATCAACTATTAGAAATGCTGAGACTTATTCTTTTAAAAAACAAAGGAAATCAACTTTTAATTAATAGTAGTTTTTTAATTTTTTTTTGAGTTGGAAAATTTTTTATTTTTTTTATGATATAAAAAATAAATTTTAATGAAATTTAGTTTTGAATTTTTTTTTTTTTAGTTTTTTTAATCAAATTTATTCTTCATTATTATTTAAAATTAATCCTGGAATAAAACAATGTTTTATTGATGAATTTAATCAAGATAGTTCAGTAATTTTAAAATGGAAATTAATAACAAATTCAAGAAAAGATGTTAGTGAACTTTTAAAATATATTACAATAAAAGTCACTGATGAAAATAAAAAGAAAGTATATGAAACAAATATTAAATTAGCAAAGCAAAAAAAAACTTTTTTAATTTCTGAAGAAGGACAATATAAAATTTGTTTTGAAGTACAGAATTATAATATAAAAGAACAATTAAAAGAAAAAGTTTTTGCTAATTTGAAAATTATAAGTGATAATATGGAAGATATTAAATTAAATAACTTAATTTCATATCAAGATCTTAATTATATTAGTAATCAAACTTTTGATATTAGGTTATTAAGTGAAGATATAATAAGTAAGCAAAAAAGTTTAATGCAATTAGAATATTCTTGTTCTCAAGATACTATAAATTATACTAAATGGTATAAATATATTACTATAATTCAATTAATTATAGTATTTATAATAGGAGGAATACAAATAAAAAATTATTGGAATTTTCTAAATAAACAAAATGTATTATAATTATTTTATATTGCATTAAATAATTATAAAAAAAGTTAATATAAAAGATAAAAAATTTATTAATATTTATTTTAATAAATATAGTTTAAAGAAAATATCTAATATCTATTTTAAAAAATTATATAATTAAAAAAAAATTAAAATTTATTAATTATTAAATAAAATATTTATACTAATAAATAATTTTCAATATTGAATATAATATATTTTCAATATTTCAGATTTTATCATACAAGTTTTTTCAAAATGGAAATTGAAACCTTTATTTCAAAAAAATTTTGAATATTATTAGATATTTATTATAATTATAATTAATCATTTAGTTTAAGATATTTAATTTCTAATTTTTTATTTTTATAAATTAAATTCTTTTCTCAATTGTTATTTAATATGTTTATGAAAAAAAAATATGACTTAACCTAATATAAATATAGTAATAATGTTTAATAAATTTTTAAATATAAGTTATTCTATAACAATTTTTTCATATAAATAATAATCTATATTATCTCAAAAGAATATGTAGTCAAAAAAATATAAATATAAAACAAAAACTAATATGAACCCTCAAATCGAGAAAGTTTTTTCAAACGAAAACCTTTTAAATATAATTTTCACATACCTTTCCATAAATGATATTATAAATTTTACTTCCAGTAATAAAAAAATAAAAGAAAATAATGATAAAATATACAATGAAATAAGTAAAAAAATTTATACTTCTTCATATGATGAATATAGTATAATATATCCATTAATTGAAAATAATAATCAAAATAATCAAAGAAAAAATGAAGAATTGAATTATGGAACATTTTTAAATTCAAGATTTAAATGGAGAAATTTTTTTAAATGTGGAAATCAAATTAAACTTCTTTATAATAATTTATATATTGGAAAAATTCCTTCATTTAAAAGAGATACAAATAAATTATTTGAACAATTATTTTCTGTGTTAAAAGGTATTTAATATTTTTTTTTATTATTTAGAATATTGGTCAATTCCTCCTTTAAGAAAACAAAATTTATATGTTGAAAATGAATTAAATTCTCCTCATCAAATATATTTATATGATTATTTATATGAACAACAAGATATATTTGATTTTTATTATCAACAACTTTTAAAAACTAATTATGATGAAAATATTAAATTAAAATGTAGAAAGGAAAAATTATTATTTTCTGATTCTTTAATTCAATATAATTTATTTACTGAACTTGATAATGAAGATCTGGAAATTTTAGAACATATTAGATTTTATAATTTACCAAATGAAAAATTTCAATTTTTAAATTTATCATATGAACAAATGAATAATAAATGTAATAATTTCGAAGAAAATTTTTCAGAATATTTTAAGGAAATATTTCAAAAAAGAATTAAAAATAAAGAAGGAAATCCATTAATAACTTTATTAATAACATTTTATTTCAGTATAACGTTTTTTTGTATGTTTACATATTTAGAAATAATAAATTCAAAAAATTCAGATTTTTTATTATTGGATAATTTTATTAAAAGATATAAATCATTTGTGGAAGGGTCAATATATATAAATAATAATCTTGAAAATTTAAATGTTATAATTAATTTAATTTATGAAAAATTATTTAACGGTTCTGAATCAATTGAACCTAAATTTAGTTTATATAGATTAATGTTAATATTATATAATAGAATAGTCATAAATCCTTTAACTGATGAAACTCAAAATAAAAATATAATAGCAATAAGTTCAAATATTTATGACATTTACTTAAAAGAAGAATTAAGAAAAGTTGATTTAGAAAATAATAAAATTCAATTTAACAATTCAATTAATCAAATATTACGTAATTCTTTATCCTCAACAAATGATAATTCTTATAGTAATTATGAAGATTTAATTAATAATTTACATAGTTTAAGTGAACTAAATGATTTTGATAATTCTGATGCTGATTTTCAAATAAGTCAATTCTTAGAAAATATACCTTCAATTTTATTAGATTCAATTTGTGATGAATATTCAGTTTTTTACATTAATTCAACTAGTTTTCCAATTTCTGATAATTATAAAAAATTACAAGATTCCTTCATTCAAATAACAATTAATAATTTTAATCAATTCAATTTAATATGTAATTATAAATTTATTGATTTAATAAAAGAAAATGAATTTATAAATGAAAAAATTATAAATATAACTAAATTAAATATTTGTAAATGTATATATAAACAAATTATGAACCAATGTTTCAAAGAATTAGATAATATAGAATCTTCTTTAAATGATGATGAAATAAATTATTTGAAAAATAATGAATTTGATTTTTATAAATGTATATTTTATTTTTTTTTTAAATTATAGTTCCTATAAAAGAAAATTTAAATAAAGAAAAAACCTCTACAGTCAAAAAAGAAAATTTAAACCAGGATGATATTGAAATGAATATTAGTACATATTCTCAAACTGATTTGTTTAAATTTATAGAAGAAAATGTAAAAATTAAATATTTATTTTTCATTAGACTGAATGGATAAAAAATTTAATTAATGCTCAAAAAGAAGATGATGAAAATATTTTAAAAGAAACTAAGAGAAGGAATATTCTACTTACTAAAAAAATATATAATCAAAAACTTTGGAGTTTTAACTTTAATATAAATATTGAAGAAGTATTGGATTTAATTAATCCTATTGAGTTTTGAATCAATCATTTTAGTAATAGTTTTCTTTTAATGAATTATGATTTTTAGACCCTTTTATTGATTAAATAAAATCAATACTTTTATATAAATACAAACATTCTTATATAAATGTTCCCCTTGATAAATATATAAAAACAATAAAATATATAAAATAAAATAAAAAATATAAGAAAAATAGTAAATTTAAAATTTGCAAAAGAAAAATATTAACTCTAACTTAAATGCATTTTCAAAGTCATTCAAAAAAATAAAAAAATAACATTTATAAACAATAATTAATTATTATTAAAATTCTAATAAGAAAAAAAAACCATAAAAAATTCAAAAATAAAAATAAAAAGTATATTTTGAATATATGTCATTTTTAAATTGATAAATAATAATTTGATGTTATTTCAAAAAAATGATGATTTCCAAAAAATAAAATATAGTTTTATAATTTAATATTTTTGATTGTTGAATTTATAAATAAAAAAATAATCAATTGATTAAATATTTATATATAACTATATTTTTATAATAACAAATTTTAATATAAAATATAATATTATTTTTATAAAATAATATTAAATAAAATGTCATATTATTTAATTTTATAAATTTCAAATTGAGTAATTAAAATTAAAAATAAATTAAATGGATAAAAATGAAATTAACGTATCATTATCAATAATATCAAATTCATGGTTAAAAGATACAGATGATTTATTTGATTTTGAAGCAAAAGATATTAAAACAAAAACATTTTATTTATCAAATGAGAATAAATTAGCATATTTAATTTCAACTTTGAATGAGAATAATGAAGATGAAATTTTATTAATTAATTCAATAAAAGAATTACAGCAAAAAATATCATTAAATCCAAAAAAGACAAAAATAATGTCAGAAATAATATTTAATAAAGAAAATTCTGGTTTTGAATTTATAAATCCATTAAATAGTGAAAATATAAATAGAATATTTCAAAAAGAAAATTGTGAAAGAATATGGAAAAATATTTCAAAAGAAGATGAAACAGAAATAAATGAAGGAGATATTTTTAAATTTGGAAGAATAAGATTAAAATTTGATAAAATAATATTAAATAATTCTCAAAGAAATAATACAAATAACACAGGAATAAATAATTATAATTCAAACTCAAATCAATTTGCTTTTAATAATAGTAATAATGTAACAAATATAATTTATAATAATTCAGGTGATTTATCAAATAATGAGCAAAATGATTATAAAAATAATAATTTAAATAGTGAAAAAAATGAAAATAAATTTTATTGCAGAATTTGTTATAGAAATGATAGTAATATAAATGATCCTTTAATTTCTCCTTGTAAATGTAGTGGTTCAATGGGATATATTCATTATAAATGTTTAAAAACTTGTATTGAATCAAAAATTCAAAAAAAAAAAGATGATAAATATGAATTGTATACTTGGAAAAGTTTTAATTGTGAAATTTGTTTATATCTTTATCCAAAATATATTGAATATAAAAATAAAAAATATTATTTAGTTGACATCGATACTTCAAGATTTAATCAATTTTGTGTTTGTGATTATAGTTTATTTGATGATATTCAAAGAAAAACTTTTCATAGAGGTTATTTAATATTTTTCATAGAAGATGATAATGAAATTTATTTAGGAAGAAATCAAACAAATGGTGTAAAATTAAAAGATATTTCAGTATCAAGAAAACATTGTTATATTATTAAAAGGAATGGAAAATTATTTATTAAAGATTTAAATAGCAAATTTGGAACTTTAAAATATATTAAAGATAAATATGAAATTAAAATTGATCAATCTTTTGATTTACTATGTGGAAAACATAAATTTAATATTTCTTTATCGAAAAAATGGACTTTTTTTGGTTTAAGTAATTTATTTAAATTTGGTTGTTGTTCAAATAAACAAACAAATGATAATGAACAATATATTTTTGAAGAAATTAAAGAAAAAAATTCTAATTCAAATGAAAGTAGAATAAGAAAAAATAAAGGAAAAGGTGTTTTTAAATTTAATGAAAATGATTCTTATAACGATTATGTTTTATATATAAATAAAATTATTGGATTAAGTGATGATGATAATTCAAATATTAATATAAGTACAAATAATATTAAACCAAAAGATAATGGTTCTAGTTAAATATAAATAATTAATAAAAATTAAATTATATAAATATAATTTTTTTAATTTCAACAAAAAAATAATAATGATAATATTTATTTAAAGATTTTATAAATTAAATTCATAAATTTTCCGTTAATAGTATATAATTTGTATGATTTATAATATTTTTAATTTTTCTATGATTAATTAATTAAACTTAAAATATAATTCAAAACATTTTTTATATACATTTATTATTAATAATTAAAAATAAAATCTATTTATTTATCATTTTTTTATTAATTTTTTATTCATAAATAATAAATTTAAATATTTAATTTTTATTAAATGTGGAATTTAATGAATAAAATTTTAAATAATTATCTAATGATTTTGATTTTTGAATTCTTTTTTCAAACAATTTCTTTTTTTTATTTTTATAAAAATTATTAATTTTTTCTTGTAAAAATTCATTCTGAAAAAAAATAGGTTTTTTTTCTTGTATTATACTTAATATTCCACTTAAATTATTAATTTGAAGATTTTGTTTTTTTTTTAATAATTTTAAATCAAATTTAGTATATTTTCCAATTACTAATAATTTTTTTGGTTTAGTTATTATTTTAATCTTATTATTCTTTTCATTTGATATATTTGTTAAACTATTATCTTTTGATAAATATAAATTTATATTAGGAAAATTATTTTTATTTATTTTATTCGAAAAAGAAATAAATCTTTTTAATCTTTGCTTAAAAGGCGATTCATTTAAATTATCAAATAATGAATTACTTTCAATAGAGTTATTTTTTGAATTTGGATTACTCATAAAATTGTTGATTTTTTTTTGTTCAGAAATTAATGAATTAAATTTTAAATGTTTTTTAATCTTAATATTTCTGCTGCTTAAAGGTGTTATCATCTATAAATAAAAAAAAATTTATATAAAATTTATAAATTATAATTTTAAAAATTTTATATTTAAATATTAGTGTCTATTTTTTCTTTTTTTTTTTCTAATTCATTTTGAAAAATATTTAAGTATTCAATTTTATTAACTTCAAAAGAAAAATAAGAAAAAATTATAATACCAATTGGAAATATAATATGAATAATTAAATGCGTTAAAAGAGAAATATTAAAATATTCAACTTTACTATCATTAAATTGTTTCTTTAGTATTTGAAAAAGATAAATAACTATTGATATAAAAATATAAATTCCATTTATAAATAATATTTTTTTTTTTTCAAGTATAATAAATTGTTTTCTTATATTTAACCAAATATAAAATATAATTATTTCTGCAATAAAAAGTTGAAAAAAATATATTTTGAAATTAATAGAAATAAAATGCAAAGAAATATCATCAATTAATAAAAATATATTAAATAATGCTATACATAATTTTAATTCTGGATAATTTTTTTTAGAATTTTCTATATGAAAACCTTCATCTTCAATTTCCATTTTATAAATTAAAAAAAATAAAAAAATTCAATAAAAAATTTTATATTTTAAAACTATATATTAGTTATTTATTTTTTATTGATATTGCTTTTATTTTTTTATCAATAAAATTTCCTTTTGGAATTTTTAAAGAATTTATTTTTTTTGTTTTATAATTTTCTAGTTTAAAATTAGTAGTTTCATTATTATTTAAATTATCAGAATTTATATTATTTGAATACACATAATTATTACTCCCTAATGAATTATTATAAAAATATGAATTTTGTTTAGTATTTAAAAAACAATTTCTATTATTTGTACTATTTTTTGCTTTTTTATTAGAAGAAATTGATAAAGCAAATATTTTTATTTTTCTTTTATTTGAAGGAAGAAAATTTGAATTTTGAGTAGAATTTGTATTTGAACTTGTTTTACTATGACTTCTTGAAGAATTTTTTGTTATTAATTTTTTATTCGATTTTAATAAACTATGTGAATATTCTTTTATTTTAGAATTTATTTTATTCTTTAATATTCTATTTGAGTTATTTTTTTCTAATTTACAATATCTTCCTTTTGTTTTTTTATTTATTGTATTAAATATTGTTTTCTCATTAAATTCGAATGAAAAATTATTTTCTTTTTTTTCTGTTAAAATTGGAGTAAAATTTTTAATTGTTTTATCTTTTTTTAATATAAATTTTCTTTTTATTGAATTTGTTTTTTTATTTGAATTATTTGTTGTATTATATTTTTTTATTTTTTCAATTATATCATGAAGAGGATTTTTATTTTTATTTCTATTCACTGATTTATTATAATCATTTCTTAATTTTGTGATTAGTATATTTTTAATTTCAATATTAGTATTTTTTATAGTTGGAATATATCTTTTTGTATTATATGATTTTGCCTTTATTATTTTTCCTTTAGTTTTTTCTATATTATTATTATTTGTTTTATTTCTTGAATTTTTAATTTTATTTTCTTTTTTTATACTTTTATTTTTTATTTTATTTTTTTCTGAATTGTTTCTTTTTCTTAATTTAATTGAATGAATAAAATTATAATTGTTTTTAGATTTTTTTTTATTATAGAATATTAGTTTTTGTTTATTTTGTATATCTGTTTTGCATTTTTTTTTATTGTTTATAAAATTATTATTTTCAATTTTACAATTTCCTTTTTTTATTTTATTAGATTTAGGTGATAATAATAATTCTTTAAGACTAATATTATCATTATCAAGTGAATTACTCATAAAAAAGGACAAATTATTTTTTTCATTTGTTTCTTTACTATTAATTATTGGTTCAATATCATCAAAATTTAAATTTTTAGAAAACGAAAAATAATCAATTGGATTTGTTTGAGTGTAAAATATATTTTTATTTTCATTAATTCTATCATCATTTAATTCAATTGGAATAAATTTTTGTGATTCAGGTGATTCTAATTTATATAAATTAATTTTAATTGGTGTGTTCATTTGTTTATGATTTTAATTTTTAAATAATTTTCTAATTTATGAAAAATATTATTTTTAAATATAATTTTAAAATAAGAATAAAAATTGAATTTTTAAGTTCTTAAAATATATATATTGAAATATATATTATAATTAAAATAGAATTGATAATAAAATCAATTATAATTATGATTAACTTACACCTATTATTTATAAATTATAATATATATATTTTTAAAATATAAAAATTTTTATGTTACTTCTCTAAATTCATTAATAAATTTTTCTTTCATTTTTTCCTTTAATCCATAAATTGCATTAAAAACACTACTTTGTCTTTTTCTAATATTTAATCTTTTATTAACAGTACTAAATTTTTTTTGTCTTCTTTGAATTTTTTCTAATAAATTTTTCTGAAATTCAAAAATAATTTTATTTTTATTCTCATCAAAATTATATAATATTAATATATTAGTTTTTTTAGGTAAAATAAACCAAGGAGGAGGATTAGTAATAAAAACAGGAAGATAAGGTTGTGTTATATCAACACAATTTCTATTTGATTTTCCATTATAACTTCTTTCTATCATTTTTTTAATATAATATAAATTTTTTTCTTGAAATTTTAATTTTCTATAATTATATTTACCAAAAATTCTTTCATTTGTGGAAATATTTTGTTCAATTATATTATCAAATCCCTTTTTTTTTATTTGATATTCTTCTGTATCATATATATATAAACCTAAAATTAAAATAGGAGTTTCTAAACAAATAAAATCACTAAACATACTAAAAAAATCTTTTCCTATATAAATTTCAGGGATATCAATTGATAATAAATAAGTATTATTATTTGAATTTATTTCTTTATTTTCTATTATTTTATTATTTCCTAATTTAACAAATTCAATCCAAGCTTTTGTTTTTTTCTCATTTAAATAATATTTTGGTAATAATCTATCAAAATGCTCTAATAAAAATATTTTTCCACTTATAAATAAAGGATGAAAAAATTCATTTATTGAATATAAAGGAGTATATCCTAAAAATTTTAATGATGAATTATCCCAAACTTCAATTATTGTTTTGGTTTGAAAATATTTTTGTATTATTCTATAACATAAAATATTTTTTAAATCATCATTGATTAATTCATTAATTGAAGAAATTAATAATAAACAAAATAAAGATTTATTTAATGAACAATTAAATAAATGTTTTGGATTTGTTATATCTCCAAATATTAAATATACTTGTTCAAAAAATTTTAAAATTTTTTCTTTTATTTTTTGTATTTTTTCTTTTTCATTTTTATCTATAAAAATACAAATTGCATTATTTGAAAAATAATTTTTTATATGTTTTATTATATTTTTTAAACTTTCTTGATAACCAAAAATTATAATATGATTAGAAAAAATTGAAGAAGTTTCATTTTTTGAAGAATCATAAATTCTACTTTCTATATCAATTTTATCACAAATTGTTTCATTATAAGTAAATTTATTTTTTTTAATTTTTGTTTGTATTTTTCCTATTATTTCATCTAATTCTAAATCATAAAAATTATTTATAAATAATAAATTATTTGATGTTGATTTTATTGAAAATTTTTTCCCTCCTGTTAAAATATTTTCTTTTCTTTTATAAAATTTAATTTTTCCACTTTCTTTTTCTTCATTATTAAAAATATGATTTTTTATTGTATTACTTAAATTAATATTATTATTATTATCCTTATTTTCAGTAATAAAAATTCCATTTCTTCTTTTAATATTATTTATTTTATTAATATAATTATTTATTTCTTTTTTAATTGTTTTAACTCTTCTTAAAGGAATTATCTTATTAAAAGAATTTAAAACATTTTTAACATATTGATTTCTATTATAAGAAATAAAAATTCCAAATGAATTTTCATTTATTTCAATATGATTATCTAAAAAATAAATTTTATCATTATAATCATTTTCAGTTTGATAAATTCCAATTAATAATATTGGTTTTATTTCATTTACAACTTTAGAAATCATTATTTTTTCAAAATAATTAGAAATACTTTTTGAATATATTACTCTCATTGCGTCATAAAAACTAAATCCAAAAAAATAAGAAGGTAATTTTTCTACTACAATTTTATTTTCTGAACCAAAAAAATAACTTTTCATTAAACTATCAAATTTATTTATTAATTTTGTTTTATGTGTATGATTAAATATTAAATTTTGAATAAAAGTTAAATAACCAATATTCTCTATTGAAGTAGAAAAAATAATCGATTTTAAATCTGATAATGAAAGTACATTTTTTATATATTTATTATTATTAAATTTATTTTCTGTATTTGAATTTTTTGAATTTGTTATGTTTTGAATATAAATTGGAATTTTTGAATAAAATTGAGTTATTTTTAATATTAAAAATTCCTTTTCTTTTTCTAGTTTTTCATTTTCTAAATCTTTTTTTGTGAAAATAAAAATACAAGAAGCAAATTTTGTATTTAATCTTTCTAATATTTCATAATCAATAATTTTACTATTTACAATATTAACTTTATTATAAGGAAATTCAAAAGAAGGAAAAGAAGAAATATAATTTGATAAAACAATAATTCTTTTATTTAAATATTTTTTTCTTAAATCATATAAAATATTAAACATATCAATATAAGAATTTGTAATTATAATTATATGATCTTTATAATTAAAAAATTTATATTGTTTCATATTATCAAAGATTTGAATTGCTTTTGAAATTTCTTTTGAAGTAATAGAAACAAAAATAATTATTAAAATAATTATTGAAAATCTAGAAAAAAAATTAGTAGGATAAATATCACCAAAACCTAATGTTGTTGCAGTAACAAAAAAGACATATAATCCATCAAAAATATGTATTTTTTTAACATTAAATGCATCTTTAGTAAAATCATTTAAAAAAACTAAATATCCTCCTGCAATAAAAAAAGTAGATAAAAAAACTATTATTATATGAATAAAATCAATTTTATATTTATTTTCAAAATTGTCTTTATATATTATTTGAAAATATTTCATTGTTCTTAATATTCTAAGACATCTAAAAGTTTTTATTGCTCTAAAAATAGAAAATAAACTAAAATTATTAGTAAAATAAATTACAAAAGAAGGTAAAGATGTTATTATATCTAATATTGATTCAAATGAAAAAATATATTTTAATCTCAAATTTTCTGGTTTATTAAATAATATTAATATATATTCTATTATAAAAAAAATTCCACATAATAAATTTTGTATTTTTATATACACACTTAATTCTATTTTATTATTTTCCTTTATTGTACAAAATGTTTCTATTATATATAAACATAGGTTATATATTGTTATTATATTTGAGAGAATAAAAAATACAAAATATGAAATTTTAATTTTTTTTTCACTTTTAATTAGTTCTTGATATTTTATTATGTTTTTTCTTTGAATATTTAAGTAATATTTTCCTGGTTTATAATGATTATTATTTTTTAAATGAAATTTCAAATTATCATTATTTTCAATTTTCATATTTTAAATTTATATTGAATTTTTCAAAATGAAAAAAAAATTTATTATAGAAATAATGATTTTAATTTATATAAATAAAAAAATAAAAAATATTCTATTTATAAATTACCATTTATGAAAATCATTTATTCTCAAAAAACCAAAAATTAAAAAATAAAATAAAAAATAATAAATAAAATAAAACAATGAATACAATCCTTGTTTTAAATAAAACAACCTATGAAATTTTGGATGAAAAAATAATATCAAAAAATACATTTGTAAGTCCAGCATCAAAAGACAATTCGTACTCATTTTTAGTAGATTTAATAAAAGATTTAGATCAATTAAACAATTTATCATCATCAAATGAAGATTGTATAAGTTTAAAATTAGATTCAGGAAAAATTATGATATTTAGAAAAAGTCAAACAAATAATTTATCAGTTGTTTTAATATGTGACAAAAAAAGTTTTAAAAGACAAAGTTTAATATCAATATCAAAAATATTATTAAATAATATTCAACAAGATGAATTATCAAAAAAAATAATAATTAAAGGAAAAGATTTTGCAATGCAATGTATAGAAGAATTAACGGTTAAATTTATTGATTATTTAAGAACAAATAAATTATTTGCTAAATTTATATATTTTAATTATAATCCAAATGCAGCAAATTCAATTTCTTATAAAAAAACTAAATTAGAAAGCACTTCTGTTATTTTATATAATTCTGGAAAAGAATATGATAAAGTACAAGAACAAAAAGATACAATGTTACAAAAATCAACAATTAAAGAAAAAGAATTAAATATTGAATTGGAAAAAAAACCAAATAGACCAACTGAAAAAAAAATATTTATAAAAAAGTTTAATAATATAAAAAATGACCAATTAAAAAAAAAAACATTTTCAAAATCATTTACAGGTAATTTTTTTATAGAAAAATATTTTTTAACAAAAAATACAATGATTCATATGTTATTTAATAATGTTTTTATAGAATCTCCAAATCAAGGAAATTCATTAAAAGATAATTTTAATTATCCTATTAATCAAGAAAATGATCATGTTTTATTATATTTATTAGATTTATATGATAAGGCACAACAAATGTTTTCAGTTAATAAAGTTGGAGGAAGTGAATTTTTAGATATTGTTAATTATATTGAATTAAATTTAAACAAACCTGAAGTTATGCTTACTAAAAATAAAATGGCTATTATTAAATTTAAATCTCTTTTTATTATTATTCATTTAGAAATTTATGAAGATAAAAATTTATGGAGTACTATTAATACTAATACTAATTTTTATAAAGAAATTGAACTTTTGTTTAGTATTGTTCATGGAGAAACTTATACTGGAAGTGAATAATTTGGTTATTTTATATTTAGTTTTTTTACCAAATTTTGTAATATTTTTTTTTTTATTTTTTTTTTTTTTAATTTTTATTTTTTTGTGATATAAAAAAAAATATTTTTAAAATCTTCCAATATTCCCAAAAAATGCACAATTAAAAAAAAAATTATATTTTCAAAAATATTTTCTTATAATAAAATATAAAAACTCCTAAAAAAAAATAAAAATGATAGAGTTTATAAAATCTTTTCTTCGTAAAATAGATTATTTTGGAATTGAATTTAACTTTCAATATCAATCAAAAGAAAAATTTCACAGTGCAACAGGAGGATTAATCTTTTTTTTCTTCATATTAATATCTTTAATATATACTTCTATAACAATAGTTAATCTTATTCAAAGAAAAAATAAAACAATCATATATTATAAAATGCAAATTCCTCAAACAGATACAATAAATTTTGATAATTACACATTAACAAATGCATTTGGAGTAACTTGTGCGGGTAAAGACTCAGGAAGAGAAACTGAACTATTTTCAATTACTACAAATAAAGTTTCGTTAACTCAATATAACGGAGAAGTTGAAAGAGAAAAAAATGAATTAACTTATTCTTTATGTACAAATAAACATTTTTATAATAAGTTTAATGAAAGTGTTGAATTATTTGGTTTAAATAAAAGATATTGTTTTGATGATAATAATATTACAATTGAAGGAATTTATACTGATGAAGTATATAAATATGTTGAAATTACTCTTTCAATGAGAAAAACAGAACCTGAAGATTTTCAAGAATATTATGATTTATTAACTCAAAATGATTGTAGTTTTCAAATTTATTATACTAATTTTGCTTTTGATGTTAATAATTTTCATAATCCAATTTCTCCTTTTATAGGAAATAAATTTGTAAAATTAAGTCCTAATTCTTTTAACAAAATGGAAATATATTATTTAGCTCAAAAATTTGATTCATATGAAAATTATTTATTTGATAATTACCATACAAAATATTATGCTGGATTTTCAGATATTTCATCATTCAGTTTATATAAAGGAAATGATAGATTTACAGCAAAACCTGATTCATATAAAGATTTAGCTAAATTTTTTTTAAGAGCTGATACGAGTAGAAATATTATTGTAAGAAAATATATGAAATTAACAGAATATGTTGCAAGTACCGGGTCTTTATTATCTGGATTATTAATTATATTAAATGCTATTTTTACTAAAATTAACCATTTTTATGCATATGAAAGTATTATGAAAAAACTTATTCAATTTAAAGATGTAAATAGTAAAAGTCAAAATATTATTAATAAAATCAAAAGGGAATTTAATCAAAAACAAATTGAACAAATTAGTAAATATGCAGAATCAATATCAAAATTGCCTAGTGTTAAAAATATTAATTCATTTCGTGGTTTTAATAAGCATATTAATTTAGGTTCTACTATGCAAGTTAAAGTTATTAAAAATTTCACTATTCAAAATGTTAATAATATTCAACAAAACAGTAAAAGTAATAAAGTTAATTTTTCTTCTATTCTAAAAAATGATTCTAATAATAATGAAAATGTTTCTAAATGTCAATATTCTAATATTACAGATGATCATTTATTATTAAATAACAAAAATGCTATAAGCCCAAAAAAATCTCTTTTTTTAAATGATAAAGATAAAAAATTTAAAATGTCTAAACAATTTAATGTTAATAAATTAAAACAAAAAATGACAAATAAAAAAATAAGTAATATTCAAATTTTTAAATTTGAATTTTCTTTATGTGAATTAATCATTTATTTCACTTGTCCTTGTTGTATGTGTAAAAATTTAAAAAAAAAATTAAATTTGTCAAATAAAGGAAAAAGAAATTTATTTTTTCAATTAGATATTTTAACTTTTATCAAAAATACTCAAACTTTAGAAATTCTAACATATATTTTATTAGAACCTTATCAAAGAACAATGTTAAAATTTTTATCAAAACCTTCAATTTCATTAGTTAATAAATTAAATATAATGGAACACTTAACTGATAATATTTATATTGATATTAATGATGAAGAATTAAATGAATTTTGTACAATGTTTAAATATTTACAAAATAGTAATTCAAAGAATAATATTGAAAAAAGATTATTTCAACTTGTAAATTTAGAAATGAATAATTTATTAAATTAATTATTTTTGAAAATTAAAGTTTTTTTATTAAATAAATTTATATTATTTTTTATTATATCTATATTTTAATTTCTTAAAAATATTTTTTATTTTTTCATTTTTTATTATTTTTTTATATATTATCAAGTTTTTCATCAATTTTAGCTAATAATTTTTTAAAATCATCTAAAGCTTTGGAATGATTTTTTTCAAGTTCAGGGTCTAAATATTTATTTTTATTTTTATTTTTTTTATCATTATTTTTTATATTGTAATTATTTAATTGATTAT
>JAEEGK010012732.1_pt1 | contig 19067 bp, 11 predicted proteins | sample 8958771 | NCBI WGS metagenome assembly JAEEGK01 (sample SAMN16246547, study PRJNA631951) | gut metagenome | biome: gut microbiome; feature: rumen; material: SC-attached | host: Bos | place: Iran: Karaj | collected 2018-10
TAGTGAAATGGAAGATGATGTTGCTTATATTTCTTATTTAGAAAAAACTGAAAATGATTTAAAAAATAATATTGTTAAAATAAAAAAAGAAAAAGAAGAAGAACAAATTAATTTACAAAATGAAGTTGAAAGTTTAATTAAAGAATTAGAGAATTTTAATAATTAAATTTTAAATAAAAAAATTTCAAATAACTCATTATTAATTTTTTTACCATAATTTATTTATTTATTCCCAGAATAAATTAAAAATTTTAATTATAAATTAAAAACATTTTTTTTTTAATGAATACACAAAATCCTAATTTTCATTATGGAAATTCTCAGAATATAAATCAATTTAATCATCAATCAAATTTCCAAAATTTAAATCCTCAATACAATAATTTAAAGATGAATATTTATACTCCTCAAATTCCTCAAAATAACATATTTAATACAAACAATCCTCAAACGAGTAAAAGCAATAATTTCATAATGGGATATAATAATAATAATATAATAGGCGCAATGAATAATAATAATCAAAATAATTTTAATAATAATATAAATGTTATTCCATATTCTCAAAATAATAATATAAATTTACCTTCTATAAATAATAATAATAATTATATAGAAAACGATTTTCGTCCTTATAGTGGAAATGACTTATTATATGCAAAAGAATTAAAACAAAGAAAACAAGAAGAATATAGAAAAATATTAGATGAACAAATTCAAAGTGTTAATCAAAGGAAAGAAAATGATAAAATAAAATATAAAAATTACGAAAGCAATTCTTCCTTTTTAAATTTGCCAGATAATAATAATAAAACAATAACAAAACCATATATTGATGATAAACAGAAAGAAATAGAAAGAAAGAAGAAAATGGAATATAATGAAATATTAAGACAACAAGTAGAAGAAAGGAAAAAAAGAGAAGAAATGGAAAAGCAGAAACAAAAGGAAGAAGATATTAAATTTGAAGTTAAAATACAGAAACAATTAGAAGAGAGAAAAATTCAAGAAGAATATCATAAAAAATTAGAAAGCTTAGGTAAACATAATAAAAATATGGAAAGTCCAGATAATATTATGTATACTAATAATCCTATTCCAAATAATAATACTATTGAACAACAATTATTTTCTTCTTCTCCTCCTCCTAATTTATATTTACAAAATACTTTAAATAATAATAATAATGGAACTTTAAATAATAATTTAAATAATTATACTCAAGTTTCTTCTTTTCCAGCTCAATATATTCAACAACAAATGTTTAATCAAAATAATACTTTTCAAGGAAATAATTATCCAAATAATAATAATAATTATAATCAAAATGAAAAAATTGAATATTTAAATAATCAAACATATCAACCTAATAATAATTATTATGGTCAAAGACCTTTAACTCAATATCATCCAACTTTAAATAATAATGAATTTTTTGATAGTCCAAATACTTCAAATAATAATTTTACTAGAACTCAATCAACAAGAATTCAAAGTTTAAATTATAATACTTTAAATAATAATAATAATCAAATTAATAAAACAAGTAATATTAATATTGAAGAATTATTTGAAAAATATGTAAATGATTGCCAAAATTTAATATCTCAATATGAAATTACAATGGAAAATTTCCCTTTTAATCCTTCTTTACAAAAAGATAATAATGATACTATTAGGGCTCTTATTAATGAAAAAGATAAATTTAATAATCAAATTCAAAATGGACAAGAAGAATTAAAAAATTGTTTAGGATTTTATCCTAATTTAAGTGAATTTAATATGAAAATTACTAAATATTTATCTTTAGTATTAGATAGAAAAATAAGAGAAATACAAGAAATTTCAAAAAATTATCAAAATAATAAAAAAAAATATGATAATTATCTTAATCCAAATAAAAACATAAATTTAAACAATAATTATCATAATGTAAATAACCAGAATCAAATAAGAAAAAATGAAAATAATAATTTTAATTCAAATATAAATTCTTTAACAGTAAGTCAAATTAATAAGCAAATTATAGGATGTCAATATAGAAGTAAATACGAAGATTTAAGAAAATCAATTTTTAAAAATGAAGATTTAAATCATGATTTAAAAGAATCTCTTTCTGGATGGAGTAAATTAGTTACTCCTCAATCAGAAAGTTTTATTAAGAATAATCCAAATATTAATAGTAATAATTTTTATCAAACTTGGAAATGTGATAATAATAATGTTAATTCTTCTGTGAAAAATTTAGATAAAATTGATGAGGAAGATAAAAAAGAAAATGAAATTAATTATAATATTCCTGAAGATCAATTATTAATGTCTAAAAAATTTACTGAAAATAAAAAGGTTTCAAGAAGGGAATCTAAAAAAGATAATGAAAATATATTAAATAATAATACGAATATAAGAAATAGTAATATTAAAAGTAAAAATTCAAATATAAATAACAATAATATAAAAAGTAAAAATTCACATTCAAATATAGATAATATAAAAAATAAAACTTCAAATTCAAATATAAATGTAAATAACACTAATAATATTAAATCCAAAAATTCTTTAAATTCAAAGAATCAAACAATAGAAAAAAATATAATGAATACTCGAGGTAGTATAAATTCAAGTAAAATGTCAAATAAAGATAATAATATTTCAATGGAACAAATAGAATCTTCAATTAAAAATATAAATAAAAATAATATTAATATTACAACCTCAAAGAAATTAGATCCTAGAATTAGTGCAAAAATAATGGATGAAAAAAATTTAAAAATATCAAAAGAAGAAAAAGATAAAAGTGTTTATTTTGTAGGACAAGAACAAAATTCTATAATGAACAACACTAATAAAATAGAAAATAGTAATTTAAGAATTTCAAATGAATTAAAAAATAGAAAAAGTTATCATGGTTCTCAAGAAAATATAAATAATATTACTAGAAATATTAATAGTAAAGATAATTACATTATCAATGATTTAGAAGATGATAATTGTAATATTCTTTCAAAAGATATTAACTTTATTAAAAAAAGTAATAAAGAAGAAGAAGAAGAAGAAAAATATGAAAATGATTTTACTATTGATAATAATATTATAAAAAATTTAGAAGCAGGTGAAAATAATCAAAAAAAAATTAATTTAAATGATTATAAAGAGATTCATGAATCACAAAAATTACAAAATCAATTAAATTTCTTTGAAGATAGTATTTTAGATAATAAAGTAAATATTAAAACCAGTAATAAACAAAAAATTAGACCAAGTTCTCCTAAAGGAAAAAATTCTCAAATTAAAAAAATTGAAAATGAAAATAATAATAATAATAATAATAATAATGAAAAAAATCAAGTTGATTCTCTTTTATCAAGTAATAATAATTTTTGTAATGATTCTTATGGTGATAATATTATTAATGATTTAAATAAATTTAGGAAACTTGCATTAGAAGAATCTTCTATTAGTAATTATAAAAAATAAATATATATTTTATTAATAAATATTAAAAATATTTATTTTTTTATTTTCAATGATAATAATTACGAATTTAATTGAAAACAATTATAATTAAAAAAATATATTTTTTTCTTAAATTTTATATTTTAGACTTTCATTTTTATTATTATTTGTTATTTGAAAATTTTAATTATTTTTTTTATTATTATTTGTAACAATTTTTTTTTTGGAAGAAACATCCATAATATTATTTTTAAAAGATGATTTAATTAGTTTATTATTATAAATGCTAGTAATTTTATTTTTATTATCTTTAAATCTTTTTGGACTATAAATACTATTTAAAGTTAACATTTTTTTATCTAAACCAGATAAACTCCTATAAACAGAATTTTGAGAATTTAAATTATTATTTGAATCAATACTTCTTCCTTTATTCCTAGATAATTTTTTAGATTTATCATTAATTATATTTTTTAAATTATTACTTATAATAATATCAATTTTATTATTTTTTAATTTTGAGTTTAAAATCTCTTGAAATTTAATATTTTTTTTATTATTAAAATTATTACTATTTGTTCTTTTATGCTTTTTTGAATTATTATTTTTATTTTCATTTATTAATAAAGATGCTAAAGATATTTTTATAAAATCATCATTAGAATGTAAATTATTTATGGTATGATGATTATTTAAATATTTATTATTTGGTGATTTTAGATTTCTCATTTGATTTCTTGAAAAAGAACTTATTCTTTTTTTAGTTTTTATATTATTTTTTATACTATTATTATTTATTGAATTTTTTCCTTTTTTTGAATTATTTAAATTTATTGTTGTTGAATTTATAAAACTCTTTTTATTTTTATTATTTAATAAATTATCTATTGAATTAATATTTTTTTTATGAACTATATTTTTTTTAAATTTATTTAATAAATTTTCAACTTTTTGAGTATTGAATAAATTAAATCCTAAATTTTTATTATTATTATTATGATTATTTGGTGATAAAATATCATAAGTATTAATTTTAGAATCTAATTTAGTTAAAGTATATAAATTATTATTTAAATTTTGATTATATTGATTTCTACTATTTTTCATATTTTTAAATTTAATTTGACTTTTAGTATGATTATTTTTATTTTCTTTTAAAATTTTTTTCTTTGTACATAAAGAATTATAAGAAAGAATTTTTGAATGTTTATTATTTGGATTTGAAGAATCATTAAAATAATAATTTATTCTAGGTTTACTTATTTTAAGTTTATTAGATATAGTTTTCCCATTAAAAGAATTAATAATATTTAGTAAACTTTGTTCATTAGAATTTTTATTGTATAAAAAAGTTTGATTTTTGATAAAATCGTTTTTTTGAAGATTTATTGTATTATCTGAATTATCAGTTATATAAGAAGTTAAATAAGTTTCTTCTATGTTTTGTTTAATGACATCATTAAATATGGTTTTTTCAATTTTACTTTTTGATATTTTAGTAATTGAATCATTATCTTCATATATACCATCATCAAATGCATTTTTATCATTTTTACTTCTTAAATTTTGATTGTAAAATATTTCTGCTTTTTTTTCACTATGAGTTTGAATTATATTATTGCAATTAAAATCACAAAATAAAGGCTTACAAAAAAATTTTAAATAATTTTTATAAAAACCAACAAATCTTGGAATTCTATCTTTACTTTCTTTAGATGCATAATATCTTTTTAAAAATTCTTCTTTAAAATCATATATCATACAATCTTTAAATATTGATACAAAATGAGTATTTTTATTAAAAATTATCATTTCCATTATCATATTTAAATAGTTATCTTCTTTATTTTCTGGATAATATTTCTTATTAAATTTTAAATTGACTTTTTTTATTATTTGAAATAATGATGTTTTGTTTTTTGTATTTGATAAATAATCTTTTGTTTTTAGTTTGAACATTTAAATTTTTTAATAAAAATATAAAAATTTAAAATTAATTACAAATTACATTAATTTTTTTTTCTTTAATTTGTTTAAATATTTAATAAATTATAAATTGTTTTCAAAATGAATTATTTATTATAAGTCTTCATTATCACTTTTACTTTTTTTCTTTTTCTTTTTTCCTTTTCTTTTTTTTTTCTTTTCCAAATATTCTCTTTCAAAATCTTCAAAACTTTTTTCATCATCATCATCAGTATTTTTTTCATAAGATTTTAATTCATCTTTAAATTTATTTTTCATTTCATACCAAATTTTCATATTAGAAATATTTAAATTAGGATCACTTAATAATCTTTCCCAATATTTATCTTCTTTTTTTTTTAAAGTCATAAAATATCTTCCTTGAGTACTTTTAAAAGTAGATAAACTTTTATCAAAAGGATATAAGCAATTTAAATTTAATTCAAATTTAATTGGACTATCATCTAAAACACAATTGCCTATTAAATAAATCTTATTTTCATTAATATCAACATTTAAATTATTTATTTCTAAACAACCTGGTGAATCTAATCTAAAAGAATATTTAATATCAATATATATATTTGATAAACTTTGTGCCCATTGAAAAGCAGGAGAAATTATTTTATAATTTGGTTCTTCAAATTTATTTTCTTTCATTATTTTTTCTAAATCATCTGTTATTTTTTCTATTGAATTACTTAAATCTGATCTAAACTTTATTCCATGTTTATTTAATAATTTAACATATGTTTCAAGAGATTTATATTTTGATTTTAATACTAAGGATTCTATACATTTTGATGATTCTTTTTTTAGTTTTTTTATATTTAATTCTATTTGATTTGTTAATTCTTCTTCTGTTTCTGAATTTTTTATATATTCTTCACATAGATTTTCTTGTTCTGTTGTTATTGTTAAAAAGAAAAGAAAAAGAAAGAAAATTTTTTGAGTTTTCATTTTTTTTTGGAATAATATGTTTAATTTTTTGAATTATAAATTTTTTTTATTAAAAAGCAATTTATTAATTTTAAAATAATATTTCATTTGTTTTAAATATTAATATTTAAAATACAAAATCTTTTAATTTAAAAAGACGATAATATTTGAGATAAGGAAATAAATTTATAAAATTTAATTAGAGGAAAATTCCTTAACAAAACTTTTCTTTTAACTTTTTTTTAAAATTTTTGGTGAATAATTTTTTGTGTTTCTAGAATTAATAAAAGGTATTTGATTATAGTAAGGAATATTCAGAAGGCAAATTTGATAAATTACTTGTATAATTTGTAGAATAAATATCAACTGAAAAATTAATATCTTCTTTTATTATTTCTAGCAAATATTTAATTGTATTTCATATTTCAATTAAAGAAGGAAGATTTTTTATTATATTTTATAAAACCCATAAAATTTATTATATTTGTTTATTTCAATTTTTATATTTTTTCCATTATAACACCTTTATATTTAAAAGATTACCTGATTTACTTATATATGTTTCTATTCTTGACATAAATAAATTAAAATAAAAAAATAAATATTTAATTAAAATTTCAAAAAAAAGTATGCGATAATTAATAAAAACCCAAATCAAAAAAAAAACCAAAAAAAAAAATAATAATTATTAAAAAAATTAAAAAAAAAGCCATTTAAAAATGAAAATCCTCTATATTCTGATTCTAACAATTGCATCAAGTACCCTAACAACCTATGACAAAGATTTTGAAGAGAAATACAAAGTAAAGCACATAAAAGACGGAGATAAAAAGAATTATCCAAGCAAAGGAGACGAAGTTCATGTTCACTACACAGGGACATTATTAGATGGAAAGAAATTTGATAGTTCATATGATAGAAAAGAACCTCTTCCTTTTAATTTAGGAACTGGTCAAGTTATTAAATGCTGGGATGAAGCTGTTGAACGTCTTTCTTTAGGAGAAAAAATTTCTGTAGTTTGTCCTTCTGATACTGCTTATGGAGCCAGAGGTGCTGGAGGCATCATACCTCCTAATGCTGATTTAATTTTTGAAATGGAATTAATGGATATTAAAAAAAGTGGAAGTGATCTTTAAATTTTTTAAATGGTTAATAAGTTTTTTTATAGATAATAAGTCAAAGAGGATTTTTATTATTATTTTTTTTTTCTTAAAAATATTTTTTTTTTATTTAGGGATATAATTATTTTTGAAGAGAATTAAAATATAGAATATAATTTCTTATTTAATGATTTGATAATATATAATATATTAAAGTTATCATTTCATAAATAACCAAAATAGAAAATAATTAAAAATAATAAAAACAATATTAAAAATCTCTAAAAAAAATGAACTTTTACTTAAAATCATGGAATATATTAAAAAAGTTTGATATTTATGGTTATAATTTTCCTTTAAGATACCAGAGTGAAACTTCTTATTCAACGCCATGTGGATTATTTTTTTCATTATTATCTTTTTCTCTTTTATTATCAATAATAATAACATATTTAACGAAAATGATATCATATTCATCATATACAATAGTAACAAATTCAATATATAGAAATAATCCTCCAGAAATCAATTTAAATAATTTTCCTTTTATGTATGGTATACTTCAAAATGGAGATGTATTAAAAATAGATCCTTCATATATCACAATAATATTAGAAAGAAATGTTCATATTCCATATAAAGATGAATTTAATCATAGTAAATTAAATAGAACTTCATATAACATTGAATTAGAAGAATGTGATATAAATAATTTTGAAATTTATAAAAATGAATTTATGGAATTTAATTTTAAAAATTATTTATGTCCTAAAATAGGAGAAAATTTAACCTTTAGAGGAAGATATGGAGATATTATTAATGGATATGATATCTTAGAAATGCATGTTGTGAAATGTGAAAATAAAACTTTTAATAATAAATGTAAAAATAAAGAAGAAATTGAAAAATATTTAGAAAATGCTTATATTTCATTAATATATTTATCTAATTCTATTAATCATGAAAGCACTTCAAATCCAATTTCTTATTTTTTAAAATCAGAACTTTTTTCAATTTCATTTGGAAATGTAAAAAGATATTATTATTATTTTTCAAAAGAAAAATATATAACTGATAATGGAATAATATTTAATAATAAAAAATACTATGATTTCTTTCAATATAAATATACAATGATAGATTTTGTTCATTTAGAATTACAAAAATATTATTCAAGAGAAACTTTAATAGAAATAAATTTTTCATGTGTTGAAGTAGAAACAGAATATGAAAGAATATATATGAAATTTAGTGATGTAGTAGGAATAATTGGAGGATGGGGAGATATAATAATAGCAATATTTAATTTTATATCTTATTATTTTACCAAAAAATCTTTTGTAATGGAAATGTGTAATTCATTAATGTCTCATAATTTTCATAAAATGATTACTATTAAAAAAGACCCTAAAAAAAGTAATAGATCTTCTACTACTATTCTTTTTCATAAAATTAAAACTTTAATGAAGAATAATTATATTTTAAAAAATACAGATCATTTAGTTAATAATAATATTAATATTTGTAATTATAAAACTAGTAGTTTTAGAAGTAATGAGCCTTGTAAAAATCCAATTGATGATGGGTTTTTTAAATCTAGAGAAAATAAAGGTTTTTGCTTTTATTTTAAATATTTTATTTTTCCTTTTAGTATAATTGAAAATTATGAACATTTTCAATTATATAGTGTTTATACTAAAGTTTATCATAAATTTATGAGTATTGATATAATTATTCCTTTTATACTCAATAATTATATCAATAAAGATAAAATGATGAGAGAGCAAAAACAATAAGTATATATTTTTTAATTTCGATAAACTAAGTTTTTTATGTAATTGAAAAAAATTATGGATTGATTTATTAATTATTATAAAATTTTAATTATATTGAAGAATAAAATTACTTTAAAGAAAATTTTATGAAATAATTATACAAATAAAGTTTTATTAATTATTGATTTATATATACACTTTATGCTATAAAAGTTTGTCCCAAAAATTTATAAATATTATACATATTTAAAAATTTTATAAATAAAAGAAATTATTATAAAATAAATAAAATAGAATAAAAATCTGTTTTTTTTCATTTATATGAAGCATTAAAATTTATAATGAAAAAAAGAGAAAAGAACTCTCTTTTTTTTAAATATTTCTTTTTTTAATTATTTAAACATTGCCAAGGAGTTAATCCTTCTCCATTTTTTAAATTTTCGCAAGCTCCATATTTAATTAAAATATCTGCAATTTCAAAATTTTGATAAATTAAAGCATAATGAAGAGGAGAATTTAATTTATAATTTTGACTGTTTGGATTAGCATCTTTTAATAATAAATATTTAACTAATTTTGTACTTTCACATTGTACTGCTAAATTTAATAATGAATTTCCTTCATTGTCATATATTTCAGTTGATAAGTTAAAATATTCAAAAATTTTTTTAAATTTATGATATTCACCGTATTTAATATATAAGAATAATACTTCATAATAATTTTTACATTTTTTTATTAAATCATCTTTTATATTTAATGTTCTATCTATTGCTAATCCTTTATCAAATTTTCTTAAAGAAATATTATTAAAATATGTCATTTTTTTTTCACTCAAAGAATTTTGGGGTGATATATATAATGAAATTGCTTTTTTTCTTGATATAGAATTCTCTTTTTTTTTTGCTTCTTTTTTTTTTTGAATTTCTATATATTTATTTTGTAAATAATTTCTTTTTCGTTCAAAAAATGATTCATTTAAAATTGACATTTTGTTCTTTTCATATTTTGAACTTTTATTATGAGAATAAGTAGAATTAGCTCTTATTATATTAGGTTTTGAAACTAATCTAATTCTTAAAGTTTTAACCATATTTCTTTCAAAAAATTTGAAATGATGATGATGAGAAAGAAATTTAATTACTTTTCCAGTTTTAAATTTCTTTCTTTTATGTATTTCTTCTTGTTCTTTTTTATTATTTATTTCATCTAATAATGTATCTCTTATTAAAAATCTATTAAAATATTCAACTGCTTTTCCTGATAAAATTATAGGAAGAATTTGAGTAAAGTGTCTATTAAATTTTTTGAAAGATCTTAATGTTGGTCTGCGAAGTTTTTCGAAGTGATTTAATAAATTTGAATTAAATAAATTATCCATTGTTCCTAAATCTGTTTCCAAATATTTTCCTTTTATTATATGCTCATATAAATTTACTTTTAAATTTTTTTTTAATATTAATCTTTTTATTGATTCTGGTAATATATTTTCTATTATTTTATTTTGAAATGTAATTAATTTATTTATGTCTGAGTTAAATTCGTTGAAATTTTTTTCTTTAAAATCAATGAAATATTTTTCACATGGAATTAAACAAATAGTATTTTTTTCAGGTATATTATTATTGATTGTTTCATTTAATAATATACTTTTATAATAATTATTTTGAATAAAAGAATCAGAGATTAATTTATCTTTTATATTATTTTTAATATTATCAATTTTATCAGTAAAATTTCTTATATCATATCTACAATGAATAATTAATTTTTGTTTTTTTAAATCAACTAAATTTTTATTACTATTAAAATGGTATTCATTCATTGTAAGTCTTAAAGAAGAAGCTCTAAAAAAAGCTAAAATACTATTTGATCTTTTTCTAGGTTGTTTTTTTATTGATTTTTCAGAATCAAAACTTTCAAAAGAAGCATCAATTTCAAAATTATTATTTTCAACACTTTTTTTCTTCACCAATTCATCTATTATGTTATTAAATATATTTTCTCCTTTTTTCACATTTAAACTTTTATTTCTATTTAATTTTTTTAAATGATTGTTTATATCTATTATTTCTTTTATATGTTTTGAACTTGAACTTTTATTTTTTGTTTTTTCTTTTTCTTCTGAGTTTTTTATTGATATTTCTGGTATTTTAGACAATTGCTTTTTAAAGCTTATAATTTTTTTATTTGATTTTTTTATTAAATTATTTATATCACTTTCAGCTGATTTAATTGGATCTTTCAATATAATTGATTCTTCTTCTTTTTTCTTCTTTTTTTTTTTTAAAGTTTTAAAATTTGATATTCCTTTTTTATGATGTTCTTTTAATTTTTTTAAAAAATTACTTTCTTTTCTCATTTGAGATAATTTTGAATCATTATTATTCTCAGTAAGAACATTATTTTCAAAAATATTTTCTGTTTTATTATAATAATTATTATTATTATTTTCTGTTTCTGAATTATTGATAGTTAAATTATTACTTAAACTTAGACTAGTATTATTAATTTGATTATCAGTGGAACTAGTTTTTTCTTGAAATATATTTATTTTAAGATTTGGTCTATTTAATGTTCTAACTTTTAAAATAGGAGGATGCTCATTTTTTTTATCTAATTCATCAATTTGTTCTCTCACACTTTGATGAAATATTCCATGAAAATTTTTTGATTTTCTTTTAATTGGATTATTATTGTTTTTATTATTATTTATTTCATTATTAATATAATTATTATTATTATATACTGTAGAATTATTATTTATTTGAGAATAATTTTTATTTGGAAGTAAATTTGTATCTGTGCTTATTTGATCATTTGAAGAAGAAAAATAATTTGGGTTTTTATTTAAATAAAAATAATTTAATGATTTAGTTGTTGATGAATGATCTATTAATTGAATATGATTATTATTATAATTATTATTAATATTATAAATATTACTAATTTCATGAGAACTATTGTTTTTTAAATGTATTTTTGGTGAATAAAAAGTATTATTATTATTATCTTTATTATTAATATTTTCATTATTATTTAAACTATTTTTACTACTTTTTCTTTCTATTTCATTACTTGTTTTTTCTAAAAAAGAAATAAAAGTTTTATGACTGTTATAATTTATAGTTTCAGAATTTAAATTTCTACTATGTAATATTTTAACCCCATATTTTTTTTTATTTTCATTTTTAGAATTTTCAATATTTAAACTTAAATTTTTAGAGTTATTTAATTTTTTTTTTTCTGGTTCTTTTATATAAACTAATTTATCTAATGAAATTTTTAATTGTGATTTATTTTCTGTTTTAACTCCATTTCTTTTTAAAAAAGAATTTCTTCCTTTATTAATTTTTTCAAAATCATTGGTTAAATTCAAAGATTTATTTATCAATAATTTCCTATTTTTTTTTTCTTTATCACTATTTTTTGAATTTCCTGAAGTCTCACTTAAATTTCTTTTTTCTCTATTATTATTATTTGTCAATGAAATTGAATTTATTTTTGCTTTTGAATTCTTTTTTATTAATCTTATATTTCCATTTTTAAATTTTAAAATATCTGAAGGTGATTTATCTAAACTTGTTAAAATAAAACTATTTTTTTTTTTTAATGATGATTTTATCATTGGTCTAAATTTTTAATTAATAATATATTTACAAACCAGAAAATTTTAGGACATTCCTTGATTTCATTAAATTGAATTTATTTATTTTTTCTCAAATGAAAATTATTTTTTAAGACTATTTAAAACTGAATTTTCTATTTAAATTTATTTTATTTTTTTCTAAAATTGATTTAATAAAAAAATAATGCAAAAGTTTATATTCTTTTTTCCTATTTTATTCTTTTTAAAAATAATAAAATCTCAGTTAATAATTTCAATCTCCCCTTATCAATCAAAATTAAAAAAATTATTCAATCATTATTTTGATTTCTTTGAAAATTATGCTGTCGAATTAGAAGATATTGAAGTAAAAAATCAATCAATTCATTTTGATAATATGATATTAAAAAAAAAAGAAAATTTAAATCCTTATTTAAAAAGTATTAATGAAAGTTATAATTTTATGATTTTTGCTCCTTTTCCTTTTAAATTAGAAGGTAATTATTCTTTTTATAAAAATTCAATTGAGAAAAGAGGAAAAATAATAATTTCAATTTATTATATTTATGCTAAACAAATAATAAAAGATAATAAATATGATTTTGATATAATTATAAAAGAAAAAAAATCAGATGTTGAATCAAATTATAAAATTTTCTTAGAGCAATTTGATTATCCAACAAAAACAGAAATATTGAAATTATTACAAGATAATTTTTTAAAAAAAAATATGATAAATCTTCAAAATTTAGTTAAAAGTTTTTTAATGAAAGCAATGGAAAAAGAATATGAAAATAAATATGTCCCTATGACTTTATCATCAATTTTTGGAAAAAAAAAATTAAGGTTTAATATGTCTTTTGTTAAGTTTCCTGAATTTTATAAAAATATTTCTATATTAACTTATTATTCTGGTAATATTAAAGATGAAATTCAAAGAAATATAACTCTTGATAATGATGAATTTAAGAATTTTTTCACTGATGAAGAAAATAAAAAAAAATATTTTATTAATTATGAATTATTAAGGCAAATTATTGACAAATCAGAATATCAAAAAAATAATATTATTTTATCAATAGATAATCCATTAAAATTATCAACATATTTTTTCGCAATGAAAAATTGGAAAAATTTAATAACAAAAACAACAGATTCAAAAACTGTAAAATTAATATTAAATATAAAAAACATAACTAATTTTTCAAAAACAAAATTAGAAACAGAATTAAACTTAAAAATTAATCATGAAACAAATGAAGAGACTTTCGCAGAATTTAATATAAAAGTATCATTTTTTTTAGAAGCAAATTTAAAATATACTAGTACAATAAATATATGTGCAAATGATCCTAATATTGAAGATGTTGATGATGAAGAAAAAGAAGATGAAGTAAAAGAAAAAGTAAATAAAATATTAAAGACTGAATTAAATAATATATGCTTATTTGAAAAAGGGATTAATTTATTTGATGAATTAATTTACGTTGATGACTATTATTTAGATGAAACAGGGATTTATCTTATTGGAGAAGATAATAAATAAAATAAATTCTATAAAAAAAATAAAATAAAATATTTTTTTTTATTTAAAAAAAAATTTTCAAATTTTTTCATAAAATTTCTAAACTAAATATTTCATAATTTCTTTAATGCCATTTATTTAAAATACAATAAAATCTATTTTTAACCTTATCATCAGCTCTTTCATTTTAATTATAGTTTTATAATATCATTTGTAATAAACAAAATATAAAGTCTTTAAAAATTATTTTTTTTGAGAATTTAAAAAATAGATTTTAATTTTATACCTTTATCATTATTGTATAAACATTAAATTAAAATGATAAAATTAATAAATTATTTTTTTTCATTTATATTATTTTAAATTATTTTCTCATGATTTCAAAAATTTTCGAATTTTTTTTGATTTAAAAAAAATCATTGAGAAATAAATAATAAAAATTAATATGAAAAACGAAGATGATAATAGTTATACACCTTTATCTGATTTTTCAGATTTAGACATTCAAAAAATAGGAGAAGGATTTAAAAGAAGAGAAAAATTAACATCAAAACTAAAAAGAGTTAGAATTGGATATATATCAAAAATGTAAATAAAAAAATAAAAAATTTAGGGAATCAATGAAAGCTCTTTCAGAACAAAGGAAACTATCAAGACAATTTGAAATAATAAAACAATGTAAATATTATAATATAATTAAATATTTTATATAATTCAATTTAAGTAAAAGGAATTCTTCCAAAATATAGAGAAAAAAAGGATTGTTTAAAAATAGAGGATATTGAAAAATTGGAAGATAGTGGATTAGATTTTTCTGAAAGTACAGAATTAGAAAAAAAAAGAAAAAAGATGAAGAAAATAAATAATGAACAAGAAGACACTCAAAAATTTTTATCTTTATTTGATGAAGAAAATGAAGATAGAATTTATGAAGGAAATAATAAATCTTTTAAAGCTAATAAATCAAATGCAGTTAAATCATGTTATAAAAGAATGATAGATATTATATTTGGTTTATTACCTTTTAAATCTGAAATTAATTTTATTAAAGGAAATTATAATGGAACTATAATAATTCTTTTTGAAGTTATTAGATTTTTATTTTTAATGTCTTTATTTGGTGCAATTATCTTTTTGTTTTTATTAATTTATCACGCGATTAAATTAAAAAAAGGAACAATAACTGATAGATGTAAATATTATATTTTTTGTTTTTTATTTTATTCTTCCTTCACTGAAGAAGAGTTTAATAAATATTCAATAACAATGGGAGTTTGGGTTTTATTTTTTTTTATTTTTTCATTAATATTTTATTTCATTTTAAAATCAGGTTTTTATCAAACAAATATATATAATAGAACAAATAAAAAAGCATTATTAACATCATATATATTTAATTCATGGGATTTTAATATCAGAAAAGAAAAAGATGCATTAATGTTAAGGAATAAAATTCAAAATGATTCTCTTGATTATACTCATGTTTCTATTAATTATGTTAATTATAATGATAATGTTTGCGATTGTGATTGTACTTTAAATAAATATGTTGCTTTAGCTATTTCTAGTATTCTCTCTTTAGCTTTTATTATAGGTTATTTTACTTATTTGACAGTTTGCTTTAAAATAAGAAACATTATAAGAGATGATTATAAAGTTAAAAATAAACTTTATTTTTCAACAGACATTATGGGAGATTTTGTGTGTTATTTATTAATTGCAACAGGAATGCATATTTTCCCTTTTATTGTTGGTTTAACTACTAAAATTGAAACTTGGACTAAATTATCTAAATATGTTTTTAGTGAAACTTTAAAAAAGACAATTACATCAATTTTAGGTTTTATATATTTAATTTTTATATTTTTATTTTTTACTATTCAAGAACATTCGGAAAATGATTTTATATTAAATATCTTTTCTTTATCAGAACCAACTTTTTTTGGTTGTCCTGGAAAATATAAAAATTTACTTCCAAAAACTTTATCACAAACAGGATTAATAGGATATACAAAAATAAAAGAAAACAATTACAGTAAATGTAGAGAAGAAGAAGTAGGAATAAATTTTTTATTATTAACAATATTATATTTAATAGTATCTTTATTAACAAGAATATTAAATTGTTTAATAAATTATTGTTTTTCATGTAAATGTTTAAAAAAAAAGCAAAGATTAACATATCAACCATTTATAATATTATTACATATATATTCAGTAGCAATATTATTTGGAGTAACAATACCATTTATTCCATATATAGTGATATTATTTCCAATAATAATGTATATAGAATTTAAATCTCAATATAGTAAATTAATAAATAATGGAAGATATAATTATGATGCAACAAATGTAGGAACAATATCAAATTCACAATTAATGTTAACTACATTTTGTTGTTATAATATATTAACTTTAATATTATATTCTTATTTCTATATTATTCAAATGCCACATAAAAATGAAGTTGGATGTTATAATAATGAAATTAATACTATTTTAGTTTATGAAAATAATTTTTGTGGTCCTGCTTCTGATAACTCAAGATTATCTTATGGAATGAGTTATAAAATTTTAAATTTTCCTGTATTTGGTTTTTTCTTTGCTTTATTAAGAGAAGGTGCTTTGTTTTTTATGTTAATTGCTGTTATTCTTATTGTTTTAATTTTTAGAAAAAATTCACCTAATGAAAATTATTTTGAAGATATTGTTAAAAGGGAAGAATTAATTTTATCGAATTTTCAATTACTTTATGATCAAATTACAAAAAAGAATGTAATCAATGCTCTATTACTTAAAATTGTGAAAAAGAAACATCATTAATTAGATTTTTTATAAGAAAATATATTTATTAATAATTATTTAATATAATATATTTTCTATTTATTTTTTATTTTTTTTCCGTAGAAATTAAATGTTTCAATATTTAAATTTTTTATTATTAGATATTTCTTTAAAAATATATATAAAATTTGGATAGAAATTTTTTATTATAAATAGGAAAATAATTTAATAACTTTATTATTTCTTTTTGATTTGAACACAATAAAATAAGAAAAATCTTTATTATTTTTTAAAAATTAAAATAAAGAATAAAATGAACACAATAAAGAAAAATATTTCTCCATTAAGAAAAAGTGGAAATAATACATTAATGAATTTTCAAAATGAAAATCTAGAAAAGAATTCAAAAATATCAAAATTAATAGAAGAAACACTATTAGAATTAAATACAAAATACAATTTAATTACAGAAACTATAAATCAACTGAAACAAAATTTAATTCAAAAAATATTAAATATTCAGGAATTATCAATAGATGATAATAATAATTCAACTTTAAAAAGTGATTATTTTCTTAAAAGAAATACTAATAATAAATCACCAAAATGTTTTAATTCAATTTCAACAAGAAATTTCCTTAAACAAAATTTTATTAATATATCTCGAAATGAATCTCGATTAAAAAAAGGAAATGTTAAATCAATGAATTTTAGAGAAAAAAATTTTAATATAAATAATTTATGCACAAATAAAAATAATAGAAATAATAAACTAATAAAAAAAAATAATAAAGCAATTTTTAGACCAATAAAACCACATTTAATATATAATAGTACTAATATAAGTAAAAAAGAAAATGAAAAAAAATCTAATTCAAAAATTACAAAAAATGTTTCTTTTAAATCAATAAATGATGATAAATTAAATGATAAGAAATTTAATTCAAGTTTTCAAAATAATTTAAGATTAAATTCAGAAGATTTAAATTTAGAAAAAAGTTTTAAAGAAAATAAAGTTACTGAAATGTCAAATAATTCAAAAGATAAAAATATAAATTTTACATATAATAGTTTTCCAACACAAGAAAATGATAAAAGTATTAATTTTAAAGAGAAAAATATTATAAATAAATCTGAAAGCGAAAATGAAAATTCAAATTCTGAAAGTGAAGAAGATAATAATTCAATTAATAATATTGAAAATCAAAAAAATGAAATTTTTCCTTCTCAAACAACTCAAATTGGAATTAATTTTTTAACAAAAGAAAAAGAAGAAGAAATTTATAATGATAATACTGAAGAAGCTAAAAAAATTTGTGAATTAATTTATATTATTTTAAATGCTCAAAATCAATTTGAAGGAAAAAATAATGTTAAAGATTTATTTAAATATATTTTAGATATTAATAATGTTAATACTATTAAAGAATTGTTTTTTAAAGTTATTTATCAAAAAGTTTATATTTCTAATTCTGTTGACAAGGGAATTTATAAAGTTTTTAAAAAAACAGTTCAACAAAATTTAAAAGAATTAAGATTAATTTGTAATGCTACAAATGAACCTTTAAGTTGGTTAGCAATGAATATTTTAGAAATTAATAGATATTTTCAATTATCATCAAATAATAAATAAACTTTTTTAAAATGTGAGATTTCAACTAAATTAATAATAATATTTTTTTTTCTTAAGTTAATTCTAAATAAATCTCCATATTCATTTTTTTATATATAAATTATAAAATATATAAAATTTATTTATGAAACAAAAATATTTAAATATAATGTGGCATTTTTTTTAATAAAAAATGGATTCAAAAAATGGGGATTGGGGATTGGGGATTGGGGAATGGGGATTGGGGAGTGGGCGCAATACCCAATGCCCAATACCCCATCCACCAAAACCCAATCCCCCC
>JAEEGK010012734.1_pt1 | contig 19066 bp, 20 predicted proteins | sample 8958771 | NCBI WGS metagenome assembly JAEEGK01 (sample SAMN16246547, study PRJNA631951) | gut metagenome | biome: gut microbiome; feature: rumen; material: SC-attached | host: Bos | place: Iran: Karaj | collected 2018-10
TTGGATATGGGTGCGGAAGCCCTGGCATGACAAAAAGAAGCAGATATCCCGAAGAGGCATATCGGCTGGGAAGGAGCTTGTAAATGAAAAAGATAGTAATACTTTCATCAAGCCCAACTGGAATATGTAATTGCTCCCGAAGTTTCATGTGATAATTAAAGAGGATGGATGTAACCATTTGGTGCTGCATCTTGAAACAAGGGAGTTTGATTTACGCGGACATTGCTGCACGCGCGTGTAGAGTATATTTAGTATGAATATCAATAAAATTATAGAAAAAACATATAGCGGCGATGCATATATATTGGAAGTCCTAAAAGATAAAGTTATATTGAATGATAATTATGAAGGTGTTATCGTATTGGACTCCAACCTGTCTATTGTAAAAAGAATAAGTATTGATCAGGATTTATGTATATATAATGCGATAGTCATCGATGAAAAAGAGATTTTATTTAATTGTATTGAAAGTAAGAAAATCTATATAGTTAATATTGGTACTGATGAAATAAAGATGATGGAAATGCCGGATTGTTTTTATGACGAAATACTGGATAAAAAGATTGCGGACAACGGAAATGATATTGTTATAAAAACATATAAAAATAATTATTTCTACTTGGATACAGATCAATTAGTTGTACGACCTTGTGATGGATGTGCTCCTGAAGACGATTTCGATAATATAGAACTTGATGAAGAATGGATTGATTATGTGAAATCAGAAGATACAGAGATATATCTATCTGAAAGTCAAATAAAAATTGTTGGTTCAGAGGAGCAATATATTTATCCGGATGAGGGGTATTATTTTTGCAGATTAAAAGCAATAAGTATGGGAAATCAAAGAAACTTGATGGTTTTATCAAGTGATGATTACAATGAAAAATATAAGATTACTATTTACAATATATGAAACAATAATTGAAAAAATGCTGAAACATACGTGAAGATGCAGGAAGCGCAAGCGTCTGGCATAAGTGTCTTGATGGAGATTGTTCAAGAAATACATGAATCGGGAGTTCTTAAGGATAAGTTCGGAAAGGAAATACCTATTCTTATTCAAGAGCAGCCGTATATGTAAATAAATGAGAGGCAAAGAGGTGTCATCCGATGACACTATACAAAATGCCACATAAGAGTAATAATATGATTACAACAAAGATATGGAGCTGCAGATAAGCAGCGGAAAGTTAAGAGGAAGATTTTTAGAATGTATTACGTAACTATCAACAAGCGATTCAATAATAAACAGTTTAAGCAGTTCTGCAAAAATCAGAAGTGTTTTGTTTGTTATGCAAATTGCAGGTTGGTGGAATGTGATCAAGGTTCTCAAAAATAAAAGGAATCTCCGAAGCATTAAATGTATAGGTTAGTCTGTATGCCACTTAGCTTGCAAGGTTAAGTGGTTTTTTAATGCGAAAAAAAGGAGAGATTAGAAATGGAATATCCAATAATAGATATTGAAGGAACAGGAATACATATAAGAGAACTGATAAGGGAAAGCGGCCATACAGTTACAGAGGTTTCGGAGTACCTTGGGACAAGCACTTCTCTTGTATACAGATACCTAAGAGGGGAGGTTCTTCCCAGTATTGATAGGATTGTAGCACTATCGGTGTATCTTGAAGTTCCTATTGAAAGAATAATAGCAGTCGAATGAGGCTGCACCATGCGGTATGGGGTAACGGTAGCCCACAGGATTTTGGTTTCTGTAATCTTGGTTCGATTCCAAGTGCCGTAGTTTAGGCGTAGTAGCCAAGTCGGAAAGGCTCCGGACTGCAACTCCGGGATCGTGAGTTCGAATCTCACCTATGCCTTTATATGGATTCGTAGCTCAAATGGTAGAGCGGGAGATTGAAGATCTCCGCGTAGGCGGTTCGATACCGTCCGAATCCATTATGCTTCCTTGGCAAAGTGGATATGCACCGGCCTTTTAAGCCGAGAGATGCGGGTTCCCTCGCGGAGCTCGGAGTCGCAAGCGTGGCATCCCACGGATGCCTGCTACCCGTTTCTGGGACTATTATTTAATCATTTTGATAGAGCGATTTTCTAATTTATCAACCACGGGTTTATATACAATGGAATTAATCTCCAATACAATATATATGAGAAAAGGCATAAGTTTATTGATTACATGGTATAAGAAGCGAAATGAATATTGAAAAAACAGGAAAAACATGCATTGAGAAAAAGTATAAAGGTTTTGAGAAGCCGGTTGATAAGATAAAACGATGGAAACGCAATATTAGGTTTATTTTTCAGCGTGTAAAGTATGGCTATTGTGATTCCGATGTATGGAGCATTGATTACTGGTTTTTGATGGTGATGCCTGGGATGCTGAAACAATTGAAAGACACAACTCATAGCTATCCGGATTTTTGCGGAAACACTTCACATGCATTGTTTGGTACAGGTAGATCAGACGATGTTGATAATGCAGGTATGAAGAAATGGGATGACATCTTGTCGGAAATGATATTTCTTTTGAATGAATCGAATGAGGATACCTGCACTAAGAAAAACAAATATGAAGAGGATTATCATAAGGCATATCAGGAATTTAGAGAAAAATATGGGAAGCATGGACAAAAACTAAGAACAGAGGATGAAATTGCCAGGGAGAAACAAGAGGGCTTGTACAGGTTGTATCATCCAGGAGATGTGCCGGAATATAAAGAGATAGAAGACCGATATTTTGAAGAAAGTAGGAAACTTGACCAATATAGAGACGAGTGCAAGGACAGAGCTATTGATATGTTTAAAGAATGGTTTTGGGACCTTTGGGATTGATGAAAAGATTACATTCATAGTAGGCATAGAGGGAAAATATTTATGGATGAAGGATATGAAAAAATAATGGAGATCATTGAAATGAATAGATTTCGGCAGAGACTGGGACTATTGGATTACACAGCATGCTGGGAAGAACCTGACAGGGTAAAAGGACTTGACATTGAAGCTACAAAGAATAGGGTGTGCGATCTGATTAAATCAAAGGGATTAAAAGACAAGACTATTGCTGATAAATTGGGTATTACTCCACAGGCAGTTAATAAATGGCGCCATAAAGGATCATTTTTTGTGATTGAAAACCTTTATGTTCTCAGCGGTCTCTTGGGTGTAAGTGTTGATAATCTTTTAGTCCCTGTGGCCGTAAAGAAATGGGAAGTTTTGATTGAGAAAAGATGAGAGATAAGAATAGAATACGGCCATTTTTAAACAAAATAGCAGAAGAATGGGAGAATCATCCGGATCTTAGATTCGGTCAATTTGTGATGGATGTGATTCCTGATCAGGATAAACTGTGGAATTGTGAAGAAAGCGAATTTTTAAGACGTCTTGATGTTTTTGCCAATAGAGCAAGCGGCAATAAAGCAGGCACAGCAGATAATAATCGTCCTGTGATGACGAAGGATCTTAACACATTTGACAATACACCAAGAAAGATCAGATGCATAGGAAGGAAGCATGATTTTCTTGGCGATGGTAATTATTTTACTGAGGAAGAACTGGAGATTGGCAAGGAATATACTATAGTACCTCATGGCGGACGACATGATGGGATGTTCATTCACATAAAGGAGCATCCCAGGCACACAGGATACCCATATTATCTATTTGAAGAGCTTGAGCCCTATGATGAGGAAATCGGGAAGACTGCCGCGCTGCTTGGTCTTATGAAATCTCTTGACGAGGCGGAAGAATCCATAAGAGAAGGGAAACTATATTCCGAAGAAGAGGTGTGGCAGGAACTTGAAAAAGTAATAGAAGGTAAAGATGAAGCAAGGGATCCTGCAAGAATAGAAGTATGCCTAAAAGCTATTTCAAACGTATGGAAAAAGCATCCGGATATGAGGCTTGGACAAATCCTGCAGTACGCGCTGGGAGATTCTGATCTGTGGGATGTAAAGGATCTTGATATTAGTGAAGCACTGAAACAGATGGAATAATTGGAGATTTTTTGAAATGAGCAGAGTACTTGTGATTCCTGATGTACATTTAAAGCCATGGATTTTTGATATGGCTGATAGAGTTGATGAGAACAGCTACGATGACATCGTGATTCTTGGAGATCTGGTAGATGATTGGGGAAAGGGAAATGATTTAGACGCATATAACGAGACTTTGGACAGGGCTGCTGAATTTGGAAAAGAGCATGACCATTCATTGTGGTGCTATGGCAACCACGATGTGTCTTATCTATGGGATGCTATGGAATCGGGGTATTCTGTCCAGGCAAGGATAACTGCTATTGAAGGTATTACCAGACTGGAGCGTGTTATTGAAGAACGTTATAGATTTGTCCATAAAATTGATGATGTGCTGTTCAGTCATGCCGGTCTTACGGAGAGTTTTGTTTTTCAAACCTGCGGATATCATATGAAAGAGATTGAGGATATTCTTGCAAGGATTAACCGTATGGGTAAGCAGGAACTGTGGAGGGACAATTCACCAATTTGGGCAAGACCTCAGGTTGATTTTTACAGAATGTTAAGGGATGATCTCTTTTACCAGGTTGTTGGTCATACACCGGTAGAAGAGCCTCTTGACCTGGGAGGAGTACTGACATTGGATCTATTTTCAACATACTCAAATGGTGATCCGTATGGAAACCAGAAGATATACATTGTGGATACAGAAACGAGGAAATATATAGAAGCATTGTAATTTAATTATGAAAGTTTATGAAAACTATATTGAATTATGAAGAATTATGAAAGTATACTCGTACGCCAATAATTAACTTTAGGAGGAAAAATGGGACGAGATGAGAATGTCATTATCTTCAGAAACACAGAGAAGATGTGCAATGAGAACAGCAGGCTTAAAGAATCTATAAGGAAGGCGAGAGATGGTCAGAAACTGATTCTGGCTGGAGAGCCAGTGCCCTCTTTTGACAGAAGTAGATATACAGACAGGGTCAGCCTTACTGTATCTAAGAAAAGAACTTTGGAGGCTGCGGCAGCTTATAAAGACATGAGAGTTGCTGTTCATAATTTTGCTTCTGCCACAAATCCTGGTGGAGGTGTAACTAAAGGGTCTACAGCACAGGAAGAATGCCTGTGCAGATGCTCTGCTTTGTATGAAATGCTTAATACGAAGGAAATGTGGGATGGTTTCTATATTCCGCATAGAGCTGCTTCTGATCCGGTTCATAATGATGACATAATATATACTCCGGGAGTTGTAGTGTTTAAGACAGATACGTCAGCCCCTGTTACCATGCCTGAATCGGAGTGGTATGAAGTAGATGTGATCACTTGTGCGGCGCCAAATCTAAGAGACAATCCCAGCAATCCATATAACCAGAATGATGGAATGAGAAAAGTGAAAATTTCAGATAAAGAGCTACTGGAGATTCATAAGAAGAGGCTGAGACGTATATTGGATGTTGCTGCATGTAATGATGACGAAGTAGTTGTACTGGGAGCTTTTGGATGTGGAGCATTTCAAAACAAACCTGAGGTTGTTGCAAGGGCTGCAGCGAATGTTATAGGAGATTATCTGAATGCATTTAGGATTATTGAATTTGCAGTATATTGCAGTCCCAGAGATTTAAGGAATTATGATGTGTTTAAGAGGGTAATCCATTAGAGGGCTTACATGATGAACTGAGTGGAGAATTAGCTATTTTATGGCTTTGAAGCTCGATATATACTACGCGAACGTTCTTGACGAAAAGAAGAGAATATGTTGGTTTTCAAGTAAATTTTTATAGAGACATAGACGGCAGTAAGCCTATTGGATTATTTATTAGGACTTTGGATGTAAAGATGAAGGCCAAGGTTGTGGATAATCTTCACTTGCTTGAGGAGTATGGCAATCTTGCTAGAGAACCTCTTTCAAAAGAGCTGGAAGATGGTATATTTGAATTAAATAGTGGTGAAAGAAATAACATAGTCAGGATATTGTATTTCTTTGATAAGGGACAAATCATAATTGCCACTAATGGTTTTGTTAAAAAACAACAGAAGACGCCTAGAGGTGAAATAGATTTAGCTAAGCAGAGAAGAACCGACTACCATAGTAGGAAGGAGGCAGGAACATATGAGTGATCTTCAGGAATTAACAAATGAACTTATGCAGGATCCTGAGTTTAAAAAAGAATATGAGGCACTTCAGCCAGAAATGGATATTACAAGAGCGATACTTGATGCAAGAATCCATGCGGGAATGACTCAGCTGGAGCTGTCAGAGAAGAGCGGCATAAGTCAGGCGGATATAAGCAGACTGGAGAAAGGTACAAGAAATCCTAGCATAGCACTCCTTAAACGTCTTGCTGAAGCTATGGATAGCACTCTAAAGATAGAGTTTGTTCCTAAGAAAATGGTAAGATAATAACTTATTTGGCTTCATGCAAGATAGAGGTCATAAAAGGAATTAGAGTTATTTCTTCTTACGATTAGATAAGAGTAGCCCTGCAAGCAGTGTAACTGGTACAGCAAGTACTGATATCAGTGCAGTTGCTCCTGCAGAAATGCTGCTCTTATTATTTTTGTTGTTTTCTGTATTGTTTTCGCTCATGATTGTAGTCCTTTCGTTGCTTGGCATCTGTATGGCCAACATAATTCGCTAAAATGGTGGAATACGATCTTTCCAGGCACGTACTTTGATGTATATTCGCATTATCGTCTCAAATATAATGATATCATCAACCAGATATTTATAAAGAGCACGGTTGAGAAAGAGGACAAAGTTATGGCAAAGAATACAAGATTTGAAAAAGTTTACACTCAAGGAGCAGTTAATGTTACTGAAATCTGGGTTGATAAGGATACAGGCGTAAACTACTTGTATCATGTCAGCGGATATTCCGGAGGACTTACCCCTTTACTGGACAGGGAAGGTAAGCCGGTAATCAGTCCAGTTGAAAATAGATAGTACTCGGCGGAGGCGGTCTGTGGTGACCATTACCATGGATCGCCTTTATAACACTCTTATCAATAAATATCATTTGTGAAAAGAATAAATTTAAAGGTAAGCCCGGACACGAAAAATCATAAATTGCAATCAATTTAATTGCATTTAATTTAAAATGTGATATGATAATACCGTAACAGAAAACAGTTTCAATTCGTGAGTGCACCGGATAAGGCTTTGCACGCAGGATAACTGGAGGATATTACGATCACATGAATAAGAAGAATAAAGTATCAAAAATAATAAAGTGGGTAGTAGCCATTGTGCTCATTGCTTTTGTGGCACTTGATATTTTTGCAGGCAACTACCTTGTTACATTTGCAATTTCACGTTCTACAGCATCCGGAATAGCTGTTGCACCGACTCCAACGACTTCTGACGATACGAAGAACACGGTTGACCGGGTATGGAAGGAGATAAGCGAGTTAACTAACAACTGGGTCGACAGTTCAGCAAAAGAGGTTGTCTCTATCAGTTCTTCTGACGGCTTAAATCTGGTCGGTGATGTTTTTACCACCGATGCTAACAGCCATAACTGGGTCATTGCAATACATGGTTACACAGGTAAGCGTCAGCAGATGTATTCCTATGCAAGATATTATGCTGAGCAGGGCTACAATGTTCTTACCCCGGATATGCGATCCCATGGAGACAGTGAAGGTAAATTCATTGGAATGGGATGGCTCGACAAGGAAGATGTAAAACTCTGGATCGATCATGTACTTGGCATCGATCCTGATGCGCAGATAATTCTCCATGGAGTATCCATGGGAGGCGCAACTGTTATGATGACATCAGGAGAGGATCTTCCGCATAATGTAAAGGCAATAATCGATGACTGCGGATACACTTCAGTATGGGATGAGTTTACTGATGAGGCCAGATATCTTTTCAATATCTCGCAGTTCCCGATCCTTTATACTGCCAGTGCTATTTCCAAGATAAGGGCAGGATATACTTTCCAGGAAGCCTCTGCTCTAGAGCAGGTCAAAAACACCTCGATCCCCATATTCTTTATACATGGCGAAGAGGATAACTTTGTAAATACAAGAATGGTCTACAGCTTATATGATGCTTGTAACTCTCAGAAAGACCTCTATGTGGTCGAAGGAGCCGGTCACGGACAGGCACTGTATATGGACCCTGACAAGTACTTTACAAAAGTTTTTGGATTTATAAATTCACTTTGATAACAAATAAAATGATCGAACAGATAGGAGGAAACAAAGATGAGTACATTAGTTACATTTTTTAGCGCAGAAGGAACAACCAAAAAAGTGGCAGAGGAGTTTGCTCAGAAGATAAATGCAGATATCTTTGAGATTGTGCCTGAGGAACTGTACACAAAGGCTGATATCAACTATATGAATCCCCTTTCAAGATGCAATAAAGAGCAGATTGGGAAAAAAGATGTCCCCGTTAAAGGAAAGGTTCAGGACTTCGATAAGTACGACACCGTATATGTCGGTTTCCCTATCTGGTATGCTGCAGCACCAAGAGTAGTCTACACTTTCTGCAAGGGATATAACTGGGAAGGCAAGAAAGTATATGCCTTTGCAACATCAGGCGGAAGCGGAATAGGAAAGACTGCAGAAAGACTTGAGGAGTACGTTAAGGGGGCTGCATCTGTAGAGGCAAAGCTTATACATAGCGCTGATGAGATCGTGAACTGGTAATTGTAAGGAATAAGGATGGCACGATATGAAATATAAATCTTTTAAAGCTGTTGATATGACTGTGGGGGCGCCATGGAAGCAGATACTTAAATTTACTATACCTATGCTGCTTGGAAATGTTGCCCAGCAGCTATACAGCACTGTAGACAGCATTATTGTTGGAAGATACGTTGGCGATAATGCTTTGGCTGCAGTTGGAAGTGCGGCTCCTATTCTTAATCTTCTGTTGGTTATGTTTATAGGTGTAAGTATTGGTGCGACGATAATGGTTGCTCAATATCTGGGAGCCAAAAACAGAGATGCTCTGTCCTGGACAATAGGAAACTGTTTCACTCTTATCTTTATTGCGTCAGTTTCAATGACTGTGATCGGAGTCATCATAGCAAGACCGATGTTATCGTTACTTAGAACACCTGAGAGCATTATTGACTGGAGTGCAAGTTATCTTAGGATACTGTTTCTCGGTTCGATCGGACTGGGCTTTTATAATATCTTAAGTGGTGTCCTGAGGGGACTTGGAGATTCGGTTTCTGCGCTGGTTTATCTTATCATTTCAAGCGTGATCAACATTGTATTGGATATTCTTTTTGTGGCGAGATTCAACATGGGCGTGTCCGGTGTTGCTCTTGCTACGATAATCGCGCAGGCATTTTCTGCCATATTATGTATCAATCGTCTGAGAAAAATGGGCGATGTATTTGATTTTGGAATAAAGTTTTTTAAATGGCAGGGAAACTATGCGGGACAGATAATAAGACTTGGATTCCCTTCCGGAATCACGCAGGCTATCTTTTCCATGTCTATTGTCCTGGTGCAGTCTCTTACTAATACCTTTGGTGAGCAGCTTATCACTGCAAGTGTGATCATACAGCGTGTGGATGGATTTGCAGTGCTTCCTATTTTCTCTTTCGGATCGGCTCTGACAACTTATGCAGGTCAGAATATCGGTGCGGGAAATAAGGAAAGAGTTGAACAGGGTTCAAGACAGGGCCTTTTGCTGTCGCTGATCTTTTCTGTAGCGATAGTGGCAGTCATCCTTACGTTTGGCAGGAGCCTGATGGGAATATTTACAGATACAGAGGAACTCGTTGATCTTAGCATGCACCTTATGAGGATTCTGGCAGGCGGTTATCTGTTAATGGCTATCATTCAGTCCCTTACCGGTGTAATGCGTGGTGCGGGAGATACAGTGACACCTATGTGGATATCTATCATCGAGACCTTTTTCCTCAGAATGCCGCTGGCCTACATTATGGTATATATGACACGTTCCGCGGCTAATCCACTTGGCGATCGCGACATGATCTATTGGTCACTTCTTATAGCCTGGATCATTGGTGCGATCATGAGTATTGTGCTGTACAGATATGGAAAATGGAGAAAGATAGGACCTGTCAGCCAGCAAATTTCCGATTAATAAACTGTCGGGGCTTGATTTTTGACGATATATTATTATAATTAAAATTGTACACAATTAAATATTGCGAAATGCAATATTGCATTCGAACAAATAATGAGCAGATTAATTAAAAAGAAAAGGAGAATGAAACAATGATCTACGATTACACACTTAAGACCGGAACCGGCGAAGAGCTTAATCTTGCTGATTACAAGGGAAAGGTAGTTATGGTGGTCAACACAGCTACAGGATGTGGCTTTACACCTCAGTATGCACCTATTGAGCAGATGTATACCAAGTACCACGAGAAAGGTCTTGAGATAGTTGATGTTCCCTGTAACCAGTTTGGAGGACAGGCTCCCGGAACAGATGACGAGATCCATGAGTTCTGCACACTTCATTACAACACAACCTTCCCTCAGATGGCAAAGGCTGATGTAAATGGTGAGAACGAGCTTCCTCTTTATACATATCTTAAATCTCAGAAGGGATTTGAGGGATTCCAGGAGCATGAGTTCAAGGCGCTTCTTGAGAAGATGTTTGCTGAAGCAGATCCTGAATGGGATAAGAAGCCTGACATTAAGTGGAACTTCACTAAGTTCATTATTGACCGTGAGGGAAACGTTGTTGCAAGATTTGAGCCTACAGCTGATGTAAAAGATGTTGAGGCTTGCATTACATCTTTGCTTTGATAAAAAAGTAGAATTCTGATAGCTATTTTTAGATGGGTCAAGAGACTTTTATCTCCTGACTCATCTTTGTTTAGATTCTGCCGGATAGCTTATGGAGGTGTCCATGGGAAATCATTTTTTTTCTAAAAAAACAGCCGCGGTGCTGTCATTACTTGCGCTTATAACCGGATGCGGAGCGACGCCGCCTGAGGTTAAAGCATATAAAGAAGTATCTCCTGAAAATACAGAGACTATCTACCTGGCAGGAGGATGTTTCTGGGGCGTGCAGAAATACATAGACCAATTTGACGGAGTTATTACCACAGAAGTTGGCTATGCAAATGGCCCTGACGCAAAGGTTTCCTATAAAGATGTCTGCAATGGCAGCGGCCACGCGGAGACAGTTAAGGTAACCTACGACAAGAGCAGGATTGCACTGTCTGAGCTCCTTGATTATTATTTTATGGTCATTGATCCCCTTTCGGTAAACAAGCAGGGGAATGATGTGGGAATTCAGTACAGGACAGGAATTTATTACGAAGATGAAACTCTTCTTACAGAGATAACCCCTGTTTATGAGGCACAGGAAGAAAAGGCCGGTCAAAGTCTCGCAGTAGAGCTTGAACCCCTTAGGAATTTCTACACAGCAGAAGAATATCATCAGAAGTATCTTGATAAAAATCCCGGTGGCTACTGCCACATCCCTTCCAAGATGTTTAAACTTGAAGAGGAGAGGGAAAAAGAGTCCGCCAAAGAGCTCAGAGACAGGATTGGAAAGCTTGCATATGATGTCACTCAAAATGCAGCAACAGAGAGAGCTTTTACAGGGGAATATGATGACTTTTTTGAGAAGGGAATATATGTGGATATAGTCAGTGGCAATCCGCTGTTTTCCTCAAGAGATAAGTACGATTCCGGCTGTGGCTGGCCTGCCTTTACAAAACCGATAGAGGAAGATGTCGTGACTGAAAAAGTGGACAAATCTCTTGGTATGACAAGGACTGAGGTGCGAAGCAGCGAGGCTGACTCACATCTTGGACATGTGTTCAACGACGGACCTATTATGGCCGGCGGACTTAGATACTGTATCAATTCTGCAGCACTGAAGTTCATCCCCTATGATCAGATGGACTTAGAGGGCTACGGCGACTATAAGAAATATGTTGAATAAAGGTTTCTAATATGAATATTTCGTTTTTTACAGTTTTTTTGCAGGGTATATTGAGTTTTTTCTCACCATGTGTGTTACCGCTTTTGCCTGTGTACATGGGGTACCTTTCCGGTGGGACGTTAAAAGAAGATAGTGATGGCACAAAACACTATGACAGAGCCAAGGTCATGGTCAATACCTTGTTTTTTGTGATTGGCATTAGCTTTGCCTTTTTCCTTCTGGGAATGGGGCTCAGTGTCCTTGGAAGATTTTTTAGTGGGAATCAGATTCTCTTTGTGAGAATCGGCGGTATCATTATAATCTTGTTCGGCCTTTATCAGCTGGGAGTATTTGGCAGCAGCAGGCTGCTGAGCCGTGAAGTGCGACTTCCTTTAGATTTGGGCAAGCTCACAATGTCTCCCCTGACAGCTCTTTTTATGGGCTTTGTTATAAGCTTTGCCTGGAGTCCCTGCATTGGACCGGTGCTTTCATCAGTGCTTATCATGGCAGCTTCAGCGGATTCAGCATCCATGGGCTTTTTGCTGATTGGAATATATACCTTAGGCTACGTGATTCCATTTTTGCTGGTGGGACTTTTTACCACGACACTTTTGGAGTTCTTTGGAAAGCACAGGAGCGTTGTGAAGTATACAGTTAAGATCGGTGCTGTGCTCATGGTACTTATGGGAATCCTTATGTTTACAGGGAAACTCAACAGTATCTCCAGCTATCTCTCACAGTTTACTGTTGCAAGCGCACAGGATAATACGACAGATAATACTGCAGATAATGTTACAGGAAATGTTGCAGATAACGCTATAGACACTGTTACAGCTAATGCGACAGATAATGATAATGAGGTCGGCACACCTGAAACCGAAAATGCGGATTCTGCTCAGGAACAGAATCTTATTGCGGCGCCTGATTTTACGCTGGTTGACCAGTACGGTGAAACTCATACTCTGTCAGACTACAAAGGAAAGATTGTCTTTTTAAATTTCTGGGCTACCTGGTGCCCGCCTTGCAGAGCCGAGATGCCTTACATACAGGAGCTTTATGAAAAATACTCTCAGCCGGACTCTGATGTGGCAATATTAGGTGTTGCATTTCCAAATATGGGAAAAGAGACCAGCATAGACGGAATCAGTAAATTCCTGGAAGAAAACGGCTACACTTATCCTGTTGTTATGGATGAGGGCGCAACACTGCAGCTTCCTTATTACATCACAGCATATCCGACTACATTTATAATAAATCCGGAAGGCTATGTCCTTGGCTACATCCCCGGTAGCATGACAAAAGAAATAATGGAAGATGTGATAGATCAGGCAAGAAAATGAAAATATCTTTTCATAAGAGAGAAAATCAGGTAGGATTATGAGATATAGATTTTTTTGGCAGACTATATTGCTTTTTATGGGCAATGTAGTCTGCCAAATTTATTAAATGACAATAGTGTCAAAATAATCAATTATTCACGCGTCATCCCTTGCGCTGTGGAGCATAGGTGCGAGCATCTCTACAAGACCGTCTGTCTGTGTCGGGAATGCCCAGATCGTACCCATGATCATTTCCATAGTCATTCTGCCATTGATGATCATTGTAATGATGTTGATCATTTCGCCGGCCTGGTCACCGTAGAGCTCGGCTCCGACAAGGTATTTATTCTTGTCGAGAATAACGGTAGCTTCGGCGTCAGTCTCATTTCTATATTCAAAGGCAAGAAGTTTTCCGTATTCCACCTTGGCAACGGTATATTTATCAGGTTCCTTCAGGGCCTGATTTACTGTAACACCGGCAGCAGCAATTCTTGGAAGCGTAAATACTACATTTGGAACAGCCGGGTACTGGATAGGCTGTGGTGCGCCAAGAATAGCGAGAGCGATGTAATTTGACTCGAAGGTTGCAGTAGGAGTGAGCCTTGGAATCATCTTATCAACCACGTCACCGCTGGCATATACGTTAGGTGCTGTGGTGCGCATATGGTCGTCAACCTTGATGCCTCTTGGGCTGTACTCGATTCCGGCATTCTCAAGGCCAAGTCCTTCGACATTAGCTCTTCTTCCTGTAGCAGCAAGGATGTAGTCCGTTGTAACTGTCAGGCCGGAAGCGGTCTTGGCGATATATTTCTCACCGTCTTTTTCTACAGAAGCTAAAGACTCACCAAAGTGGAAATCAACACCTGCAGCCTTAAGCTTATCCACAACTCTTGCAGAATATTCCTCGCTATATGCTAAAAGAGCTCTGTCCGCAAATTCAATTACGGTTGCTTTAACGCCGAACTGTGTAAGGAGCGAAGCAAACTCCATCGAAATAATACCTGCTCCAATGAAAGTAATATGCTCAGGCAGCTGTGGAAGATCCAATATCTCGCGGCTTGTATGCATATACTCTTTTCCCGGAATATCAAGCTTGAAGTCATTCTGGCCTGTGCAGACAACGATATTTTCTGCAGTAACAGTCTTGTCTCCAACTTTTACCGTATGCTGATCAACAAACTCAGCACTTCCTCTGATGATGGTAAAACCGGCATTTGTGAGCAGGCCTGTCATGGCATTTGCAAGAGGATCGATTACCATGTGCTTATATCCCATAAATTTGGGCCAGTCCATCTTAACATCGGCACTGAGTCCAAGATCCTTGTATCTTTCAAGAGCGGAGACCAGCTCAGCCGGTCCATCCAGGAGAGCCTTGGCATCGCATCCATAGTTGGTACATGTTCCGCCTGTCAAATCCCTTTCTGCAAAAGCAATCTTTTTCCCGGCTCCTGCAAGAATAAGAGCGCCATGCCATGCAGCATGACCGGTACCGATATATAGAACATCATAATCAAAATTAGCCATATTTTTACCATCCTTTCATCTGTGCTGTAGTGACTAAACATGCTAATTAGATTGAGCACAATTAAAGTACAATATATACCTTTAATAGTCAACAAATAAATGATAAAAAAATGATAAAAAAAGTGAGTGGGGGTGAGTCATTGGGGACGTTTCAGATTGACTCACCCACTCACTCAAAACGCCCCACTAAACAGTGAATAAATTATCCCCTCAAGCCGTTCACAAGTGATGGCATTTCTGTTCTTTACATAATGCTTGGCAATAGTAGTAAGTCCCGAAGCAATGAAATCCAGGGCAAGATCCCGGGGAATCTCACCGGCGTCATCATTGCTGACCTCTGAATCAGTGTAATGCTTAAAACCGCAAAAAAGAGTCTCCTGCAGGAGATAGGTTATGTTATTCTTTTCAAGAAGCTCGATGAAATCGCCCTTTTGAACAATAAAGGATGAAAATCCTTTACTGAGCTCAGAAAGAGTTGGTGTTCCGCAGCAATTACACTCTTTTTCCGGGTTAAAAGCGTATTCCTTGGACAAAATGAAGGCGACAATATTCTCTTTTGACGAGAACAGAGAATAGAAAGTCTGCCTGGAAACACCGGATTTCTTGCATATTTCACTGGCGGTAATTTTGGAGTATTCTTTTTCTTTTAATAAATCATAGAAGCCCTCTGCGATGGTGTTCTGTGAACAAAGAGCTGTTTTATTGCATCCCTGGTACATAATCTTTTCCTCTGAGAGTTACATTGTTTGAGTGAGTCATTGGGGGCGTTTCGTGAGTCACGAAAAACTTAACGTTGACACTTGTCAATGTTAGTGCTATTATCATGTAAATATCTTAGACAAGTGTAAATGTTTTGTAAAGCGTTCAATGATGATCTGCTTTATTTTTTTACCAAAGGATTAGCACTCATCTCATAAGAGTGCTAACAAAAGGAGGTTAATTATGATAGTAGTTCCTGTATACAATAAACAGCTTATTTCAGAGGGAAACCTTTATTTTCAGACTGATGAGTTCAAGAACCTTGGCGGAAGAGCGGTTCAGGGTGAGAAGGTAGTTCTTTTGCAGAATAAGAGCTTTCAGAAGAGAAACGAGATGACGGAGGATAATTTTTATCCTATCGGCGCATCGGGAATTCTGAGTACCATCAGTCCGGACGGATACATTGTTGTCAAGGTAAATAACCGTGTGAATATCGATGAGATTGCCATTGATCAGAGGCACAACATTGAGCTTAGCATTTCAAGAAGGCCGGATACGGAGCCTGCCAACCCGGAAAAAGAGATGGAGGTATTGCGAAGACTCAAGGAAGAAGTCAAGGAATTGTCTTCAAGATTCCAGTATGTGGGCTTTTTCAATATGATGATAGACAACATGAATACTGTAGGTGAGCTGACTGCGGCGGTTTCATATTGGATGAAGAACAGTAATGACGACAAGTACAGGATTCTAGCGGAAGACAGCGCTGCCACCCGTCTTGAGCTCATGGAAAAAGCTGTTGTTGAGTTCGTGGAAGTGGCCAAGGTCACCACAGATGCGGCCACAGCGCAGGAGCAGGAATATAAGGACATGTACCGTGAGTCCGCCATCAAGAAACAGATGGAATATCTGCAGAAAGAGCTGGATGAGATGCATCCCGAGAATCAGACAGATGTTCAGAAGTTCGAGGAAAAGATAAATGAAGCCGGTATGAATGAAGATGCAGAGAAAGAAGCCAGAAAGGTTCTGGACAGGCTTAAGCAGGAGGGCAAGAACAGCCCTGAAACCGGCATGCTGTATGACTATCTTGATTTTGTGACAGGTCTTTCCTGGAAGAAGCAGGAGGCTGAGTTCATAGACCTCTCGGAAGCTGAGAGAATTCTGGATGAGGATCATTACGGTCTTGATAAGGTAAAAAAGCGTATTGTTCAGCAGATAGCTGTTATGAATCTTAAAAAACAGCAGTCAGGCTCAATCCTTTTGTTTGTGGGCGCTCCCGGAACAGGCAAGACCAGTATCGGCAAGAGCATTTCAAAGAGCCTTGGAAGAGAGTACGTTCGTGTAAGCCTTGGAGGAATCAGGGACGAGGCTGATATCAGAGGACACCGCCGCACATATATCGGTGCCATGCCCGGAAGAATCATGGATGCCATAAACAAGAGCGGAGTAAGCAATCCTGTTATGGTACTTGATGAGATCGACAAGCTTTCCCAGTCCTATAACGGAGATCCCGCAAGCGCGCTTTTGGAGGTACTTGATCCGGAGCAGAACAACACTTTTACCGATCATTACATGAATGTGCCCTACGACCTTTCAGACGTAATGTTCATCTGCACCGCCAACAGCGTGGATACAATCCCTGAGCCGCTTTTAAACAGAATGGAAGTCATCAACTTCACAGGCTACACTCCTGATGAGAAGCTCAAGATCGCGAGAAAGCATCTTTTGCCAAAATCCATGGCATCTATGGGCATATCATCAGATAAACTTGAGGTGTCTGATGAAGTGCTTGAGACCATAATTGAGGAATATACGAGAGAAGCCGGCGTCAGAGGACTCAGGAAAAGAATTGATTCCCTCTGCAGAGGCGCTGCCGTACTCATATCAAAGGGCGGTCAGGACAAGCTCTCCATAACAAAGGATCAGCTAAGAACAGACCTTGACATGAGACCGGTTCGAAGAGAAAACGTTCCTGATAAGCAGAAAGCAGGCGTTGTGACAGGAATGGCCTGGACAAGCGTCGGCGGAGAAATCCTTTACATCGAGACACTGTTTACCAGAGGCAAAGGAAATATCATAATCACCGGTAAGCTGGGAGATGTGATGAAGGAGTCAGCGCAGATTGCTGTGAGCCTTGTGAAATCTCTTTTCCCGGAAAAAGCCAAAATGTTCGAGGAAAATGACCTTCACATCCATGTTCCGGACGGGGCAGTGCCCAAGGATGGCCCATCTGCCGGAATAACCATGACTACAGCAATAGCATCACTTCTTACAGGCAATGATGTTGACCCAAGGATCGCTATGACCGGTGAGGTGTCCCTGCGAGGCCTTGTAATGCCTATCGGCGGCCTTCCTGAGAAGCTCATGGCAGCCCTTAGAAGCGGTGTTAAGACAGCTTTTATTCCTTATGAGAATGAGCAGGATCTGGTAGACGTTGCGGATGAGGTAAAAGAGAACCTTCAGATAATCCCCGTTAAAACCGTTGAGGAAGTATTGAAAAGAACCGGTGTCATCGAATAAAAAGGTTATTTTGGAGAGATAATTTGAGCTTATCGCACTTACACTTCTTTTTTCAATCGGAACCGTAGGAGTTCCAGGAACAGCTACAATCACAGCAACAGCTCTTTTCGCAGCAGCAGGACTTCCGGTTGAGCTGATAGTTCTTTTCTCACCTATCTCATCAATCGTAGATATGGCAAGAACTGCAACAAATGTAGTTGGTGCAGCAACAGCAACTGTGCTTACAGCTGAGACAGAAGGACTTCTTGATCATGAAGTATATAATGGAAAGGTTGCAGAAAAAGTGTCTGAATCAAAAGAAGCATCTGCGGCTTGAAAATGAAATAGATGAATGAGGGACGCTGGGCAGTCATAATTCTTATATAGGATTATGACTCCTTGGTTTGTGTATATAGAACGTAAATTGGAGATAAGAATGAAATTAAACAAAGACGATTTAAATGAAGAGCTTTTAAATAAGCTGAAAAAATTAGAAACATACATAGAGAGCCTTGGATCACTTCTACTATAATGACCAGAAAGCTACTGATGACAAGGTCAGGTTCAATGCCATGCTTGACCGCCTTGAAAACAACCTGGTAAACGGCACTCCTGATCCGGAAGATGCAAAGCTGTATCAGAAGTACTTTACAATACATGAGACACCAGTCAGAGGAAAGGTTTATTCCTTCAACGAGGATGCTATTCGCAAGGCAGAGCGTAACTATGGTTACTTCGCGCTCATGACTAATGGCATAAAGGATCCTGTTGAAGCACTGCGTATATACAGGCTCAAAGATCTTATTGAGAAGTCCTTTGGCAACCTTAAAGAGCGTCTCTCTATGCGCAGGATGTCTGTCGCATCCGAGGAAAACTTTGAAGGTAAGCTCTTCGTACAGTTCATAGCACTGCAGCTGATGTCTTATATCAAAAAACAGATGGATGAAAACGGCCTGTTCAGCGACTACACCATGCAGTCACTGCTTGATGAGCTGGATGTTATTGAATACTATCAGCATCCTGGCAAGGCCCATCATCTGTCAGAGATAATTAATAAACAACGTAAGCTCTATGAGCTTATGAATGTACCTGTCCCAACATAATCCTTGGTATAAAATGACGGGACTTTAGGTTCTAATCTGGCTACGGCTATCCGAACCGTGGTAGTGGTCGGAATAGCTTGGATTATGGTTTTTATAACTCATGCA
>JAEEGK010012735.1_pt1 | contig 19066 bp, 18 predicted proteins | sample 8958771 | NCBI WGS metagenome assembly JAEEGK01 (sample SAMN16246547, study PRJNA631951) | gut metagenome | biome: gut microbiome; feature: rumen; material: SC-attached | host: Bos | place: Iran: Karaj | collected 2018-10
ACGTGGTTTTTAGTTCAATAATATTTTGCACTATTTTTCTGCCACTTTGCCTTTTGGCATACTACGGTATTCCAAAGCTTGCAGGTGGAGGAATTAAACGCAAAATTTCTTTATCAAATTACATACTTTTAGTTTTTAGTTTAATTTTTTATGCCTTTGGTGGTGTTAAATATCTGCTGTTAATATCTCTAGTGATTCTCATCAACTGGGGTGCAGGATTTATATGTGCCAAAGGAAGACATGGAATTATCGTTAGAAGAATTGGTCTAATCGGTGCAATTATCAGTGATATAGGCCTGCTGTTCTTCTTCAAATATTTCAATCTATTTATTGCAATAATTGAAAACATTTTTTACGGAGACAAATTGTCCATCAGCCAGAAGGCCCATGGGATTTTCTCTGGAGTAGGAACAGGGGCGCTTGGAATTGAGCAGATAGTGCTTCCTGTTGGTATATCTTTTTTTACATTTCAGGCCCTGTCCTATGTAATAGATGTATATAGGGATCAGGTGGAAATCCAGAGCAATCTACTATTTTTTGCTCTTTATATATCATGCTTTCCACAGCTGATTGCAGGACCAATCGTTCACTACAAGGATATTGCAGAGCAGCTCACTGACCGCAATCCAGGTGGAGAAGATTTTGTAGATGGTATCAAGCGATTTTGCTTTGGTCTTGGAAAAAAGGTGCTGATTGCCAACACCTTGGCATCCACAGTAGATACCATATGGGCGATGGATTTAAAGACATTAGATTCGTCTACAGCGTGGCTTGGTGCGATTTGCTACACCTTCCAGATTTATTATGATTTTAGCGGTTATTCAGACATGGCCATTGGACTTGGCAAGATGTTTGGATTCAACTTTAAGGAAAACTTTAATTTCCCATATAGAGCTGATTCAATCAAAGAATTCTGGAGACGTTGGCATATTTCTCTATCAACATGGTTTAGAGATTATGTTTACATTCCTCTAGGGGGCAGCAGATGCTCTATGGCGAGAAACTGCTTTAATATTTTTATTGTGTTCTTACTGACAGGTATCTGGCACGGGGCAAACTGGACATTTTTAGTTTGGGGCCTTGTGTACGGACTTCTTTTGATATTTGAAAGAATTTGGTTTGGGAAAATTCTTGAAAAGAATCCACTTAAATTTTTGAACAGATTCTTGATTTTTACAGTTGTGACATTGCTTTGGGTAGTGTTTAGAGCTGAAACTATTATGGAGGCTGGGCGCTACATTGCAAGAATGTTTACAGGAGGAATTAATCTATTAAACCTCATAAATCAATTGTCCGGTTTAAACGTAATTGCGTTATTTTTAGCAGTTATATTTGCAGGTTTTTTCCAGGCTCACATCAAGTGGAAATTTATTAGAAATAATGGTTTAGTTGCGCTAGTGCTTTTGGCACTCAGTCTACTATTCCTTGTAAACGGAACTTATAATCCATTTATTTATTATCAGTTTTAAAGGAGACAAATGAATTTTACCAATTTTAAAAATCGAATTATGATATTGGTATTTATCATCGTTCTTGTTTCCCCCTGGGTTTTAGGGGCGGTCTTTGGAATAGCTATGCCAAAGACCTTTAAAAAGCTTTCGGTGGTTGAGACAGAAAAGCGAAACATGAAGACAATTCAGTGGGACAATCTGTTAAACACCGGTGAGAGTGTTTCGGAGTTTGTAGATGATAGAATACCATTCAGATATACATTGATTTCTTGGTACAAATATATAAATGATGCGGTTGAAGACAAGTATCAACTAGCTGCATCTTTTGTTGGTCAAAAGATTTATAGTGCTAAGGATGACAAGGAAAATGAGGATGCAGCTAGAAACAAGCCGATAGTACCGGGAGAGGTGGCAGACCCAGTTGAGGAGGCTGCCCAGGAACAGCTGCCAGATGATTATTTTCCATTGCAGACCTATGAGGATGTAATCATTGCTAGAGATGGTTGGCTATTCCTATATGGCGAGAATGAAATAGAATGCTATCAGGGCACCAATTTGTTAAATGATGAACAGCTGCAGAATTTTGCAGGAAAGCTCAATCAACTTCAGGATATTTGTGATGCCCAGGGAAAGCAGCTATTTGTTTATATAGCACCAAACAAATCGCAGATTTATTCCAAGTACATGCCTACGGTGGAAATCGTAAATACGTATAAACGTGAGCAGCAGCTACACAGCTACATGGCTGAAAACTGCAGAACACCTTTTATATATCCACTTACGGAGTCCTTGTATGCGTCAGGTATAGTACAGACATACTACAAGTACGATAGCCACTGGAATCATATAGGCGCTTTGTTTGGAACAAACGCATTATATGCAGCCATGGGAGTCGAGCAGACAAATCCAATGGATTGGGTGGTAGGACAGCAGGACGCTGACAAATACGAGCTTTATACATATATGGGTATTCCTGACAACATGGTTACTCATGACGATGTGGAGCCAACAGTAGACTATCGACCAAACGTGACGGTTAACGGATTAGACGTTGAGGCCAAGGTAGATCGAACCACAAGTGACGGCATGAATGATAGGAGGCTTTGCCTCATAGGCGACAGCTTTAGAGTAAATATGATGCCGTACTTAGCCAAGGATTTTACCAACTGTACCTTCTGCCATCGCGATAATATGAAGAGTATTCACGATGACATCAAGGCTGCAGATGTAATAGTAATTGAGGCGGTGGAACGCTATGACTATGAGGCCTTTAAGACAATTCAAAGAACTATTAATATTTTGAGTAATTAAAATAACCTTCTTGCGGAGAGAAAGATTTTTTCCGCAAGAAGGCTTTTTTATTACTTATGGAATCGTTGTAAGCTTCCAGTGTGATTTTGTCGTTTTCTAATTTGTTTATTACGTCGGAGATTTTTATAATACTCGCTATCCAAAAAACTTTTTGGCGGTTTTTTTCGTATAGGGCGTTGTAGTTTTTTGAAAGAATTAAAGGTAGTTTTAAAATAAGAATCTAAATCAGATATTGTTTTAGTAACTTCCTGTATTCTGCTATTAATATTAGTATTATCCAAAATATTAAAACTATTATATAATCCATTATACTCGTTAAAAAAAAGTTTATATTTTTCTAGCTGTTCTTTACAGTTTTTGGATTTTTCTCCGTTTTCATGAGCAACCTCTAGAGACTTAAATAGTGGTGTATAAAACTGTCTAGCTCGAAATTTTTCATCTTGAAAAGCAATTTCGGCGATTTTTTTGTCTGGATAAATATTTTTATTATCATTAAATACTTTTTTTAAAGTTACTTCGTAGTTATTAAATATCTTCTTTCCCAATTTTGCATTATTGTCTACAGTTATATTTTCATAATCTTTACAGCTACTTGTTGCTTTTTCTAAATTTTTTTGGAGACAAGGAAATGTCTTTTCAATTAAATCTTTTATTGTGGAATAATATAACATTTCATTTTCAAGAGAATCCATTTCTTCAGAGATAAATTTTGCTCTAGAGAAAAGAGCGGTTTGTATTTTCTCAATTCTTTTGCAATTTTCTTCATACTCTTCAGAATTAATATAGTCTTTTTTTTCGTTTGACACATCGTATAAAGAGTTATTAGGTGTCGTAAGTATATCAAAAAAATCACGTCCGTTTTCAGACTCACTCATATGGAGTTTCATGCCTACATATTCTGGATGTAGAAGGACTTCTCCTGATTCATATTCTGGAGAAAAAAATGCTTTTTCAAAGCGTCCGGTATCATTTTTGTAATCGAAAAATTTATCTAGGGAAGAATCCTCTAAATGTGGATTTGAAGCAACATTGTCATATAAGTTTATGTATGTAGAGGAAGTGGAACATTTTTCAATTACTGGGATACGTGATGGTTTAGAATCTGTTTCAGTTGGTACAAAAGCGGATTCATTATCTGAAGGAATTTTAGGAGTTGTAGGGAATTCAGGCTCTGCGCTGAAAGAAGAAGCAGGATTCTTTCCAGATGTATCTGGAAATATTAAGTTGATATCTTCATAGTTGTTGTAGTCCATATTTTTTACCTCCACTAAATATAATTTTTATTAACACATTTTAAAATATGTCCCTCTATTTCTTATTCAAAAAAATTTAGAGAATTTTTCCATTTCAATAAAAAATTTTTATGAAAGCTTTCATCAAAAAAAGCCCTTCGAAAGGAAGAGCTTTTGAAATGCAAATATTTAGTTTTGATACACTATGCCGCAACTACAGTGCCGCTATAAGTTTATTTGCGATAGCCTCAAATCCTTGATCGTTTGGATGGCCTGCAAGGAAGGAATTTATCGTATATACGGTACCATCTGGTGCGGTATACTGTTGGCCTTCCTGAAGCTGATAAGATGAAACACCTTGGATGTCGGAAAGGCTTACATATGTGCTGCCTGTCTCAGAGGCTACGGCTTTTTTGGTTTTGATAATATTTGAGTAAGGCCAGAAATTATCCAGCATTACAATTTTGGCATTAGGATTGTAGGTGTGGATATATTTAATCATATCCGTCAAATCCTCTTTAAAGTGAGTCTCGTGACCCTTTACATTTTCACCTAACTCGATGACTATTGTGCCGTATTGATGCTTGGTGATATAAGGATCCAAGTCATCAAGCTCGTTGTTTCTGGTGTTAGAAAACTCCCATGAACGAAGTGACATAAAGTCAAAAGAAGAATATCCCTTTGCTGCCACTGTACGATGAACATAGTCGTTTTCTGGAGCAGTAGCACCGCATCCCCATCCTGAGCCCCACCAATCTTTGGTTGCAGGGTACATGGTAATAGAATTACCAATAAACAAAATATCCTTCTTAGATGATGGCACAGATTTTTTGCTAGATGTTGGAAGCGGAATTTCTACATATTCCTCTGATACATCGTCAAAGCTAATATATCCATCATCCCCGTTAACTTTAATTTTGTAGTAATCACTCTGGTCACATTTTGCCTTTATTTCAACTGGAGTATCAATAGAAAGAGTACCAACGACTTCCGCACTGTCATATGGGTTCTCTCTAACTGTTGCATCCTTCTTAGCAAAATATGATGCCTTAAAATCAGTGAATGTATAATCAATATCTTCTGCTACCTGAGCCTCAAGAGCTTCCTGCTCCTTGCGAGCCTGGGCAGCTTCCTCAGCTTTTTGATCTAATTTAAGCTGGGCTTCCTCAAGCTTTTCTTGAGTTTCCATAAGTATCTGTTCTTGCTTATTTTGATAAACTACTAGGCTGCAAAATGCAATCACTAGTATAACTAAGGAAATCCAAAGTCCTATAACAATTTTCTTTTTCACGATTATTCTCCTATAATATGTACTATAATAAAATCAGTTTCTAAACACCATTTAGGGGTAATTATAACACTAGAACTCATTTGGGGGCAAATTTATGAAAAGTATAGTCACAGCAAAAGAGATGAAATCCTTTGATGAAGCTACAATTAATAAGCACAAGGTACCAGCTATGGTATTAATGGAAAGAGCAGCCATGGCAGTGGTAGATATAGCAACTGCTAACTACCCTGAAGCAAATCGTATTTACGTATTGGCAGGGCCAGGAAATAACGGCGGTGATGGAGTAGCTATAGCGAGACTTCTTTATATAAAAGGCTACGACGTTAAAGCTATAGTAATAGGGAATCCTGACAAGTTCTCCTCACAGCTTAAGGAGCAGATAGATATAGCTAGCTCATATAATGTGCCTTTGGTATTTGGGTTTGATTCAAAGGAAGCCGATGGGGCAGATTTATATATAGAGGCAATGTTTGGAATTGGACTTACTAGAGGTCTAGAGGGCGAGTTTGCGACGGCGGCAACCTATTTAAATGAAAGTGGAAAGCCGGTTGTAGCTGTTGATATCCCATCGGGATTTGATACAGATTGTGGAAGAATCCTTGGTGATGTGGCAGTCAAATGCGACTACACAGTTACCTTTGCATTTTTGAAAAAGGGACTTGTCCTTGGAGATTGCAAAAAAAGTATTGGAAAAATATATGTTGCAGACGTAGGGATTTACGGCGAGACTGATTACAATGCAAAGCTTTTGGAGGAGGATGTTCTTTCGATAATACCTGAGCGTCCATTGACAGCCAACAAAGGCACTTGCGGAAAGGTACTTGTCATAGCGGGAAGTGAAAGCATTTATGGAGCATGTTATCTATCTGCAAAGGCAGCACTTGTGGCAGGCTCGGGACTAGTTAAGATATACACTCATGTCAACAATATCAACTCAATCCAGCAGGCACTGCCAGAGGCAATGTACTTGGGATATGATAAATTTGACAAAGAGGAGCTGTTACAACAGATGGCATGGGCTGATGTGATTTTGATTGGTCCAGGCTTGGGGCAGTCTGAAGTTTCAGAGGATATTTTAAAGACTGTTCTTGAAAATACTAAGGTCACTACAGTTATAGATGCTGATGGAGTAAATCTAGCAGCAAAACATTTAGATAAATTGCAGCAGGCGGCAGCAAAAGCTTCTATTATCCTTACTCCACATTTAAAGGAGATGGAGCGCTTGTCTGGAGTTAAGGTGGCTGATATTAATTACAATATGGAAGAAGTTGCAAAAGAGTTTTCTAAGAAAAATAAATGCACACTTATTTTGAAAAATTTTACAACTGTAATTTCTGACGGTGATAAAATTTTTTATTGTATAAGTGGAAATCAGGCTTTAGCTACGCCTGGTTCGGGAGATGTTTTGGCAGGAATAGTTTCGTCATTGGCTGGACAGGGCTTATCTGCAGTAAATTCGGCGACAGCCGGCGCCTATCTCCATGGAAAAGCTGGGGTAAATGCCTCAAAAGCCAGAGATATTAAATCGGTTTTGGCAAGGGACATAATTGAAGAACTGTCCAAGATATAAAAAATTTATAAAAAAACATATTACCCATTGACAAAATATCAAAATAGTAGTAGCTTGCTACTTGAGGACTATTATTTAAGGAGGATAATATGGAGCTCAAAGATAAAAATGGACTTACAGAAGCCGAATTCTTAGCTCAATACGATCCAGGGGATTATCCTAGACCATCTGTTACAGTGGATATGATGGTACTTGGAACCAAGAAGGATTTGTCGGGGCTTAGGATTTTATTAATAAAAAGAGGTGGGCATCCTTATTTAAATAGCTGGGCTTTGCCTGGTGGATTTGTTCACCCAGACGAGACTTGCTACGAGGCAGCAAAGCGTGAACTTAAAGAAGAGACAGGCATCAAGGATGTTTTCCTAGAGCAAGTATATACTTTCTCAAAGCCAGACCGTGACCCTAGAACTAGAGTTATGAGTGTTGCTTATATTGCACTTACACCATTTACCCTTCCGGTTAAGGGCGGGGATGATGCATTAGAGGCAGCTTGGTTTGATTTCGAATTTACGGATAACAGGATTCATATCTTTAACGATGATATTGGTGTAGATATTGTTTACTATCTTTCAACCAAGAGATTTAAGAATGGTCATATCAAATATCCAAATTTAGTTCCAACATTAAAGAGCAAAACAAAGCTTGCATTTGATCATGTTGAGATTATAATTGAAGCAATGAAAAAGATCAGACGTGAAATTGAGTACACTGATCTTCCATTCTCAATGGCAGAGGTTACATTTACACTGCCAGATTTACAAGTAATATATGAGTTGTTATTAGGACACAAGCTTTACAAGGCTAACTTTAGAATCATGGTAGCTGATAGAATCGAAGCTTTAGGTGAGAAAAGCAAATCAATTGTTGGTCGCCGAATGTCAGAATTATACATACTCAAGTAGGAGCAACAATTATGAGAGAGTTTGATGTTAAGAAACAGACTGAGGCACTTATAGCCTACACTAGAGATTGGTTCAACAAGTTTGGAGACAATTCTAGAGCCGTTATTGGTATTTCCGGAGGAAAGGATTCATCTGTTACAGCAGCAGTTTTAAAAGAAGCGATTGGTACTGACAGAATCCGCGCAGTGATAATGCCAAACGGCGAGATGAGTGATATAGATGATGCTATTCTTTTGGCAAGTCATCTTGGATTGACTTACGAGATTGTACCTATTACAGATTATTATAATGCAGCAATTGCTACATTTGAAAAGGCAACTACATTTGACGTTACCAAGGACTTAAAGATTAACCTTGCACCACGTCTTCGCATGTCTACTCTTTATGCAGTAGCACAGGGACAGGGGGTTACATCATTTGTAGTTAATACTTGCAATGCATCTGAGGATTACGTTGGTTACTCAACCAAGTATGGTGATTCGGCAGGAGATGTTTCATTACTTCAGGACCTTACAGTTACTGAGGTGCTTCAGGTCGGCGAATATCTTGGTCTTCCTAAACAGCTTGTACATAAGGTTCCATCTGATGGTCTTTCAGGAATGTCTGATGAGGATAAGCTTGGATTTAAGTATGCTCAGCTTGATGAGTACATCTCAGATCCAAATGCTGATATTCCAGCAGATGTTAGAGAATCAATCCAAAAGAAATACGTAGCTAACTTACACAAGCTTCAGCTGATGCCAGCATTTAAGAGAGTAGATTAGCATTAAATAAGGTCTTTAGGTATTTACCTAAAGACCTTTTATAGTTTGACCGAAAAGACCATGTTCATTTATTTTTTCCAAATATTTCTACAGTAAGATTTAGCTTACCCTTGCGGCTCAGCCCACCTTCTGAGGTGATGTTAAACTTCCCGTGGCCGCGCACCGAAACACTGTCACCGGAAGAGAGGATTTTGTCATTGTTTTCAACTATATGGCCATTTACAGATACCTTCTTTTCAGTGAAATAAGGGAGAGTGTCCTTGCGACTCAGATTGTAAACTCTTGCGATAACTGCGTCTGCTCGAGGAGATGCAACCTGAATGGTGGCTTCAGTGAGGGCAGCTCGTTTGTAAGAATCAGGCAGTTCGCTAAAGGAGCATTTTACTGAGTTTCGTCCTACCGAAACCAGATTTTCTATAAGATAGTCAGCGGTAGATTCATCGGCATAAAGATATGCATCCATGCCATCAACAAAAATATCCCCAAACTTTTTCCTGTCGATTCCAAGGCTCATAAGGGAGCCTAAGTAGTCTCTGTGGGTATATTCCTTCGCAAACTTTTTGGCCAAAGGCTCTATCTTGATGCATTTGATAGGATAATCCACGGTATAGCCCATGTCTGCCTCGCTGCCAAAACGAGCCATTTTACGCTCGCAATTTTCGTAGCCACCAAAGAGTTCATATGGGATAGGTGCAAAATCCTTATCCCGGCAAGCCTGGTATAAAATCTCCTGTTGGCTAAGGCTCAGAAAGTCGCTAAAAGTATATATATTATTTTGGTAAGCTCTGTTGGAAAGCTCTATTAATCTTTTGTATAAAAGCTGTTCTTCATCGTTCATTATAAAATCCTCTCTGTGAGTTCCCATTATACCTAAAATAAGGTAAAATAGCATCTAGCGAAAATAGAAAGAGGGAGAAAATTGAAAATGGAAAAAATAAAGACTGATGGTATTATTTTTGACATGGACGGCACCATTTGGGACAACACCATAGTTTTTGCTGATAGCTGGGAAAGGGCATGTCGCGATAATGGATATGACATCACCTTTACTCCAGATATTCTTAAAGGTCTTTTTGGAAAGACAATGACTGATATTGCAGATGCTTGTATTCCAGATGAGGACCCAGATAAGCGCTACAAGACATTAGAGCTTTGCGAAGAGTATGAGATAGAGGATTTGGCAAAAAGTGATGTGGATACATCTTATCCAGGTCTTGAGGAAACTCTTGAGAAGCTTGTAGGAAGAACAAGTCTTTACATTGTAAGTAACTGTCAGGCGGGCTACATTGAGACATTTATTGAGCGCAGCGGCCTAGGCAGATATTTTAAAGATTTTATTTGCTACGGGGACAATGGCCTTGGAAAAGCAGATAATCTTAAATTATTAGTATCAAAAAACGATATTAAGCATCCTGTTTATGTGGGGGATATCCAGGGGGACAAGGATGCATGTGATGCAGCTGGTGTAGACTTTATATGGGCAGCATATGGCTACGGCAAGTTCGTGGATGGCTATGTGGCCAAAATCGATGACATCACTGAGCTGGATGCAGTTATCGAATAGGGGGTTATTCATGAAATACGATATTGAAAGAATTTTTGACGACTATACTTTTCTTGGAAATGTACACACCAAGGCACAGTACGAAGAGAACACCAAGCTTTTTCTTGAAAAAAGATATAGCGGTTTGAAAGAGCTTGTGGAGGCTAGTGACGTAGCATCAGAGTGTCAGAAGTTTTGTCAGGATGTGTTTGAGACATACAAGAAGTTTGGCAAAGTCAGAGGTAGGGTTCAGATGAATCTCAATTACTTTATGATTTATTACGTTTTCCCATCTATTCTCACTAATGAGGAAAATGGCAAAGATATTTGCGATGCCCTTAAGGACGCATGGAACCAAAACTTCAAATGCAATATCAACTATACAGATTACAATACTTTATATGATGGATTCCAAATGAAAATATTTGGTATTCCTATAGGGAAGAATTAAATTATGAAAACAGAAGCATTATATGACAAGGACCCTTTTGCAAAGAATTTTGTATCAAGGGTTATTTCGTGTGAAGAGGTAAAAGAGGGGGATAGCAAGCTTTTTAAGGTTACTTTAGCATCTACGCTATTTTTCCCAGAGCAGGGCGGACAGTCTAGTGATATAGGCACTTTGGATAACACTGAAGTAGTGGATGTTCAGATTGAAGATGGAATTATTTATCACTACTGTACCAGCGGATTTTTGGTTGGCGAGATGGTGCAGGGGGATATAGACTGGGAGCACAGATTCAACAACATGCAGCAGCATACAGGCGAGCATATTTTTACAGGCATAGCTCACAACATTTATGGTGCGGAGAATGTTGGCTTTCATTTGAGCGACAATACAGTAACATTAGATCTTGATATTGAGCTTGATGAGGAGCAGGTTCGTGAGCTTGAGTACAAGGCGAATCTTGTAATAGCAAAGGATGTGACAGTAAGGGCCTACTATCCTCAAGAATCAGTTCTTGAAACTTTGGATTATCGCAGCAAAAAAGAGATTGATGGAGACGTTCGAATAGTAGAAATCGAAGGCACCGATATGTGCGCATGTTGTGCCCCTCACGTAAGGACCACAGGTCAAGTGGGCCTTCTTAAGGTGGTTTCTTTTGGAAAATATAAGGGCGGCACAAGAATTGCAATTCTTTGTGGCCTAAGGGCTTTGGCTGACTACAATCGCAGAATGGACATTCTTCAAACTACATATCAGTCACTTAACTGTAAGGAAGAGGAAATCCCAGAAAAAGTTCAGGGATTACTTGATGATAAAAAGCAGCTTGAGTACTCAATTTCTGAAATTAAGGCCAAGGGTCTGATGGAACAAATTGAAAAATTCCCTGAGGATATCATTGATGTGACAATCTTTACTGAGGATGTTGACGCTAAAAATATGCGGGATGGCGTCAATGCTCTTGTGGAGAAGCATTCAGGTTTGTGCGCTATTTTCTCTGGTGATGATGAGGAGGGCTACAACTTTGTAATCGGCAGTTCTACTAGGGATTGTGCAGCAATTACAACAGGGCTTAGAGAGCTTTTGGGGGCTAAAGGCGGTGGAAGCAAACAAATGGCTCAAGGAAGCGTTATGGCTACAAGGAACGAAATAGAAAGAGTTTTGTAATAAAAATGTAACATAACGTAATAATTGTGTTATACTATATTGTGAATAACATTATAGTAAAGAAAAGGGATGAATCTATGGAAAAAATTAAAGAAGTACTAGCAAAAATACGGGGGTTTTTCACAGGGATTTTCAAGAAAATAGCTGAGAATCCAAACTCAAAGAGATGGATTGTAGAAGGATGTATTTCAATTGGTGTGGGAATTCTAATTGGAATCGTTACATTCAATCTTTTGAAGGGTGACAAATCTTTGAGTGTTAGTAAAGAGGCGGCAGAAAAGCCAGCAGCTGGTGAGGAGGCTTTAAAGGAAGGTGAAGGCTTGCCAGCAGATGACCCTGACGCCGATGTTGTAATAGAGGTGGTTGAAGGTGAACCAGTGCAGGAGATTACTACAGACTCTTTTGCACCACCTTTAAATAGTTGGTCCTCAGAGGAGATAGACGCAGCTATAAGCGAGCGTAGCCAGTACCTTGGCAAATCAAAGTATCAAGATGCTGTGGTTTCCTTTTGGGAGAGCAAAGGTGTAACAGATATCTCTGGTAATTGCATGTACCTGTTCCATACAGATGAAAAGGCTTATTCGCCAGAGGATTTTAAAGGTCTTGCTCCTGAAGTTATCCATGTAGCTAAAAATGAGATTTATGCTAGACATGGATATTCTTTTAAGGATCCAGATTTATATAACTACTTTATGGCGCAGGTTTGGTACACACCATCTGTTATGCCAGCGGATTTTTCAGAGAAGACATTTAACGAGACAGAGGTTAAAAATTTAAATGTTTTAAATTCTGTTGATACATTGTAGTTTCTCCTCTAGACATTTTTGTATTGCGGGTTATAATTATAAAGGCTTTGGAGAGATATATGGATTAACTCATTCTCCTAAATAAGTACTAATCAAGGAGATAAAGATAAATGAACAACAAATCTTTAAGAGATTCCAACATAGAACTTATGCGCATACTGGCTATGTTTATGATTATTGTCTACCACATAGTTTTACACTGCGTAAATGTTCAGTTAGCAGATGTTGCTTCTGTTGAGAGACTGGGTAATGGCTGGTTTAACAACCCAGTATTTTATAAGGAGCTAATGTTTTTGGCATTGTTAATGCCTTTCGGTTTGGTGGGCAACGCCCTCTTTATAATTATTTCAGGGTATTTCTTGGCAGACAGAGAAATCGATATGCTAAAGATATCCAAGAAGCTTCTTTCGCAGTTGCTTTTTGCAGCAGTAACATTGGTGCTTGTATCAGCTGCATTTATCAGACAGACAGCGGAGAATCCAGCAACTAATAATTTGTTTAGCTATATTAGAATACAATACTTCAACAAGATGTCTTGGTTTGTGGGATACTATTTCATAATCATGCTTTTGGCTTTTATGTTCCTAAACAGCTTTTTGGCAAAGCTTGATAGGAAAAAGTATCTTGGGTTCTTGTTTACCATACTTGCTATCTCTCAGTTGGGATGGTCAGGCGGATTGTTAGATGACTTGGCAAAGGGCCTTAGAACAGTTGTAATCGGAATCTTTTTATATGCCTTAGGTGGTTACATCAGAAAGTACAATCCATTTGAAAAAGTTCGCGGATACGTGCTTATCCTTGTAATTGTATTAGCCAATTCGTTAGTAGGCATTTCATATTACAACACCACAATTGGAAAGATTCAATCATATCACTACAACATGAATCTACCGGGAGCAGTTGAAACAGATTTCGTTCAGTCTATTCCTAAGTTTGATAACTACAGCTTTATAGTAGTAATCATTGGAATTTGCTTATTTGAGTTTTTCAGACGAATCAAGCTTCCAAAAATCAAAGTGATTAATTGGATGGCTCAAGCTACATTTATGGTTTATCTGATTCATGACAATGGATTTGCTTACAGTATCTGGGGAACCCAGGACTGGATTACACTTTTATACACTAACTTTTACGGCTTTGTAGGAAAGCTTGCTCTATGGGCACTGGCAGTATTTGGAGTGGGCGTGGCTGAGTATTTAATATTTAGACTACTCATCAAAGCCTTTAACAAGACAAGTTGGTTATTTATTAAAAATCAAGAATAGGAGTCTACAATGGAAAAGTTTACTTATGTACCACAGGGCGTTTGCTCCAAGAAAATCGAATTTGAAATCAAAGATGGCAAGCTTCACAATGTTAAATTCACTGGCGGTTGTGATGGCAACCTCAAGGCTATAGGAAGACTTTTGGAAGGCGCAGATGCAGCTCAGGCAGCAGCAACTCTCCAAGGTAACCTTTGTGGCATGAAAGGCACAAGCTGTGCCGACCAGCTCTCTAAAGGAATCATGCAGGCGTTAGGATAAGCCTAAAATAGAGTTATTATAATAAATATGCACCCGGCAGATAATCTGTCGGGTGTTTTTCTGATGTCATTGATGTCTAGGGGAAGAATTTAATTGGCGTGATTGAGGGTCATTTTGATTCCCAGATCTTGGTGGAACATAAGTGCTTATGGCAGGCGATGTATATGTGGACGATGAAAGGGAATTCGTTTGCCTTAAATTGTTACGCTCAATTATCAATTTTAGATATTCTTTTACACAATTATTAAAATACGAAATCGAGTTAAAATAATTAGCTTGAGAACGCATGTAGTTTGTCAAATTATTCTGTTCTGTATGAGAATTATCTATTTTACTCTGAAAAATTTCGTTCGCATTGCTTAGGGCAGATGACCGTAGTTCAGGATTATTATGATTATTCAATACTGTATGCATCCCATTATGTAATTCTTGTAAATCAATGGTGTTGCAAATTTCTAAAAGAATATTTAATTTTTCTCGCTTTAAATCTGCATACTCAGATTTTGCGGCTGGATTATATGGTGCAAACGAATCTCCTAATTCTTCAAGTGTTTCGTCCATAGATACATTATTAATTCTAAATTGGTTATATAAATCGTTCAAATTGATTCCGTTAAGAAGATCACCAATATTATGCATATGCCTATTTTTTTGTTCCAAATTTTCCTCGCTAAATAATCTTAGATTCTCCTGCATATGAGTAAGATTAACAACTCGATTTTTGTGAAAATCATATTTATTTTTGGTCATTTTAATTCTGAATGTTATTTTATTTGCACTGTCATCTAAGAAATTGGCTAACTCATCAAGACAATTACAATTTTGAATATTATTATCCCGTTCATTATTAAGTGTGTTTTCCACGTTTGTAAAAATGCTGCTCAATGGTGTATCAGCAGCTGGATTAAATATATTTCTAATATTGTTTATATTATCAATGATATATCTGCGGCAATTATTCATTGAGCGTTCATTTTCATTTAGCAAATAATTGTTTTCTATAGTTTCATCGAAATTCAAATATGTGTTTTCTTGACTGTTTCTAGCTGTATCATTTGGCATATTAAAAATCTCCTTTCGTTATTTAAACTTTTTATAGTTGATGCCTTCATGCATCTACTAATAAATCAAAAAAATAAATTATTTTTTTCCAAAACAGCATAAAAAATAGTAAAAGTTTACTGTCTTGTCAGTAGACTTTACATGTGTTATACTTGCTGACAACTAAAGTATGAGGGTTGAGTAGAAGGAGATAGTTATGTCTTTGGTAGAAGAAATTCAACAGTTAAAAAAAGAAAAGAACGCAGTTGTGCTGGCACACTACTACGTTAATGATGAGGTTCAGGCCATAGCTGATTATATCGGCGACAGCTATTATTTGGCAAAGGTTGCAGTAGGGCTTAAGGAGAGCACTATTGTTTTTGCAGGAGTTAAATTTATGGGCGAGTCAGCCAAGATTTTGAATCCTGAGAAGACCGTACTTATGCCAGATGAAAAGGCAGATTGCCCAATGGCTCACATGGCAGAGATTGAGCGTATCCAAGAGGTTAGAAAGGAGTACGATGATGTGGCTGTGGTTTGCTACATCAACTCTACAACCGAGCTCAAGATGCACTCTGATGTGTGTGTTACATCTGCAAATGCTATGAAGATTGTAAAGGCGCTGCCTAATAAAAATATTTTCTTTATTCCAGATGAGAACCTTGGAAGATATATTGCAGAAAAGGTACCTGAGAAGAACTTTATTTTTAATGACGGATTCTGTCATGTGCACAAGGCGGTAACACTTGATATGGTTAAGCGCGCCAAGGAGTCACATCCAGAGGCGGAGGTACTTATCCACCCAGAGTGTACCTTGGATGTTTTGGAGGAGGCTGATTATATTGGCAGTACTTCAGGAATCATCGACTATGCTACCAAGTCTGAGAAGAAGGAGTTTATCATTTCTACAGAGCTTGGTGTGCTTTATCAGCTTAAGCAGAACAATCCTGATAAAAAGTTTTATTCTGCCGGCTCCACACAGATTTGCCCAAATATGAAAAAGGTTACTCTCGAAAAGGTTAGAGATTGCCTTCGTGATGGCACAGGTGTTGTTGAGGTAGATGACGAAACAAGAATCAAGTCTCTTCAGCCTCTTCAGAGGATGCTAGAGCTTGCTAAATAATGGCGTTCAGATTTCTGATAGCCAAAGGAGAAACGATGGATAAGAAATATGATGTAGTTATAGTAGGAAGCGGTGTGGCTGGATTGTTTTGTGCACTTAGCCTTCCTAAGGATAAAAAGATTCTTTGTATTTCAAAGGATGCCTTAGATGGATGCGATTCATTTTTGGCTCAAGGTGGTATCTGCATGCTTCGAGACGAGGAGGACTATGATTCTTACTTCGAAGATACAATGCGTGCTGGTCATTACGAGAATCGTGAAGAATCAGTTGAGATAATGATTCGCAGTTCACAGGAAGTGATTCAGGATTTGGTGGACTACGGAGTAGAGTTTGATAAAAAGGATGGAGAGTATCTTTTCACCAGAGAGGGTGCTCATTCCAACAATCGAATCCTTTTCCACGAGGATGTGACGGGTAGAGAAATCACAAGCAAGCTTCTTGCCAGAGCACAGGAGCGTGACAACATTACTCTTATGGCACACACTACAATGGTAGATTGGGTGTGTCAGGATAATGTTTGCTACGGTATTGTTGTGGCAGATATGGATGGCAAGACAACAGCCGTTCAGGCTGATGTCACAGTGCTTGCCTGCGGTGGACTAGGTGGAGTTTATCAGCATTCAACCAACTTCAAGCACATTTCTGGTGATGCCCTTGCCCTTGCAATGTATCACAACGTAAGGCTCGAAAACTGTGACTATGTTCAGATTCATCCTACGACTCTATTTACAAAAGAGGGTGGCAGAAGCTTTCTTATTTCTGAGTCTGTAAGAGGCGAGGGAGCAGTACTTCGCGATAAGAATGGTGAGCGTTTTACAGATGAGCTTCAGCCTAGAGATATAGTCAGCAAGGCAATCTACGACAAGATGGAAGAACAGCATACAGACCATGTGTGGCTTGATTTTTCGCCAATCCCAGAGGAGGAGATTTTAAATCATTTCCCAAATATATATGCAAGATGCAAGCAGGCTGGTTACGATCCGCTTAAGGACTGGGTACCAGTTGTGCCGGCTCAGCATTATTTCATGGGAGGCATATACGTGGACAAGGACAGCAAGACAACTATGGAGCAGCTTTATGCTGTCGGCGAGACAAGCTGTAATGGTGTCCACGGTCGTAATCGTTTGGCCAGCAACTCACTTCTTGAAAGTCTTGTTTTTGCCAAACGTGCAGCTGCAGATATCGTAAATACGAAGTCATTTAAGCAACCAAAGGATTTTGACAGTCTTATAAATATGGATGGCTACGAAGATTTGCCATCAATCATGGAATACTATCACGCAATGGTAGTTGGAGAAATTGAAAAAGAAGCTAGTAAAAGAGCCGAAGAGGAGGTTTTATAATGAATAACAATATTACAATGACACTTAATGCAGATGAGCTTATCTTGATGGCTCTTAGAGAAGATATTTCAAGCGAGGATGTTACTACTAATTCTGTTATGCCAGAGGCACAGCCTGGTGAGGTTGACCTTATCTGTAAGCAGGATGGTATCATCTGTGGAATGGATGTTTACGAGCGCACATTCAAGCTTCTTGATCCTGAAACAGTAGTAGAAAAATATGTTAAGGATGGAGATGCAGTTAAAAATGGTCAGCTTATGGCAAAGGTAAAGGGGGACATCAGAGTCCTTTTATCAGGTGAGCGTGTGGCTCTTAACTACCTTCAGAGAATGAGTGGTATTGCAACATACACAAATCAGGTAGCTTCACTTTTGAAGGGCAGCAAGACAGTTCTTCTTGATACAAGAAAGACTACACCTAATATGCGAATCTTTGAAAAGTACGCTGTAAAATGTGGTGGTGGACAGAACCATCGTTACAATCTTTCAGATGGAATTCTTCTCAAGGATAATCACATCGGTGCAGCAGGCTCTATCACAAAGGCTATTGAGGCTGCCAAGGCTTATGCTCCTTTTGTTCGTAAAATCGAAATCGAGACAGAGACCTTGGATCAGGTAAAGGAAGCTGTTGAAGCAGGTGCAGACATCATCATGCTCGACAACATGGACGTTGCTACCATGAAGGAAGCAGTTAAAATCATCGACGGTAGAGCAAAGACAGAGTGCTCTGGCAATGTCACAAAGGAAAACATTGCAAACATTATCGATAGCGGAGTAGATTACGTATCAAGTGGTGCCCTTACACATTCAGCACCAATTCTTGATATCTCAATGAAGAATCTTCATTCAGTTTAGGAGGTATTATGGACGGACAAACTAGAAGACAAAAACTAGTAGAGTTAGTCGCAAAATCAGATAAGCCAGTTTCTGGTACAACTCTTGCTTCCGAACTAAATGTCAGCCGCCAGGTAGTTGTAACAGATATTGCTCTTATCAGAGCCAACGGAATAGATATTATTTCCACTAATCGAGGATATATCGTAAATACGGATAATCATAAATGTAAGAGAGTAATCAAATGTCGTCATACTGATGAGCAGATTTTAGATGAGCTTTTTACAATTGTAGATAACGGTGGATGTGCAGAAAATATCATCATCAACCACAGATACTACAATCGCTTGGAGGCACCACTTAATGTTCACTCAAGAAAAGATGCCAAGGAGTTCATGGAGGCCATTGAATCTGGTAAGTCCAAGTCACTTAGCTCAGCTACTAGCGGATACCACTATCACACCATCAGTGCCGACAGCGAAGAGTCCTTAGACATTATTGAACAAGAGCTAAAAGCAAAGGGCTATTGGTTACCATTAGACAGTTGGATTTTGCAGTAGATAAAAAGGGAGAGGCATAATGTCAGCGATTTCAAATGATTGGTTAGAACCATTATCACCTGAATTTAAGAAGCCTTATTACAGGAAGCTATATGAGACAGTAAAGTCAGAGTATCATCAGCAGGTAGTTTACCCTCCTGCTGACGACATTTTTAATGCCT
>JAEEGK010012736.1_pt1 | contig 19064 bp, 16 predicted proteins | sample 8958771 | NCBI WGS metagenome assembly JAEEGK01 (sample SAMN16246547, study PRJNA631951) | gut metagenome | biome: gut microbiome; feature: rumen; material: SC-attached | host: Bos | place: Iran: Karaj | collected 2018-10
CTGGCCGAGCTGCATATTGACAATGTCGCGGACATTATCCTTGCTAAGCGGCTGGAACATAATGATTTCATCGATACGGTTGAGGAACTCCGGACGCACGCAGCCTTTCAAGATGCCCATCACCTCATCCCTGCAGCTGTCCATCGGCTTGCCCTTGGCGATATAGTCCTGGATAACGTCGCTGCCCACGTTTGAAGTCATTATGATTATGGTGTTCTTGAAATCGACGGTACGGCCCTTGTTGTCGGTCAGACGGCCGTCGTCAAGCACCTGAAGCAGAGTGTTGAAGACGTCGGGGTGCGCTTTCTCGATTTCGTCAAGCAGTACCACCGAGTACGGTTTGCGGCGCACGGCCTCGGTGAGCTGGCCGCCTTCTTCGTATCCTACATATCCCGGAGGCGCTCCGACCAGACGCGACACGGTATGACGCTCCTGGTACTCGCTCATATCTATACGGGTGATCATATTCTCATCGTTGAACAGATATTCCGCAAGTGCCTTGGCGAGTTCTGTCTTTCCGACACCGGTGGTTCCGAGGAAGAGGAACGAACCGATGGGCCTCTTTTCGTTCTGAAGGCCGGTACGGCTGCGACGCACTGCATTTGACACGGCGGAAATGGCCTCGTCCTGGCCGATGACCCTCTTGTGCAGTTCTTCCTCCATGCGCAGCAGCTTTTCTTTCTCGCTCTCCATCATCTTGGATACGGGGATTCCGGTCCATTTTGATACCACCTCGGCGATATCATCTTCGGAAACTGCTTCGTTGATGATCGGTTCCTTGATGGCCGCCTTCTCTTCCGACAGCTTCTTGATAGCCTCCTGGGCGGCGCCAATCTTGCCGTAACGGAGTTCGGCAACCTTGCCGTAATCTCCCCGACGGTCGGCGTCGTCAGCCTCGATGCGGTATTTCTCTATTGCGTCGCGGTTGGCCTGGATTTCCTTCAGCAGCCGCTTCTCGTTCTCCCAGCGTGCCATAAGACCTTCGCGCTCCTTGCTGAGAGTGACCAGTTGCTCCTTGATGGTGTCCAGCTTGGGCGACTCGCCTTCGCGCTTGATGGCTTCGCGCTCAATTTCCAGCTGTTTGATCTTGCGGTTGAGCTCGTCGATGGGTTCAGGTACTGAATTCATCTCGAGACGCAGCTTGCTGGCAGCCTCGTCGATGAGGTCGATGGCTTTGTCGGGGAGGAAACGGTTGGTGATGTACCTGTTGGAAAGTTCCACGGCGGCGATGATGGCGTCATCCTCGATGCGCACCTTGTGGTGGTTTTCATATTTCTCTTTCAGTCCCCTCAGGATGGAGATGGACTCTGCCGGGGTAGGCTCGTCCACCATCACTATCTGGAAACGGCGTTCAAGAGCCTTGTCGGTCTCGAAATACTTCTGGTATTCATCCAGAGTGGTGGAACCGATGGCCCTCAGATCGCCCCTGGCGAGTGCAGGCTTCAGGATGTTTGCAGCATCCATAGCTCCGCTCGTACGTCCGGCACCCACGAGGGTGTGGATTTCATCTATGAAAAGAATTATCTCGCCATCGCTGCCCGAAACGGCTTCAATGACACCCTTCAGTCTCTCCTCGAATTCGCCCTGATATTTGGCACCCGCAATGAGCGCACCCATATCCAGCGAATATATCTTCTTAGTCTTAAGATTCTCGGGTACATCGCCGTTGACGATACGCTGCGCGATGCCTTCCGAAATCGCAGTCTTGCCGACGCCGGGCTCTCCAACGAGAATGGGGTTGTTTTTAGTCCTTCTGCTCAATATCTGGAGAACACGACGTATCTGCTCGTCCCTGCCTATGACAGGATCGAGTTTGCCTTGTTTCGCCCTCTCGTTAAGATTGACGGCGAACTTGTCAAGCATTTCCAAATTGTTGTTGTTCATATTGTTGGTCTCCTTTCAGGGACCATATATCGCAATTAGCGAACCAACCGCGAAAAACTGACAATATGGCAGATGGGGAAAGTTCAGTTATTTTTGTATATTTGTACAAAACAAACTAGAACCTGAAGGTATGGCAACTATCATCTATATTCTGGGCGTAGCCCTCGGTCTTTGGTGCGTCTACGACCTGTTCAAGAACAAGACCATCGACCTGGTCCTGAAAATAATCATCGCCATCATACTGCTCTCCTGCAGTTGGGTTGGAGTTCTTATCTATTATTTTCTGGTAAGGGACAAGCTTAAATAAGCCTTTTCAGACATTTCTGCAGGGAATCCTGCCACTGCGGCACGCCGATCTCCAGTTCGGCGGTTATTTTTGTTTTGTCCAGATAGGAGTAGGAAGGCCGTATGGCTTTCTGTGGATATTCACTGCTGCTTACGGGATTGACTTCGCAGGACAGGCCGGCCTGGCGCATTATTTCGCGGGCGAAGTCATACCAACTGCATTCTCCGGCATTGCTGTAATGATAAATATCACCCTTCTTGCCACCGGCAATGGGAATGATGCGGAGAATTGCATCTGCGAGGTCTGCGGCGTAGGTGGGGCTTCCGGTCTGGTCGTTCACTACATTGATGCTTGGAAGCGTAGAACCCAGATGGAGCATCGTCTTCACGAAATTCTTTCCGTAAGGAGAATAGAGCCAGGCTGTGCGGATGATGACTCCTTTTACTCCCGATGCTATGATGATGCTTTCTGCTTCGGCTTTGGTGCTGCCATAAACTGAAAGAGGGGAGGGTGTGTCTGTCTCGATATAAGGCCTGCCCTTGGCTCCATTGAACACGAAGTCGGTGGAAATCTGGATGAGCGATGCTCCGGTGCGCACCGCGGCTTCAGCAAGGACGGCGACGCCTTCGCAATTGATGCGGCGGCAGATTTCCGGTTCGTCTTCGGCCTTCTCCACGTTAGTGTATGCAGCGCAGTTGATGATTGTGCTGACAGCATTTTCTGTGATGCAGGTTGAGACGGCTTCGGCATCGCAGATGTCAAGGGGGAGGATGCCGTCAGCGCCGATACAGTCAGTGAACACGAAATCCTCATTACCCTCAGTAAACCTGCGGATTTCGCTGCCCAATTGCCCGAGGGAGCCGGTAACAAGAACTTTTCTCGTTTTTTGCATAACTCAAACACAAATATAAGCTATATTTGCATAATTAGATTTGATAGAATGGATTATAATACCCAAAGAGAGAAGTTGATCCTGCCCGAGTATGGAAGGCACGTGCAAAAGATGCTGGAGCAGGTATGCGAGATAGAAGACAGGGAGAAACGCACCCAGCAGGCGCAGGCTGTCGTCAACGTGATGGGAACCCTCAATCCTCAGATGAAGGATTCTCCGGACTACAAGCACAAGCTCTGGGATCACGCCCATATCATTTCGGGATACAATCTGGATGTCGACGGCCCTTTCGAAGCTCCTCTGAAAGAAGAGCACGAGAGCAAGCCGGATCCCATCGGCTACTCTACCGAGCCGATACGCAAGTCCTGCTATGGCCGCAACATACAGAATATGATAGACCTTATCGTCGATTGTGACAAGGGAGAGGAAGTCCGCAGGGAACTTATGCGTTTGCTTGCGCTGTATATGCGCCAGCAGTATCTCATATGGAACAAGGACAGCGTGGCCGACGAGACCATATTCCAGGATATGGAACAGCTCTCGCGCGGCAAGCTTCAGGTGCCGAGAGACATCACCCTTGGCCCTGTATCAGGAGAGTTCAACCGTCCCGGCTTTTCGTCAGGCAATAATAACGGAGGCGGCAAGAACAGACGATTCAACAAGAAAAAGAGGAACAAACAGGCATAATGGCCACAACAGCAAAAGCAAAAAAGGCAGTTGCCAAGACAGGAAAAAAGAAACCTTCCAAGAAGAAGGCTCCCGCCAGGCGCGTCAGGCTGACCGACGAGCAGAAAAGCATTTTCAGGATAGTACTTGGAGTGCTGTGTACTATCGTCTGCCTGTTCACGGCGGCCTCTCTAGTTTCCTATGCCTTCAACTGGGGTGCAGACCAGAGTCTCAAGAGCAATCCGGATCTCTGGCAGTCATATGTCAGTGCCAACAATATCTGCGGCAAGCTGGGCTACCAGTGGGCTGATTTCCTTTTTGCAAAGCTGTTCGGAGTCGGAGCCTTCTTCGTCCCGGTTTTTCTCGGACTGTTGGCCGTAGCCTGCTTCCGCATCCGCAAGGTCCGGCTGTTCAGGGCATTCGTCCTTTCAATGTTCGGCTGCATCATATTTTCAGTGATTGCAGCGTTCATTTCTTCATTCTTCAAGGGACAGTCACTGTTCTCAACCGGAGTCGGAGGCTCATATGGCAATCTGTCGAACGAATGGCTGACCAGTATGCTTGGCCCCCTGGGCGCAGGAGCAGTGCTGCTTTTCCTTCTTTTCCTTTGGCTCATAATGCTTACCCGCAAGGTCGCCCTCTGGTTCGACAAGTTCATCTATGATTCCTTCCACAAGGAGAAGAAGGCAGTAGAGGAGCTCGCGGAAGCGGATGAAGGTGAGGATGAGGATGAGATGGAAGAAGAGGATGCCGATGCTGACATTCCCGATGAAGATCTTTTCGTAGAGGAGGAAGGCGAGGACGAGGGATACGAACCTTACGTGCCCGAAGAAGAAGAGACCATCGATGCCGATGATTTCTTCGTGCCGGATGCTGATGAGACGGCAAAAGTCGCTGCAGTCGCTGAAACATCTGCCGTTCCTGCCGAAAAGGATGCCCGCGACGTGGAGCTTGTCGTTGAAGCGGACGGGGACGATATCCTCAAGAACCTGTCCGACGAAGAACAGGACCGCATATATGATCCCCGTCTTGACCTTTCTCATTATAACTTCCCCGGTATGAACTTGCTGGAGGACTATCGCAATCTCCAGTACGAAGTTTCAAGAGAGGAGCTTGAGAAGAACAAGGTCAGGATTGTAAACTCCCTGAGCAGTTACAGGATTAAAGTCGAGAGCATTACTGCAAAGCGAGGGCCTACTGTCACTCTGTATCGTATCCGTCTGGCCGAAGGCACCCGCATTTCGACCGTCAAGAGACTGGAAGAGGACATAGCGATGTCGCTCGGTGCCAAAGGTGTCCGCGTGCTCACTCTGTCTGATTCCATAGGTATAGAGGTCGCAAACGAGCATCCCAGCGTCGTGCCTCTGAAAGCCGTGCTCAATTCGCCTCAGTTCACTGAGCAGAGTGCCAAGATGGAGTTGCCTGTCGCCCTGGGTATCACCGTCACCAGCGAGCCTTTCTTCATGGATCTCGCCAAGATGCCCCACCTGCTTGTCGCCGGTGCCACCGGCACTGGTAAGTCTGTAGGACTGAACGCCATCATCACGTCATTGCTCTACAGCAAGCACCCCAGCGAGCTGAAGTTTGTGATGGTAGACCCCAAGAAGGTCGAACTGGACTTTTACAGGCTGCTGGAGAAACACTACCTGGCCAAACTTCCCGATGAGGAAGAGCCGATAATCACAGATACCAACAAAGTGGTCCGTACCCTCAAGTCTCTCTGCATCGAGATGGACAACCGCTATGAGCTGCTCCGCATCGCAGGGGAGAGGAAGATCACGGAGTACAACGAAAAGTTCCTCCGCCGGCAGCTCAATCCCCTCAAAGGACACGCATATCTTCCGTATATCGTAGTGGTTATCGACGAGTTCGCCGATCTGCTGATGACTGCTGGAAGGGAGGTTGAAGAGCCGATAGCGCGTCTTGCCCAGAAGGCCCGTGCCGTGGGGATCCACCTTGTCATAGCTACTCAGAGGCCTACCACCGACGTGATTACCGGAACCATCAAGGCCAACTTCATCTCACGTATAGCGTTCAAGACATATTCTTCCGTAGATTCCAAGACCATCCTCGACCAGCCCGGCGCCAACAGGCTCATCGGTCGGGGAGATATGCTTGTGGTTTACCCGGGCATAGATATCACACGTGTTCAGTGCGCACTCATCGAGACTGCCGAGGTCGACCGTATCACCAAGTTCATCAACAGACAGCGGGGCTATGACCACGCATTCTTCCTGCCGGATGTAGAAGACGAAGAAGGTGAAGCTGCGGGCCCTACGGACCTTCACAGACGTGACAAGCTTTTCGAAGAGGCTGCCAAACTCGTCGTTCAGAGCCAGCAGGGTTCAACTTCTCTCATACAGCGTAAGTTGGGAATAGGCTATGCAAGGGCGGGCAAACTGATCGACCAGCTTGAGGCGGCAGGAATCGTAGGCCCGTTCAGCGGCAGCAAGGCCCGTACGGTTCTTGTGACTGATTTCGATACCCTTGACAGGATACTCGAAAGACTCGACAATATCTAGTCGTTGAAAGCCCTCAGGAATACTTCCCTGATTGAAGGGTAGGTGTTGGCCAGCTTGGAGGCCAGGCCTTCCCTTGTGACCCATATGGCCTTTTCGATCTGCTCTTCGGCTTGAGGAACGGGCACCTGGTCGTTTTCACACTTCATACGGTACCACCAGGTATGCTTTATGCATTCGACGTTCTGAAAAATATAGCAGTGATGGGTTACGCAAATAAGATTCCCGGCCTTGAGGTTTTGCAGACCGGTTTCTTCCCCGACTTCACGCAATGCACAGGTGACCGTGTCCTCCCCAGGCTCCTGTTTGCCCTTGGGAAGATCCCAGCAGTTCCGTCGGTATATCATAAGGCACTCCCCGGCGGGGTTCTCCACCAGGCCGCCGGCAGCGACAATCTGATGGTACGGGGCACAGAACAGTTCGAGTTCGCGATCATCAGCAAGCGTGATACATTCTTTGCCGATGTATATTTTGTGCATTAGTACTGTGACTTTAAAAAGTCACCAAATTTAAAAAATTTATTCTTATCTTTACAAAGATGCGAAAAAAGGCAGATTCAATAATTATGGATAATCTGGAAAAGAGAGTTGCAGCCGCTTTGTTGGATGTCAAGGCTGTAGAATTGAATACCGAAGAGCCCTTCACCTGGGCCTCCGGGCTTAAGTCTCCCATTTACTGCGACAACCGCAAGCTGTTGTCGTATCCCGTCGTTCGTACTTTTATCGCCGACCGGCTCGAGGAGGTTATAAGGGAGCAGTTCAAAAAAGTTGATGTGATTGCAGCAGTGGCCACAGGCGCCATTGCTATCGGTGCCATAGTAGCCGAAAAGATGGGATTGCCCCTGGTGTACATACGTCCTAAACCGAAAGATCACGGAACAGGCTCGCAGATCGAAGGAGTATTCGAGAAAGGAGCCAACATCGTGGTGATAGAGGATCTTATCTCTACGGGAATGAGTTCTCTGGCTGCGGCACAGGCAGTGTCTCAGCAGGGCGGTTTCGTCGAAGGAATGGTCGCTATCTTCTCATACAATTTCACCAAGGCCCGCAAGGCATTCGAGACGGCAAACATCACCCTCTATACTCTTACTGACTATGATACCCTCATTCAGGTGGCCGGTGAAAGCAACTATATCACCGAAGAGGAGATGAGTGTGTTGAGAGACTGGCGTTTCAAACCAGAAAACTGGGGGAAATAGTCGATGGCTGAGCACGTTGTCGGTAAGACGATATTCCTTGACCAGCAGCCAATAATGTTGTACAGCCGCTTCTCGAACCTCGAAAGCATAGCTGACAGGCTTCCGGAGGACAAGCGCAAGATGGTCGAGATGACTCAGGATTCCGTGCTTGTCAAGACTCTCGGCATGGAGTTCGGAATGAGACTCACCCAGAGGATTCCTTTCAACACTCTGGTGTTCGAGCAGATGGGACAGTCTCCGTTCCCTTTCCAGTTCAGCCTACATTTCGATCCTGCGGCCAGCAAGGACGGTGCTACCGATTTCCATATCGAATTGAACACGGAGCTCAACACGATGCTCAAGATGATGATAGGCAGCAAGCTTCAGCCTTTCATCGACAACATAACCGACACAATCTCCCAGATGGCCTCCGGCAACATACCGGACGGAATGCGCGATTATGTCGTTTAGTCCCGACACGATATTCAAAGACAATCTAAAGGGAGCGCTTGGACAACAGGCTCTTGACAGATATATGCAGGCTCTTGAGACAGAGCCTGCGACCATTTCTGTACGCCGCAATCCGTTAAAGTTTTCGCAAGAAGTTTTTGCTGGACATTTTGCCGGTTCGTCCGACGGCCAGGTGCCGTGGTGCCGCGACGGCATTTACCTCAGAGAACGGCCCCAGTTCCATCTGGACCCGCTTGTACACGCAGGAGCGTTCTACGTGCAGGATGCGGCGTCTATGGTTGTGCAGAGCTTGTTCTCCTCGTTACACGGAGAATCTGCCGTGAGAGTGCTGGACCTGTGCGCTGCTCCAGGCGGTAAATCCACCTGCATTGCCTCACAGGCTCTTTCTTCAGAGGACTTACTCGTGTGCAACGAGGTTATCCGCAGCCGCTCCACCATCCTTGCAGAGAATATGGCGAAGTGGGGCAGGGTGAATGTAGTAGTGACTAACGACGAGCCCCGCCGCTTCTCTTCACTCGAAGGATATTTCGACATTGTTCTTGCCGACGTGCCTTGCTCCGGTGAAGGGATGTTCCGCAAAGATGCGGGAAGCATCGGGCAGTGGAGCCCCGATAATGTGGCATTGTGCTCCGCCCGCCAGCGGAAGATTGTGGCTGAGGCCTGGCCCTCCCTGAAAACGGAAGGCATCCTGATCTATTCAACCTGCACGTTCAACCGTGCGGAGAATGACGGAAACGTGGAGTGGATATGCCGGGAACTGGGCGCCGAAGCAATGAACCTTGACGTGGCCCCCGATGCCTTGAAAACAGACTTCGGCCTGCAGTTCATCCCTGGTTCTACCAGGTCGGAGGGTTTATACCTGGCTGCCCTCAGGAAAACATCTGCCGCAAGACCGACAAGGCTGCGTCTTCCGAAGTTGCCTTCAAAAGCCAACTGCGATTATGCCCGTGACTGCGAATGCTACAGGGTAAGCACCGCTGGCGGAGATATGATAAAGGCCTATCCTTGCGGTCTTGCGGCTGAGATAATGGCATTGGAGTCTTCCCTCGGTTCTATCCGTTCGGGAGTGGCGGTCGCTTCGGTGAAAGGCCGCGACCTTGTGCCTACGGCAGCAATCGCCTTGAGCGAATGCCTCTGTGAAAAAACATTCCCCTGCGAGAACTTGTCTGCAGGGGATGCTTTGAAATATCTGCGGCTTGACCCGCTTGTCTTGAACGACGCCCCCAGAGGTTTCATCCTTCTCAAGTATGAGGGGATTCCCCTGGGTTTCGTTAAGAATCTCGGCAGCAGGACCAACAATCTGTTCCCGTCTGCCTGGCGTCTGCGATCAACCGAAGTTATCGAATAAGATGCTCTCAGGCGGAACTCCGAGGCTGTCGAGCAGGTTGCATACAGCCTGCGACATCATTGCGGGACCGCACATGAAGTAGAGGACGTCCTCCGGAGCTTCGTGGTTCTTCAGGTAGGTCTCGTACATCACATTATGCACGAAGCCGGGAGTGTAGGCAACGCCTGCCTCGTCGGCTGCGGGATCCGGGCGGTCGAGGGCCAGATGGAACTTGAAGTTCGGGAATTCTTTCTCTATGGCGTGATAATCTTCGAGGTAGAAGGCTTCCTTCAGGCTGCGCGCTCCATAGAAGAAGTGCACGGTGCGGGTAGTCTTCTCTGTCTTGAAGAGATGCATGATGTGGCTGCGCATCGGAGCCATACCGGCACCACCTCCGACGAAGATGAACTCCTGGTCTTTCGGGCAGTTGTCCGGTACGAAGAATTCGCCGTAAGGACCGCTGATGGTAACCTTGTCGCCCGGCTTGCGTGAGAACACGTATGAAGAGCTGACTCCCGGGTTGACGGGGAGAAGCTTGTTGCTTCCCTTAGGCGCGGTGCGGTCGAACGGAGGGGTGGCGATGCGGACATTCAGTTTGATGATGTCGCCCTCTGCAGGATAGCTGGCCATAGAGTAAGCCCTGATTGTCGGGGTCTTGTTGACCATCTTGAGGTCGAAGAACTTGTAGAATTCCCAATCCTTGCGGTACTGCTCGTCGATGTCCATATCCTTGAAATCCACGGTGATGGCAGGAATGTCAATCTGGATGTAACCGCCGGAGCGGAAGTTGAGGTGCTCTCCTTCAGGCAGCTTGACCACGAACTCCTTGATGAAGGTGGCCACATTGTGGTTGGAAACCACTTCGCATTCCCACTTCTTCACGCTGAGAGCGCTTTCGGGGATGACGACCTTGAGGTTGTCCTTGACTTTCACCTGGCAGCCGAGGCGCCAGTTGTCGTTGATCTGCTTGCGGGTGAAATGTACGGTCTCGGTGGGGAGAATACTTCCGCCGCCTTCGAGTACACGGCATTTGCACTGCCCGCAGGAACCCTTTCCACCGCACGCTGACGGAAGGAAGATCTTCTGCTCGGCCAGGGTGGCCAGCAAAGAGTTGCCCTGAGGGACATCGATTACTTTCTTACCGCCGTTGATGTCGATCTTGACGGTTCCGGAAGGGGTGAGCTTGCCTTTGATCCAAAGCAGCAGGGCCACGAGGATCAGAATAAGCAGCAGGCACGCTACTACAGAGATAAATATTGTCCTTATATCCATATCCTCTTCCTCCTATAATTGAAATCCCATGAAACTCATGAAGGCGATGCCCATGAGGCCGGTGATGATAAATGCAAGTCCAAGTCCCTTCAGGGGTTTGGGAACGTTGCTGTATGCAAGTTTCTCACGGATGGCAGCCATCGCTACGATGGCGAGGAACCAGCCGATGCCGCTTCCGAGTCCGAAGGTGAAAGCTTCACCGACGTTGGAATAACCTCTTTCCTGCATAAACAGAGAGCCGCCTAGAATGGCGCAGTTCACTGCGATCAGGGGAAGGAAGATTCCGAGTGACGAATAGAGTGCGGGAGAGAACTTCTCTACAAACATTTCCACGATCTGCACGAAGGTGGCGATCATGGCGATGTATACTATATAGCTCAGGAAGCTCAGGTCGACGCCGGCCAGGTTCGGTGAGAGCCAGGTCAGTGCGCCTGCCTTGAGCACGTATTCATAGAGCAGGTAGTTCAGGGGCAGGGTGATGGTCAGCACGAAGATCACTGCGAGTCCCAGACCGGTTGCGGTCTTGACGTTCTTCGATACGGCGAGATATGAGCACATTCCAAGGAAGAATGAGAACACCATGTTCTCGACGAAGATCGACTTAATGAATATATTTATATAATCCATCATTCTTGCGTCCTCCTATTGCTCTTGAAGTTCTTTGTCGATGCTCCTGTGTACCCATACCACGCAGCCGAGAAGGATGAGGGCCATGGGCGGAAGGATCATCAGACCGTTGTTTGCATACCAGCCGCCGTTTTCGATGTACCAGCTCTGAGGGATAATCTGATATCCGAGAAGGGTGCCGCTTCCGAAGAGTTCACGGAAGAAGGCTACTATTATAAGGATCATACCGTAACCGAGTCCATTGAAAGCTCCGTCGACGAAGCTGGGCCAGGGCTTGTTGCCAAGGGCGAAGGCTTCGATGCGGCCCATAATGATACAGTTGGTGATGATCAGGCCGATGTATACGGAAAGCATCTTCGAAGTGTCGTACGAGAAGGCTTTGAGGGCCTGGTCGATGAGAATAACGAACATCGCTACTACAACCAGCTGCACGATGATGCGCACGCGGTTGGGAATCGTGTTCCTCAGCAATGAGATGAAAAGGCTCGAGAACGCTGTTACCAGAGTAACGGACAGAGCCATCACAAGCGCTCCTTTCAGCTGGACGGTAACTGCAAGGGAAGAGCAGATACCGAGCACCAGCACCGTGATCGGATTGCCTTTGAAAAGGGGTTTCAAATATGTTTCTTTATCCATCTTGTTATTCTCCGAGTATTAGTTTGTAGTAGTTCATCCATTGCTCGATGGTGTTCTGGAGCGAGCGGGAAGTGATGGTCGCACCGCTGATGGCGTCAACTCCGTTACGGTCGCTGCCGGCACCGCCTTTGACGATCTTGATTGAAGAGAAAGCCCCGGAGTTCTTGAGTGACTTGCCGTCGAACTGGTTGTAGAACCAGGGCTCCGCGATTTCACCGCCGAGGCCGGGAGTCTCGCTTGCGTGAGCGAACGTTGCGCCGTGGATGGTTTCGCCGTCTTCTTCGACAGAGAGATATCCCCAGATGGCGCCCCAGAGACCTGCGCCGTAGCAAGGAAGGATGGTTACGGTGCTCCCGTTGTCAAGCTTGCACTCGTAGACGGGAAGAGTCAGTTCGCCACCGTTCTTTATGGCATTGTACTGAGACTTGAGGTCAACGTGGAAAGCGTCTACGCCAGCTACCTTGTTGCCGTTGGCGTCGATGGCGTAGGCATCGGTGATGTGCTGCTCATAGAGCTTCTTGAAGTCTGCTTTCTTGTCGGGCTGACCGTTCGTTTCGCCGATGTTGGCTGCAAGCATTATCGATTTCATCTGCTCCAGCTCGACATTGGCTGTCTGACGCGGCTTAAGGGCGCTGGCTACGATGGCCAGGATGGCAGCTACGACCACGACAAGGACTGTCGTATATATGATAGTGTAGGTATTGCTGTTTGTATTCATTGCCTGCCCTCCTTAAACTGTCTGTGTCCTTTTGAGACGTTTGCGAATGTTGCCGCTGACGATGATGTGGTCAATGAGCGGTGCGAAGGTGTTCATCACGAGGATGGCGAGCATCATACCCTCCGGGTAGCCGGGGTTGAAGAGTCTCAGAAGCACTGCGAATGCTCCGATCAGGAAGCCGTAGATCCACTTGCCTGCCTCGGTCTGGGCTGATGTCACAGGGTCGGTGGCCATAAAGACGCATCCGAATGCGAAGCCGCCCATAATGAGGTGATAGTAGCAGGGCACGTCGCCGAGCAGTCCGACAAGCAGTCCGCCGGCCACGCAGCTGAGCATGATCTTCCAGCTGGCAACGCCTGTCCAGATGAGGATGACGGCGCCGATGAGTATAGCGAGGGTAGAGGTCTCTCCGATTGCTCCCGGAATGAATCCCAGGAACATGTCGGCAACGGAAAAGTCTACAGAGCCGCTGGCTGCCATCTGGCTGAGAGGGGTGGCTCCGCTGAAACCGTCCACACCTGCAACCCATACATCATCGCCAGTCATCTGCTTCGGATAAGCGAAGAACAGGAATGCGCGGGCAAGTAGGGCAGGGTTCCAGATGTTGTAGCCTGTGCCGCCGAAAACTTCCTTGCCGATGACAACTGCGAAGGCTACAGCCAGGGCAAGCATCCACAGGGGGACGTTGACGGGCATTATCAGAGGGATGATGAGACCTGTTACGAAGTATCCTTCGCTGACTTCCTCATTGCGGATGTTGGCGAAGAGGCACTCGAAAAACAGACCCACGATGTAAGATACGAGGTACATCGGGAGCAGCTTGAGGAAGCCGTACCAGACCATCTTCCAGAAACCCCAGTCGAAGTCGCCGGCAAGGCTTGTCTGATATCCGATGTTGTACATACCGAAGAGGATGGCGGGCAATAGGGCGAGCATAACGGTAGACATCGTCCTCTTGAGGTCGATGCTGTCGCGTACGTGCGCTCCCTTTGCGGTCACGGTCTTCGGGACGTATACGAATGTTTCGAAGGCTTCAAAGAATGAGCCGAATGCGTGAAGCTTGCCTCCCTTCTTGAAGGCGGGCTCCCATTTGTCGAATAATTTCCTGAGTCCCATATCCTTAAGCCATTTCTTTTAACATTAGGTCGATGCCGTCGCTGATGACCTGCTGGATGCCGACCTTTGAAGGGCAGACAAATTCGCAGAGGGCGAAATCTTCGGGGAGGACCTCATAGATTCCGAGGTTTTCCATCTTCTCGATATCCTTTGCGATGCAGGCTTTCGCCAGGTAGACGGGGTAGATATCCATAGGCAGCACCTTTGCGTAGACGTCAGAAACCACGAAAGGTCTCGGTCCGCCGTTGGTGTTGGTGTCCATTTCGTATTTCTTCTTGCCGCCAAGCCAGCTCCAGTAAGTATGTGAGAAGCTGAACTTCTTGGTGCGGAAAGGTTTGCACCATCCGAAGGTCTCATAGTAGTCGCCTTCCTTGAGGATGGTTATCTGGTTGTCGAAGAATCCGAGGAAACCGTCCGGTCCTACATTCTCGCCGGTGAGGATGTCGCCGCTCACCAGTCGCACGTTTTCAGAACCGTCGAAAAAGTCGGCGAAAGCGGACATCGGGGCTCCCTGGATGGCATTTACGTAAGCCGGATTCTTGGCTGCAGGGCCGGTGACGGCCACAAGACGGGTCGCGTCATAGATACCGTCGTTGAAGGCCTTGCCTATCATTGCAACTGACAGCAGGTCTACGGTCCAGACTGTCTCGCCCTTGTTGATGGGGCTGATGTGGTTGATCTGTACGCCGACGTTTCCTGCAGGGTGCTTGCCTTCGAATTCGTGGAAGATGACTCCGCGGAGTTTCTTGAATTCCGAAGACGGGCAGGTGTAGTAATTCATGCTGAAGTGGACTCCGCCCTTTGTGAACTTGCCGAGGACGTCGATTCCTGTCTGCACGTCGTCGAAGCGGTTCTGGAGCACGAAATCATAATCCGGTGCCAACGGGGCGGTATCCATGGCCGAAATGAAGATTGATTTGGGGCTGTCGTCCGGGTTGGCGATGATGCCGTAAGGCCTTTGGATGATCATCGGCCAGAGACCCATTTCCAGCATACGGGCAGTTGCCTTCTCTTTGGTCATGGAAGCAGGGACTGCCGCTTTCTTGCGGCGGTATTCCATCTTGCCGTCAGCCTTTACTTTCACCTCGAGCAGTTTGCGTTTCTCTCCCCTGACCACGGCTTCCACTGTGCCGCTGATTGGAGAGCAGAAACTTATCTGCGGACGGTTCTTGTCAACAAAAAGAGGGTCACCGGCAAGTACACGGTCCCCCTCCTTGACCACCAGCTTCGGGACAAGGGCCCTGAAGTCGGTAGGCTTGATTGCAACAATGTCCGCAGAAACAGTTTTGGCGATTGTAGCAGAGGCTGCCCCGGCAACGGGAATGTCCAGTCCTTTCTTTAATCTGATCTGTTCTGACATTATTGGTTGTATAAAATTATTGATATAGATTTTGTTCAGAATATCCGGCAAAGATACATATAAAAAAAGAAGAAATCACCTTTGTTTTAGGTTTTTTCGGTTATATATTTGCCATACCATGGAAAACGGCGCAAATCATATTTTCGACCAACTTAACGAAGCTCAGGCACAGGCAGTTCGGAACATTGACGGACCTTGCCTCATCATTGCCGGAGCAGGCGCCGGAAAGACCCGTGTGCTGACCTGCAGGATTGCCAATGCAATAGCCTGCGGAGCCGCTCCCGGGGAGATCCTTGCCCTGACTTTCACAAAAAAAGCAGCCAACGAAATGAAGGAGCGTATCGCCGCATTGGTTGGCGAGTACAAGGCAAGGTGGATATGGATGGGAACATTCCATTCCATCTTCATCAGGTTCCTCCGCGACTATGCCGACAAGCTTGGCTATCCCCAGCAGTTCACCATATATGACCAGTCCGACAGTCGTGCCGCCGTGAAGCAGTGCATCAAGGAACTGGAGCTGGACGAGAAAGTCTACAAGCCAACGGAAATCGCAAACCGCATATCGTCAGCCAAGAACAACCTGATTACCGCTGCCCTCTATGCCAACACTCCGTCGGCCGTCGAGCAGGACAAGATGGCAAGGAAAGGCCGCATTAGCGATATATACAGCCTCTACGCCAAGAAGTGCAAGATTGCCGGCGCGATGGATTTCGACGACATCCTTGTAAACACCAACATCCTGCTCAGGGATTTCCCCGAGGCACTGGAGCAGATCCGCAGCCGATTCCGCTATATCCTGGTCGACGAGTATCAGGACACCAATTATGCCCAGTATATCATCTTGAGAAGACTTGCGGCCTCGCACCGCAACATCTGTGTGGTGGGCGATGATAGCCAGAGCATCTATGGCTTCCGCGGGGCGAGAGTTGAGAATATACTAACCTTCCATAAGGATTACCCCGAAGCGAAAATCTTCCGCCTGGAGCAGAACTACCGCTCCACACGGACCATCGTCGACGCCGCCAACAGCCTTATCGCCAAGAACGAACACAGGCTCGAGAAGACTTGTTTTTCCGATGGGCAGGTAGGTGAGAAGATCGAGGTCCTGAACGGTTTTACGGAGCAGGAGGAAAGCTATCTCGTCGCAGCCAGGATCGTCGACAGGATATATACCGCCAAAGCCCAGTACAGTGATTTCGCAATCCTGTATCGCACCAATGCCCAGTCCCGCTCCATAGAGGAGGCGCTGCGCAAACGCAACCTGCCGTACCGCATCTATGCCGGCTTCTCATTCTACGACCGCGCCGAGGTCAAGGACATGCTGGCTTATTTCAGACTCGTCATAAACCCTATGGATGACGAGGCTTTCCGCAGGGTGGTGAATTTCCCTGCCCGCGGCATAGGCGACACGACTCTAACCCATCTTGCAGCGCTTGCGTCGGCAAAAGGTATCTCAATGCTGGACAGCGTGATGCTGCCCGACGCCGACCTTGCCGGATCAGGACTCAAAGGTGCGGCAATAAGCAAGCTGAGATCATTCGCCGCGATGATAGTGGAGATGAATCAGAAGATGGCGGTTACCGATGCTTATGAACTTGCACTGGAAATCGGAAACCAGTCCGGGGCTCTGATCGCTTTCAAGTCTGATACGTCGATTGAAGGCCTTTCGAAGTTCCAGAACGTCGAAGCGCTGTACAACAGCATCAAGGACTATGTGGATGAAGAGACTGAAAATAGGGCTAACGACAATGATGTTGCCAACGACAGCATAACTGTCACGCTTGCTGAGTATGTGGAGAATATAACTCTGCTCGCCGCAATCGACCGTGAAAGCGGCCAGGACGATGACAATAACAACAAAATCTCTCTGATGACTGTCCACGCCGCCAAAGGCCTGGAGTTCCCCTATGTCTTCGTGATAGGATTGGAGGAGAACCTGTTCCCGTCGTCAATCGACTTGCTGCCTGCGGACATCGAAGAGGAACGCAGACTGTTCTATGTCGCCCTGACCAGGGCGGAAAAGGCCGTGACTCTGTCTTACGCAAGCAACCGTATGCGCTGGGGCAAGAGCGAAAGCAATGACGTGAGCCGTTTCATCCGCGAGATAGACAGCAGGTTCCTAACCGGCTCGGTTCCGATGCGTTCCGGTGCAAGGGCTGCAAGCAATGCTGCAATGGGTGCGGCTTTCGCAAGGCAGTTCGGAACCCAAAGATATGCCGCTCCCTCAAAGCCGGTCCAGCAGCGTCCCGTATATCAACGCCCTGCGCAGCCTGCACCACAGCGTCCGGTATCTCAGAATCCGGCTCCGACTCCCGGCTTCACGCCGGATCCGGTTTCTTCTCTGAAGGTCGGCCAGAGAGTCGAGCACGACCGTTTCGGCTATGGCACAATTCTATCATTCGACGGTGACGGAGCCGGACTTAAGGCGGTCGTCAGGTTCGAAGATGGTTCAACAAAGACACTTTTGTTAAAATTTGCTAAACTTCGGGTAGCTCGCGACTGATTGTGGCACAGTCTTTGCTTATTTTCACATCGAAGTTTATCATAGTTTTAGTTTAGGTCAGGGACAGGGTCGGTTCGCCATAACGAGCCGGCCCTTACTTGTTTTTTATTCGTAACTTAGCAAGAGAATAATTCCTGACCTTATGAAAAAACCACTCTTAATGTTAGCGCTGGCTGTTCTGGCTGCGGCGTGCACGAAAGTGAGCGAGCCAGCGCCCTGCGGGCCTGTGCCGAGCGAGCGGCAGCTGCAGTGGCATCAGCTCGAGCGCTACGTCTTCATACATTTCACTACGAATACCTTCACTGACCTGGAGTGGGGCTATGGCAATGAAAGCGAGGAAACATTCAACCCAACTGCCTGCGATCCCCGTCAATGGGCGGACATCATCAGCCGGGCCGGCTTCAAAGGCATAGTCCTGACCGCAAAGCACCACGACGGCTTCTGCCTCTGGGACACCAAGTACACGGAGCACAACATAATGAATTCGCCGTACGGCCGCGACCTTGTGAAGGAAGTGAGCGACGCCTGCCGGGAATACGGACTCAAGTTCGGGGTCTATCTTTCACCCTGGGACCGCAACCACGCAGATTACGGCACTCCTGCCTATATCGAATATTACCGCAACCAGCTCACGGAGCTCTTGACCAACTACGGCGACATCTTCGAAGTGTGGTTCGACGGAGCCAACGGCGGTGACGGATGGTACGGAGGGGCAGACGAGAGGCGCACCATAGACAACCTGACCTACTATGACTGGCCCACCACCTGGGAGATAGTCAGGCAGAAGCAGCCCCAGGCAATTATGTTCTCTGACGGAGGCCCTGACTGCCGATGGGTAGGCAACGAGGCCGGCTTCGCAGGCGAGATGAACTGGAGCACGCTGAACAAGGCTGAATTCGCCCCGGGCCACGCCGACACCTATGCCCTCAACCACGGGCAGGAAGACGGCACCGATTGGCTGCCGGCAGAAGTCGATGTGTCAATCCGCCCCGGATGGTTCTACCACGAGAGGGAAGATGACCGTGTCAAGAGCGTCGATCAGCTGATGGACATATACTATAAATCCATAGGCCGCAACGGCAATCTCATACTGAACGTGCCTCCGGACCGCAGAGGTCTTATACACCCGACAGATTCGGCAAATCTTATAGAATTCGGCAGGGCAATCGAAGCGGAATTTGCTGAAAATCTCGCGCAATCGGCTGATTTTAAGGCTTCTGATGTGAGGGGACATTCCCGCAGATTCGCCGCTTCTAAAGTGGTAGGAGAAGGCTATTGGGCAACCGACGACGATGTGACGACAGCCACGCTGACAGCCTCGTTCCGCAAGCCGGTAAGGGTGAGCAAAGTCCTATTGCAGGAACATATCGCCCTTGGCCAAAGGGTGCAGCGCTTCAGCGTCGAAGCGATGGTAGACGGCCAGTGGCAGACCCTGGACGAGCAGACCACCATCGGCTACAAGCGCATGATAAGATTTGACCCGGTTGTGGCGACTGCCATCCGGGTCAATATCCTAGCCTCAAAGGCCTGCATAGCGCTCGACAACGTCGGGATCTACTAGCGTACTTACTTCTTGTGCTGCACTGCGGCGCGCTCGATGGCGAGGCAGG
>JAEEGK010012738.1_pt1 | contig 19062 bp, 12 predicted proteins | sample 8958771 | NCBI WGS metagenome assembly JAEEGK01 (sample SAMN16246547, study PRJNA631951) | gut metagenome | biome: gut microbiome; feature: rumen; material: SC-attached | host: Bos | place: Iran: Karaj | collected 2018-10
AGAGCCACGAGGACGCCATCGTGCTCCTCCCGGCGCTGCCCGCCGCCTGGACGGAAGGCTCCGTCCGCGGCCTGCGCGCCCGCGGCGGCTACGTCGTGGACTTCGACTGGGCCGACGGCCGCATCACCTCGTATGAGGTGCGCACCCGGTCCGGCGCCAAGGCCGACGTCCCGGTGCGCTCCCCGCACTTCTAAGGTTTCACCAGCCGGACGCCGTAGATCTCGCCGACCTGCTTGCCCGGCTTCGCCACGAACTTCACCCGGACCTGCTCCTTGCCTTCCAGCATGGACGCGGGGATGGGGAAGGTCTCGTATTTGAACTCCGAGATGCGGTACTTGCCGGTGTTGTTCACGCTGGTGAGCAGCTCCTCGTCGACAAAGATGTCGAACTCGTGCGTCTTCCACTCGCCCACGCCCCAGAACTGGAGGCGGAGGGAGAGGTCCGTGCGGCCGTCGGTCTTCATCAGGTAGCTGAAGAAGCGGCCATTGCGGGCGTCGCGGAAGAAGACGTCGTTGGTGTTGCCCGTGGAAGAGCCGTTCGTTTCCATCTTATGGTCGGTCTCGGGCTGCTGCTCGCCGGGCTGGACCTTGTCCACGGTGCGGGCTTCCAGCTCCTGGCGCTCCTTCTCGGCGCGGGCCAGGCCCTCCAGATAGTCCTTGTATCCCTGCTCCGACAGCGTGAGCCAGTACATCATGTACCGGGCGTCGTGGATCTCGAAGAAGGGCTGGAGCTCGTTCCGGATGGGGTTCTCCATCTTCACGTCCAGGGTATAGTGCAGGGGCTTGCCGGCGACCGGCTTCAGGTGTTCGGCGATCCGGTCGATGTGGTCGTCGATGAGGATGGGGGCGCCGTCCAGCGGGAGCTTCGCGCCGCTCGCGTACTGCCCGAAGCGGCTGTCGTCGGCGATCAGGTGCGCGAGGTCCTCCGTGCCGGTCTTCATGCCCAGCAGGATGGGGCCGTGCATCAGGGCCACGTACTTCGGCACGTTCGGGAGGTATTTCACGCTGCTGTGCATCGGGAAGGTGACGTCGATGACATCGCCCTTCTTCCATTTGCGGTCGATGGCGACGTAGCTGCCGGGGCCGGTGACGACCTCGACCGGCTTTCCGTTGACATTCACCGAGAACGCGCCGGGCTTCACCCAGTTCGGGTAGCGGACGAGCACGGGGAAGGTTCCCTTGCCGGCCACGACCGTGATGCGGCTCGTCTCGCCGTACGGGAAACCGGTCTCCTGGCGCAGCGTGACGCCTTTTTCACGCCAGTTCAGTTCCGAAGAGATGAAGAGATTCACGAACAGGGCGTTGCCCTTGCGGGTATAGATGAACTGGCCGTACTTGCCGTGGTTCTCCATGCCGGTGCCCACGCAGCACCACATCGCCTCGTTCGGGGCGGAGTAGTTGCGGTAGTGGCGCGGCCGCGCCGGGGTGAAGTACACGTAGCCGCCGTGCCCGGGATGCTGGGTGGAGAGAATGTGGTTGAAAAGCGCCAGCTCGTAGAAATCGGCGTAGCGGGCGTCGGGATTGCGGCGGTGCAGCGCCTCCGTCAGCCTGAGCATGTTGAAGGTGTTGCAGGACTCGGGGCCGTCGATGTCGTTGATGAAGTCCGTGCAGGCCTCCTTGCTGGGGAAATGCTCGCGCCGGCTGTTGCCGCCGAACGCCAGCGAGCGCTCGCCCGTCACGACGTCCCAGAAGAACTCCGCGGCGTCGTTATAGGTCTCCTCGCCGCCGAGTTCCGCGATCCGCGCGAAGCCGACGGCCTTCGGCACCTGCGTGTTGGCGTGCAGGTTGTCCAGGTTGTCCACCCGCTGCGACATCGGGTTCAGCAGCATCCGGTGGGAGAAGCGGCGGGCGACGGCGAGGTACTTGGCGTCCAGGGTGATGGCGTAGGCATCGGCCAGGACCTCGTTCATGCCGCCGTGCTCGTTGCCCATCATCTGCTCCATCTGGGCGTCGGTGAGGCCGGCCGTCAGGTCGATGGCCCAGTCGCAGAAGCCCAGGAACAGGTTCTTGGCCTGCTCGTTGCCGCAGTAGAGCCACGCGTCGCGCAGGCCCGCGTACATCTTGTGCAGGTTGTAGAACGGGGCCCACGCGCGGGAATACACGCTGAAATCGCCCTTCTTGAACTTGCTCCAGATGTTTTCGCTGTCGGGCATGCCGCCCACGTAGCCTTTGCCCCAGTCGGGGTGGTTCTTGACGTTGGCATCGGCGCATTCCTGCAATTCGGCAAGCATGTACTCCATCCGGCGGCGGCACTCCTCGTTGCCCGTCGCGGCGTTCATCGCCATCGCGGCCAGGTAGTGGCCGCCCACGTGGCCGTCCAGGCCGTCCCAGTTGGGATAGGCCTTCTTCCGGGGCTCGAGCCCGGCCTGGATCCGGTAGGGAGCCAGGAGCCGGTCGCAGTCATACTGCAGCAGGGTCTGGATGTTGAGGTCCCGGGCCTTCTGGAGCGGGCCGTCCAGCAGTTTCACATCCCCGAGGGGGAACTCGTCGGCATACAGCCGGTCCTGGGCGAAGCCGGCCACGGACCACGCCGCCACCAGCAGAAAGAGCGCTATTTTCTTCATCATACGGCGAATATACGAATTTTAATCCGTTGTACGCAGGATCCGGGGCCGATAAAAATCCCCAAAAATGGGGATTGTCCCGTTTTCGGCGGGGGTGTAACTTTGCCTGCCGAAAACTGAGATGCCATGAAAAGATTCTTCATCATCCTTTTCGCCAGCCTCGCGTCGCTTCTTCCGGCCGCGGCGCAGCGCCTGACGGTGGGCGGTTACGGCGAAGTCGCCCTGAGCCGCAACTTCTATAGTGACAACGTTTACCGCTATTCTTCCGCGGCCTCGCACAAAGGCGAGCAGCACGGCCGTTTCGACGTCCCCCATGCCGTCATCTACCTGGGATACGACTTCGGGAAGGGGTGGTCCATGCAGACGGAAATCGAGTTCGAGCACACCGGGACCGGCGCCGCTTCCGAGAAGGAATTCGAGGAAGCCGGCGAGTGGGAGACCGAGGTGGAGAAAGGCGGGGAAGTGGAGCTGGAGCAGTTCTGGATCCAGAAAAGCTTCCGGCCGGAATTCAACGTGCGCATCGGCCATATGGTCGTTCCCGTGGGCGGCCTGAACAATGCCCACGAACCCTTGAACTTCTTCACCGTCTATCGTCCGGAAGGAGAGAGCACGATCCTTCCTTCCACCTGGCACGACACGGGGATCAGCCTGTGGGGCCGGACGGCCCACTGGCGGTACGAGGCCCAGGTCATCGCCGGCCTGGACGCCTACCTGTTCAATACCGAGAATTTCATCAAGCACGGCGCCGGCTCGCCCTTCGAGTTCAAGGCGGCCAACCAGCTGGGCTTTGTCGCCCGCGTCGACAACTATTCCGTGCAGGACCTGCGCCTTTCCCTGAGCTGTTTCTACGGGCGCGCGTTCAACAATACCTATCCCTACGAGGTGATCGCCGAGACGTCCCGCTATGCGGGGGTCGTGGGCCGGACGGCCGTAGGCGCCTTCGATTTCGAGTACAAGGGCCGCCGCTTCATCGCCCGCGGCAATGCCGATTACGGCTATGTGGGCGATGCGGCGATGATCAGCTATATGAAGCGAAACCGGTCCGCCAACAACGCCCCGTACAAGAAATCCGCCGTGGGCAAGGGCGCGATGGCGTTCGGCTGCGAGGCCGGTTACGACATCCTGCCCTGGTTCCGCCAGGGGGAGCGGCAGCTCTTCGTCTTCGGCCGGTACGAGTATTACAATCCCTTCATCCCCGATGCGGGCGAGGAGCCGGCCGAATGGACGGTGAAGAACCGCATCGCCGTGGGACTCAATTATTTCCCGATTCCGCAGATCGCCGTGAAAGCGGAGTATTCGCACCGCTTCCTGAAGGCGGGGTACAATCCCGAACCGTCGGTCAGCCTGGGCATCTGCTACATGGCATTTTTCAAGCGATAACAACTTAAACAATGAGCGATATGAAAACATTCAAACTGATCGGCGTCCTGGCCGTCGCGGCCGCGACGCTCCTCTCCTGCAACAAGGACCCGAAGGCGGACGCCGGCCTGACGGCGCAGGAGAAGGCCCTCAAGGCGGCCGTGGAAGGCTATGTTCCCGGCGTCATCTACAAGATCTATGACAACCTGGCCGACGAGACGGAAACCCTCTACAACCAGCTTTCCGACCTGAAGAAGAAAGGCACGTACACCCAGGCCGACATCGACCGCATCTGCACGACCTTCCTCTCCGCCCGCAAGTGGTGGGAGCAGAGCGAGGCCTTCCTGTACGGCGCGGCGACGGCCTATGGCATCGACCCGCACATCGACTCCTGGCCGCTGGACAAGGACAAGCTCGCGAAGAGCCTCTCCAATGCGGAAACGATCGCCGACCTGGACGAGGAAGGCGCCGGCGCCGTGGACGAGGTGGGCGCGGCATCCCTGGGCTTCCACGGAATCGAGTTCATCATCTTCCGGGACGGCAAGAACCGGACGGCCGCCGCGCTCAGTGGGGTGGAGGATGACGAGGCCTTCGCCGGCCGCAACGTCACCGGCAAGAGCGAGGTGATCTTCGCCGTCGCCGTGGCCGAGGACCTGCGGAACTACTGCTTCGAGCTCCAGGCCGCGTGGGATCCGGACTGCCCGGCCGACCGCAAGGCGCTGGTGGAGGATGAGCTGGAGCTGAACACCGTGATGGACAGCGGCCTGACCTATGGCGAGAACCTGCTCCGGACCGGCAATGCCGGCAGCACCTACCGGAGCTGGCCCGAGGCCGTCTCCAGCATCCTGGTCGCCGGCTGCTCCAACATCTGCAACGAGGTGGCCAACACCAAGATCGGCACGGCCCACTACGTGAACAGCCAGGATTACGACCCGGACTACATCGAGTCGCCGTACTCCAAGAAGTCCTATCAGGATTTCAAGGACAACATCCTGTCCATCCAGTACAGCCTGTACGGCGGGCAGGGCCTGGACAAGGCCGCGAGCGCGTCCATCATGCAGTTCGTGAAGGACAACGGCTGGGCGAAGGCCACCTCCCTGGAGACGGCCCTGAAGGACGCCGTGGCCTCCCTGGACGCCTGCCTGGCCAGCGGAAAGGCTTTCGTGGACGATCCGACGGCCGTTGTCGCCGAGAACGCCATCGTGAAGATCAATGCGCTGGACGCCCTCCTGAACGAAGCGGCGGACTGGATTGCCAAACTGTAGGCCTATGCGTACCTCTTCGAAACTTCTTCTGACGCTGGCCGCCACGGTATTCTCCGTGACGGCTTGCGTGCGCGGAAACGACGTGCCCGTCCACGAGTCCGATGCGAAATATGTAGGCCAGGCGGTCGGGAATTTCACGGCTGACGAATGGTATCCCGGCGGCCGGCTGGGAACGACCGGGAACGTGACGGAAGGCTGCTATGAGGACGAGGCGCCCGCCGTCGCCCAGCAGGGCCTGGAGAACGCCTTCAATCACGGCGAGATGTTCTTCGAGCGCAATGTGACGCTCAATACCGCCCCGTTCCGGGGCCTGGGACCGGCTTCCGTGCGGAAGTCCTGCCTGGACTGCCACCCCGCCTATGGGCACGGGAAGTGGCAGGGCGTGTATGAGGCCAATACCGCCCGCGCCTTCGGCAACGGCTACCTGCTGGTGGTCTATTATGCCAATGAGCCCGGCAGCAACGACGGCGCCTATGTGTCCGAAGTGACCGGCATGCCCCAGACGATGGCGGCCGAGCCCTTCCTCCCGCCCATCGACGAAAAGGGCATCCACCTGAGCTGGGTCCCGGTTTCCGCGATGGAGAGCGGCCTGCCGATGCAGTTCCCGGACGGGGAGAAGTATGCGCTCCAGTATCCGGAGCTGACCATCGACAAGGCGGCGTTCAACACCAACCCGAACCCGTATGACACGGCGGCCGAGAAGGGCCTGACGATGGGCTTCCGCCTGGAATCCACCATCGGCGTCATCGGCGTCGGCCTCATCGACGCGATTCCGGAAGACGCCATCCGGGAGCAGTACCGCGCCGAGGCGCCCTATGTGGAACTGAATCCGGCGTTCTGGGACAAGGGCGCCAATGATTTTGCGGCATCGGCCTTCTACGGCAACTGGCAGAAGGGTTCCCTGGGCGACGGTTATCTCGCCGACGGGACCTTCGTCGCCCGGGGGGATTACAAGCCCGTCAAGCGCTTCACCTACGCGATGACCCGCGGCACCCTGCAGGACGGCGCCGGCGCCAACGCCATCTGGAACATCACCAACGTGTCCCGTCCGGACCGTCCGTACCTGTACACCACCGTCGCCTGGGCCCGGAAGATGTCGGAAACCCCGTCCGTCATCCAGGCCATCCGGAAAGAGGGGGAGGCCTCTCCCTATTATGTCGATGTGGACAAGGACGGCACCGTGACCGACGCGGAGATCTCCGAGGCGGTCCTGGCGCTCCTGAGCCCGTCCACGAACCAGTTCGACAACCCCTACCACAACTTCGAGCCGGAGATGGCGGCCGACGACTTCTATGACTTCATGGTCTGGCACCGCGGCCTTTCCATCCCGCGCGCCCGCAACCTGCACGACAAGGATGTCCAGCGGGGCAAGGAGCTGTTCAACAAGATGGGTTGCGCGGCCTGCCACAAGCCGTCCTGGGAGACGAAGGAAGACAACTACTGGTCTCCGGCGATGAACGAAGGGAAGCCGCTGCCGCGCTATGCGAACCAGAAGATCTGGCCGTATTCCGACTTCATCCAGCACCGTCTGTATATGAAGAACGACATCCACGGCACCTGGTGCCGCACCACGCCGCTGTGGGGCCGCGGCCTCTCCGGCGTGAACACCGGCGCCTCCGACCGCCTGCACGACTGCCGGGCCCGGAATGTCGTGGAGGCCATCATGTGGCACGCCTATTCCAAGAACAGCGACGGGTACAAGTCCGCCGAACAGTTCTATCACCTGTCCAAGGAAGACCGCGAAGCGGTGGTGAAGTTCATCGACGCCATTTGACGGACCCTCGCGTTTTTTTCGTATATTTGCCGTTCAATCAACTACTTTTGACTGCATGAAACGAACTTGCAAGTATTTGGCCTTTGGCGCGGCGGCGGTCCTCATCGCGATGATGATGGCCGCCACCGTCGTCGAACGGCTTCAGGGAACGCCCGTGGCGTTCCAGTGGTTCTACCACAGCCCGCTGTTCATCCTCCTTTGGGCCGTCGCGGCCATCGCCGGGCTGATTTACCTGGTGATGGCGGGTACGCCCAAGCGGTTGTGGACCATGGGCCTTCACATCGGCCTGGTCGTCATTCTGGCGGGGGCGCTGGTCACGTTCCTCTTCGGCACGAGCGGCAGCATCCACCTGCGCGAAGGAGAGGCCACCGCGGACTATGAACTGGACGACGAGACGCCGGCGAAGCTGCCCTTCAGCATCCGGCTGGAGGCGTTCGCCATCGACTATTACGAGGGCACCCGGCGCCCGCTCGACTACCGGTCCGACATCACCTTTCTCCCCGAAGGAAATGCCGTCCGGATCTCGATGAACAACATCGCCAAGTACCGTGGCTACCGCTTCTATCAGGCTGATTATGATGAAGATGGCCTGGGCAGCATTCTCGCGGTGAGCCACGACCCCTGGGGGGTGGGCATCACCTATGCGGGCTATCTCCTGCTGCTCCTGTCGATGATCGGGTTCTTCTTCGAGAAGGATACGGCCTTCCGGAAGGCGCTCCGGCGGGTCGCGACGATGACGGCGGCGGTGGCGCTCTTCGCGCTTGCGCCCGCCCCGGCATCGGCCCAGTCCATGCCGGAAGGGATGGGCATGCCCCGGAAAGAGGCGGGCACGCCGGACTTTATGCTTACCTCGAAGGCGAAGGTGCAGGCCAATGATCTGTATATGGCCATCGCGCGGCCGAAGGCGCAGTTCATGCTGTGCCTGACGCTGGGCATCGTGCTGTTCGTGCTGGGGGCCGTGCTCATCAGCAAGAAACGGAAGTTCCCGGCCTGGGTGCTGCACGGCAGCGCCGCCATCGCGCTCCTGATGTGGCTGTACCTGACGCTGGTCATCGGCCTGCGCTGGTATATATCAGGAACGGGTCCTTATGTGGGCCGATACAATGTGATGATGCTGATGGCGTGGTTCTCCACGCTGGCTATCCTGCTGCTGTACAGGCGGTTCCCGCTGATCGAGCCGCTGGGCTTCCTGCTGGCGGGCTTCACGATGCTGCTGGCGAGCCGCGAGAGCGTGAGCCCGCAGATCATGCCGCTGATGCCGGTCCTGCGGTCGCCCCTGCTGTCCATCCACGTGGTGTCGATGATGATGTCCTACACGCTGTTCGGCCTGGTCGCCTTCAACGGCATCATGGGCCTGGCCGTCCCTTCCCGCGAGGCGAAGGAAAGCCTGCGGGACGTGAGCCTCGTGGTGCTGTATCCGGCCGTGTTCCTGCTGACCTTCGGCACCTTCCTGGGCGCCGTGTGGGCCAATATTTCCTGGGGCAGCTACTGGGCCTGGGACCCGAAGGAGACCTGGGCGCTGATCACGATGCTGGTGTACGCCTTCACCCTGCACGGCGGCGCGCTGAAGCCTTTCCGGAACGCCAGTTTCTTCCACGGATACACGATCTTCGCGTTCGTGTGCGTCCTCGTCACCTACTTCGGCGTGAATCTCCTGCTGGGAGGGATGCACTCCTATATGTAGCGGAAGTGGCGGAACCAGGCGGTTCCGCCTTCTTTTTCCGTATTGTAGCTGAACAGGGCGACCCGGGCCCCTTTCCAGAACCCGTTGTGCGCGGCGAAAGCATCGCCGAAGGGTTCGAAGGTCTTCCCGTCGCGGCTATACGAGAAGGAGAATCCGTTCTCCTCGGCATTCACGTCGAAGGACAGGCGGAGCCGGATTGTCCGCGCCGTCCAGGCTTCGGTTTTCAGGACTTCCCCGTTCTTTTCGAAGAACACTTCCCGTCCGTCCGGCGTCTGCCGCACGCCGATGCAGAAGAACTCCCGGCCCAGGCAGGCGAGGCCGGCTTTCTGGCCGTCGGCCAGGTCGTCCAGGTCCACCTGGACGTCGTAGGCCCCTTCGTATCCCATGATTTTCTGGGACAGCGTGTTCCGGGCGTCCCAGAGGGTGAAGGCCTTGCCGCCGTCGATGGCGAGGCGGCCTTTCTTGCGGGTGACAGACCACCCCTCGTCCTTCGGGTTATGGTTGAACTGCCACTGGAGCCCGAGCTTTCCCTCCTTGAATTCGTCCGACGAAGCCGGGAGTTCCCGCTTGGAAGCCTGGGCCGCAGCCGGCTTCTTCCAGCGGGCGACGGGTTCTCCGACGCCGTTTCCGTCATAGTCCTCGCCCATCACGGGCCAGCCGTCCTCCCAGCGCATCGGCTGCAGGTGGACGACGCGGCCCAGCGGGTCCCGCTCCTGGAAATGCAGGAACCACCATTCGCCCGCGGGCGTATCCACGATGGCGCCCTGGTGCGGGCCGTTGACCTTCGTAGACCCGGTCTCCAGCACGATCTTCCGCTCATAGGGGCCGTAGAGGTCCCGGGCGCGGAGGACGGTTTGCTAGCCTCCGCCGACGCCGCCTTCGGGGATGCTCAGGTAATAATATCCGTTCCATTTATGGATCTTCGTCCCTTCCGCCACGGGGCCCCGGTACACGGTCACGCCCTCGTCCAGGAGCGCGCGGCCGTCGGCCGACATCTTGTGGATGATGATGGGGCCGGCGCCATGGAGGCTGTGCCCCAGGTAGGCCTGGCCGTCTTCGTCCCAGAACGGGCACGGGTCCTCCCAGTGGTAGACCGCCTTCACGCAGTGAAGCGGGTCCCACGGGCCGGCCGGGTCCGTGGCGGAGCTCATGAACAGGCCCTCGTCCGGCGTGCAGAAATAGACATAGAAACGCCCGTCGTGGTAGCGGATGCTGGGCGCCCACGAGCCGCCGGCGTAGTGCTTGTTCTCGTCCCAGCCGGGCAGGTCGAAGCGGGAATAGACCTGGGAGATGAGCTTCCAGTTCACCAGGTCGGTGGATTCCAGCACCTGCATGCCCATGAAATGGAAATCCGAGGCGACCAGGTAATACCGGTCGCCGACACGGATGGCGTCCGGGTCGGAGTAGTCGGCCAGGAGGACGGGATTGCGGTAAGATCCGTCGCCCGTGTCGCCCCAGGCGGCTTCCGGGGCGTCCTGGCTGCAGCCGAGAAGAGACAGAGAGAAGAGCGTGAAGAGGAAGAGGCGTTTCATAGGCGTCGTTTTCAGGATGCGTCAAGATAGCAATAATAATCCATCGGCGGACACTTTTTCTCCGCTTTGTGTATCTTTGTAGCATGAAACGCGAAGACGAAATCGCACGGGTAACCCTGACGGGAAGCGTCGTGAACCTCCTGCTGGTCGGGCTGAAGGCCGTGGCCGGTCTCGTGGGGCATTCGGCGGCGATGATCTCGGATGCCGTGCATTCGCTGTCGGACTTCGTGACGGACATCGTCGTGCTGGTGTTCGTGCGCGTGAGCGCCCGGCCGCAGGACGAGGACCACGATTACGGGCACGGCAAGTACGAGACGCTGGCGACGCTGTTCATCGGGCTGGCGCTGGCCGCGGCGGCCGTGGGCATCGTGGTGTCCGGGGCCGGCAAGCTGGCGCGCTGGCTGCAGGGCGAGGACCTGCCGGCCCCCGGCAAGATCGCCCTCTGGGCCGCCCTCGGCTCCATCGTCGCGAAAGAGCTCCTTTTCCAGTATACCCGAATCAAGGGGAAGCATCTGGATTCCAAGGCGTTGGAGGCCAATGCGTGGCACCACCGGTCGGATGCGCTGAGCTCCGTGGGCACGGCCATCGGCATCGGCGGGGCCATCCTGCTGGGCAGCCGCTGGACCGTGCTGGACCCGCTGGCGTCCATCGTCGTGGGCGCGATGCTGGTCAAGGTGGCCTGGGACCTGCTCGGCCCGAGCTTCGGCGAGCTCACCGACAGTTCGCTGCCGGCGGACATGGAACAGGAGATGCTGGACATCATCCGCGGCGTGCCCGGCGTGGAGGATCCGCACAACCTGCGCACCCGCCGCATCGGCAACCGCATCGCCGCCGAGGTCCATATCCGCCTGGACGGCGCCCTGCCGCTCTCGGAGGCCCACGAGAAGGCCTCGGAGGTGGAGCGCCGCTTCAAGGACCGTTTCGGCGCGCAGTCGCACATCATCGTCCATATGGAACCCAAGCATAAAAACAACCCTGACGCATAAGATGAAATCGTTGATTCCCGCCCTTGCCGCGCTGTTTTTCGGCGCGCTTGTCCTCCGGGCCCAGCCGGCTGTCGAACTGTACCTGGCCGAGGAGGAGCTCCCGGACCTGGTCCAATGCCTGCCGGCCCCGCCCGACACCATCGGCGAGGCCTTCACGCACGACATCATGCGATATATGTGGGGGAAGACGCAGCGGCTGGATCCGGAACGCCTGGCGGTGGCCAAACTCGACGCCGTCTGGGACCTGGACACCCTGCGGACCATCTACAGCGTACCTTTCGGGATGGAAATCTCCCCTGAGAAGACGCCGGAAATCTACCGCGCGTTCGTGAACGGCGTGTCCACCATCGAGCAGATCCGCTTCCGGCCCAAGGCCCATTACTTCCGGATGCGGCCCTACGCCCGTTTCAAGGAGGAGTCCATCTTCCCGCAGGACGACGCCTGGCTGGCGACGGAAGGCTCCTATCCTTCCGGCCATACGATCCGGGCCTGGAGCGCCGCGCTGGTGCTTTCCGAGATCAATCCGGACGCGGCCGAGGCGCTTTTCGCCCGCGCCTTCGTCTCCGGCGAGAGCCGCGTCATCGCGGGCTGCCACTGGCAGAGCGACGTGGACGCCAGCGCCACGGCCGCCTGCATCGGCTACGCCCGCCTGCAGACGAGCCTCGCCTACCGGGTCCAGATCGCCCTCGCCCGCGAAGAATTCCGCCGCCTGGCCGCAGACGGCCGGTAGGCGTCAAATGCCGGTGAAAATGCTTCCGTCCGGGAACAGGAGGAGCTGCTTCTCGCGGTCCGAATGCTCCCGGTCGTATTCGACCTGGTAGTAGGCAGGAACCCCGTCTGCCTGTTCGAACAGGAGGATGTCGTCGATTTCCCAGTTGCAGTAGTCCTGGGCGGCCTTCATCACCGGGGTGGGGATGTCGAGGAAGGTGAGTTCCGTCTTCGTGCGCTTCCAGGTTCCGTCCTTGTCGAACTGGGCCTCTTTCTCGTGTCCGTCGTGGTAGAATTCCGCCTTGTAAGTGGAGAGAACCTTTTCCCATTCCACGTGGCTGGCGCCGGGGAACCGGGAATCGAAGGCCTGCCGGACCGCTTTCGGCGCCTGTCTCAGGCCGAGGGTGCATCCGGTCAGCAGCAAAAGCAGGGAAAACAAGGTGAGGAGAAGCATCTTTTTCATACGGAATAAGGGTTTCCGCAAGATAGCAAAAAGAGATTTCCAGGCGGTTACAAACCCGGAAAAGGGCATTAAAATTCTGTTACAATTGAATTTTTCCCTTGAGGGAAACGGCCGCCGGGTGTATCTTTGTACCATAAAACGAACGACATGCTGATTGTCTTGAAGCTCCTGGGCTCGATCGCCCTCCTGATATTCGGAATGAAGATGATGAGCGAGGCCCTCCAGAAGATGGCGGGCCCGCAGCTGCGGCACCTCCTCGGCGCCATGACCACGAACCGGTTCACCGGCGTGGCGACCGGCGCGCTGGTGACCGTCGCGGTCCAGTCTTCGGCGGCGACGACCGTGATGACGGTGTCTTTCGTGAATGCGGCGCTGCTCACCCTGGCCCAGGCCATCTCGATCATCATGGGCGCGAACATCGGCACGACGATGAGCGCCTGGATCATGTCGGCGGGCTTTTCCTTCAATGTCGTCAATGTCGTGTGGCCGGCCTTCCTCATCGGCATCGTCCTGATCCAGATCGGCAAGCACCGCTATTTCGGCGATTTCCTGTTCGGTCTTTCCTTCCTGCTGTTCGCCCTGGGCATGCTCAAGCAGACGGGCGTGGAGATGGACCTGGCGAGCAAACCGGAAGTGGTGGCGTTCTTCGCGAGCTTCAAGACGAACTACGGGACGATCCTGCTGTTCCTGCTGATCGGCACGATCCTGACGGCGATGGTGCAGAGCTCCGCGGCGCTGATGGCGATCACGATGGTCCTGTGCGCGACCGGCGCGATTTCCATCTTCCAGGGCATCGCCCTGGTGATGGGCGAGAACATCGGCACGACCGTGACGGCGAACCTGGCCGCGCTGAGCGCGAATACGCAGGCGCGCCGGACCGCCATGGCGCACTTGGTCTTCAACGTGTTCGGCGTCATCTGGGTGCTCATTCTCTTCTTCCCGTTCGTGCGGATGGTGTGCGGCATCGTGGGCCTCGACCCCAATGCCTCCGAGCAGAGTCCCACCCAGCTTTCCTTCGCCCTGGCGACGTTCCATACGTGTTTCAACGTGATCAACACGGCGATCCTGATCTGGTTCATCCCGCAGATCGAAAAGCTGGTGTGTTTTATCATCAAGCCGAAGAAGACCGAAGACGAGGACGAATTCCGGCTGCAGTACATCCGGGTCGGTATCATGAACACCCCCGAAATCTCCGTCCTGCAGGCGCAGAAGGAGATCGCGGTGTTCGGTGAGAACACGCAGCGGATGTTCGAGCAGGTGAAAGAGATGTATGCGATGGAGGACGAGCAGGCGTTCGCCAAGCTCTTTGAGCGCATCCGCAAGGGAGAGGAGGGCAGCGACCGGATGGAGAACGAGATCGGCCGGTACCTGAGCGCCGTGGGCGAGGCCCATCTGTCCGACGACACCAAGGAAAAGATCCGCGCGATGCTCCGCCAGATCGGCGAGCTCGAGTCCGTGGGCGACAGCTGCTTCAACCTGGCCCGGATCCTGCGCCGCAAGCGGGCGACCAAGATCGTTTTCACGCCGGAGATGGACGAAGGCATCCGGCGCATGTTCTCGCTTGTGGAAGAAGCGCTCACGCGGATGAACACCGTCCTGTCCGGGCACAAGGAGGACTTCGGGATTGCCGTCTCCGAGGACCTGGAGCGCCGGATCAACGCCTGCCGCAACGAGCTCAAGCGGCAGAACATCGAGAACCTGGACGCCCGCAAGTACGATTACGACAAGGGCACCGTGTTCGTCGACCTGTTCAGCGAATGCGAGAAGACCGGCGACTACATCATCAATGTCGTGGAGGCCCGTCTGGGCGCCATCCGCAACGGCATCCGCTACCGCGGCATCCAGATGGACACCGACGCCAAGGAGATCAGCGTGGACGGAGAGACCGTGTCCTTTACCAAGACCGAATACGAGCTCCTGAAGCTGTTCCTGGAAAACCGCGGAAAGGTCTTTTCCCGCGAGGAGCTCCTATCGGCCGTCTGGCCGGACGACGTCATCGTGACGGCCCGCACCGTGGACGTGAACATCACCCGCATCCGCAAGAAGATCGGCCCCTACTCGGATTGCATCGTGACGCGTCCCGGGTTCGGGTATTCGTTCCAGGAATAGATAATCAGTCGAAACTCTCCAGCTGCACGCCGGGGATGGAAGAAAGGGTGTTGATGAGATTCACCCCGTATTCCTTCTTGGGGACGTGCAGGACGGCTTCGAGCTTGTAGCCGTTCTCCTGCTTGGAGAGCGAGTAGTCCTTGACGCGGCGTCCCAGGCTGGTGAGGGCTTCCTTGATGGCTTCCTGGTCCGGCGAGGAGAACACGGCGTTGATTTCCTTGTCTCCAAACTTGATGCTGCTGGAGTTCAGGACTTCCAGGCAAACGAGCACGAGGACGGTGCAGATGCCGCTCAGCGCGTACATCCCGCAGCCCAGGGCCAGGCCCAGCGAACCGGTCACCCACAGGCCGGCGGCCGTGGTGAGGCCGGACACGTGGTTCTTGGTCTTCATGATGATGCCGCCGCCGAGGAAACCGAGGCCGCCCACCACGCCGGCCGCGACACGGGCCGCATCGAACCGGGGGGCGCCTTCGAAGCCGAACTGCGAAACGATCATGAACAGCGCGGAGCCCAGCGCGACAAGCACGTGCGTGCGCATGCCGGCGCCCTTGGCGCGGATTTCCCGCTCGTAGCCGATGATTGCGCCGACGAAGGCGGCCGCGAGCACGCGGATGGACAGATCAAGCAAAGGTGACATATCGGGTCGTATTTAATTCCGTTTCAGGTACAAAGATAGTTTTTTTCGGACAGATTCTCAATTGTTCTCCTTGAACAGGTCCGACGGCGTGGCGTTGAACTCCTTGGTGAAGCAGCGGGTGAAGTACTTGGGGTCGTTGAAGCCGACCTCGTAGGCGATCTCGGAGATGTTCATGTCCTTGTTCGTGCCGTTGCAGATCATTTCCTTCGCCACGTTCAGGCGGTAGGTCCGGATGAACTGGGCGGTGGTCATCCCGAGCGCGTTCTGGATCTTCTCGTTCAGCATGCCGCGGTTCATTTTCATCGCTTCGGCCAGCGTATGGACGTCGAGGTCCGGATCCTTGTACAGTTTCTGGATGGCCTCCAGGAGCATCGCGGAGAAGTCGGTTTCCTTGGTAGACAACGTGCTGGACAGCAGCGTGTTGTGGCTGGCGATCATCTCGTTCTGCTTTTGCAGGAGGGCATTTTGCTCCGAGAGCTCTTCCGCTTTCCGCTCCAGTTCTTCCTTCTTTTCCTTCAGCTCCTTCGTCTGCCGGTCCACTTCCTGCTGCAGCAGGTCCTTTTTCCGCTTGAGGGAGCGCGTATACCGGCGCACGAACTGGTAGGCGAGGAATGCGACGAGCAGCAGGACAAGCAGCCGGAACCACCACCGGTTGTACAGCACGGGCTTGATGTTCAGCGTCTTTTCATCCTGGGACAGGACATTCCCGTTCTTGTCCACGGCCCGGATCTGGATCTTGTATTTCCCGCCCGGGATGTGTCCGAACTTGATATGGGTGTCGTCCTCGAAGACGGGCGTCCAGTCCTTGTCCAGCGGCAGGATCCGGGTTTCGTAGTGGTGGTCTGCCCCCGGGGAGTAGGACAGGTCGGAGAATTTCAAGATGAAATCGAGATTCATCTCGTCCTTGTTGACGGTGTCCGTGAACAGGAGGTTGTGGAACGTCCCTTTCGACCAGTATCCCGAGATGACGACCACGGGCTTGTTGCCGTATTCCTGCCGGATGTGGCTGGAGCGCAGGAGGCTGAGTCCTTCTTTCTGCCCGAAGTAGATGGTCCCGTCCTCGCTTTTCAAGGAACTGTTCTCGCAGAAGGCCATGGAGTTCAGCCCGTCCCGCAAGCCGTAGCTGGTCATCTCTCCGGCCTGCGTGTCCAGGCGGGAAAGGCCGTTCTCAGTCGTGATCCACAGGGTATAGCCGTCCAGCAGGAGGCTTTGGACCTGGTTGTCCGCCAGCCCGTCCTTTTCCGAATAATACGTGATGTCCGGCTTTCCGGACAGGCAATTGTCCACCCGGCACAGGCCGCTCCCGTACGTGCCGGCCCAGAGGGTGTTCCCGTCCGGAACCAGCGCCATGCAGACGGGCAGCTCCGCGACCAGCCGGGATTCCAGCGTTTTCAGGTCGATGGCGCTCAGTCCGTCGAAACCGCTCACCCACAGCTGGTCCGAGGCGATGCAGGCCCCGAAGAAGGCGGTCGTCTTCCCGGGATAGCGGACGTAGGAGGATTTCCGCAGGTCGTAGATGTACAGCCCGTTGTGGGCGGTGATCCAGATATAGTCGTTGACGGGATCGTACGTCATCCCGAAAACGACGTCGATGCTTCGGGCCGCTTCCGACTGGGACCCTTCCGGGGTGTGGATGACGTCGGGTCCGGACACGGGGATGTAGTTCAGATGGCCGGTCACGGAACCGAACCAGAGCCGGCCCTGCCGGTCCTCGCAGAAGGCCGTGACCGAGTTGTCGGGAATCGTGGAATTCTTCGTGTTGTAGTTGCGGAACACCAGGTCGCCGACCTGCCGGCACAGGCCATAGCCGGTCGTTGCCAGCCACAGGACCCCTTTGCTGTCGATGTGCATGGCCCGGACCGGTGTCGACGGGATGGGGGCCGACGTGCTCTCGATGTGGGACAGATTCGTGATCTGGAGCGGTTTCCGCTGGATGACGGCCAGCCCTTCCGCCTCGAGCCCGACCCAGACCTGGCTGTCCCGGACGACGAGGCTCCGCACCATTTCTCCCGGCAGCAGGGCGTTTCCATATTCGTTCGGGCGGGAGCTGTAGGTGTCGAACGAATGGTCCGCCGCATTGTAGATGCTGATGCCGCCCAAGGTCCCGACCACCACTTCCCCTTCCGGCGAGAGGCACAGTCCGGTGACTTCGTCGTTCGGCAGGGAGCGTCGGTCGGATTCCGCATGCTGGAAACAGGTATACTTCCCGGTGGCGATGTTGGCCCGGTACAGCCCCTTCAGCGTCCCGACCCATACATCGTTCCCGGCGCGCAGGTAGGCGGTCGCCTTGTTGTCTTCCCCGATGTCGACGCCCGGGAGGATTCCGGACAGGGACAGTCCCTTGCCCGCGATGTGCCGGACCTTGTAGAAGCGCCCGCCCAGGGTAAGCCACGCGGATCCGTCCTCTTCCACATCCTCGATCCGGGACATCAGGCTGGCGTTGGAGACCTCGCATTGCAGCGAGTCGACCTGGAACCGGTTTCCCCCGTCGGCGAACGACACCCGGAACAGGACGTCGTCCGACACGAACCACATGCATCCGTTGGCGTCCCGGTTCACGTCTCCGGGGGAGTGGGAGCGCTGCCAGGCGCGGGACATCCCGGGAAACGAATCGACCAGGGCCAGCGACTTCAGGTCCAGGATGTTCATCCCGCCCGCCGTGGGGATCCACAGCCTCCCGTATCCGTCTTCACTGCACTGGTTGACGAAGTCGTTGATGAACGCCGGATCCGTCTTCGCGGTGTACTTGATGAAGGAATCTCCGTCGTACCGGACCAGCCCTCCGCCGAACGTGCTGATCCAGGCGTATCCCTTGCTGTCGAAGTAGATTCTGTTGACATCCTGGTCCGGAAGTCCGTTCTGCCGGGTCAGCCGGTTGATGACGATGTAGTCTTCCGTGGCCGTTTCGGCCTGGAGCCTTCCCGGAAGAAGAATCAGGCAGGAAAAAATTGTCAATAAAAAATCCACCCGCTTTTTTAAAATGTCTACCATATCATTTTTTTTGTCCACAAGACCCACCGCAAAGATGCTTAATTTTGCAAAAACGAGCAAGACTAACCGAGAAAAATCAACATCAACACTTCTAATAACTTCACTTTTATGAAAGTCTTCAACACCATTCGCTGCCTTTTCCTCGCAGGGCTGTTGATCGTTTCCGGGGCGGAAACCTTCGCCCAGAACGTCACGGTCAAGGGAAAAGTCACAGATTCGCGTGGCGAGCCTGTCATCGGAGCCACGGTCATGCTCAGCGGTAACCAGACTGTTGGTACGCAAACGGACTTGGGTGGAAACTATTCGATCAGTGTTCCGTCCAGTGCTTCCCTCACCTTCTCCTGCGTCGGCTATGCGACCCAGACGGTCGCGCTGGCCGGACGTTCCGTCATCGACGTCGTCCTGGCGGAAGACACGGAATTCCTGGAGGAGACCGTGGTCATCGGCTATGGCGTCCAGCGCAAGAGCGACGTCACGGGCGCCATCGCGTCCGTGAAGGAGTCCGACCTCGAGAACCGCACCGCGACCGACGTCGCCCAGGCCCTCCAGGGCAAGGCGGCCGGCGTCCAGATCGTGAACGCCTCCGGCGCTCCGGGCGCCTCCTCCTCCATCCAGATCCGCGGTTATTCCTCGAACTCGAGGACCTCTCCGCTGATGATCGTGGACGGCCTCAAGGTCAATGACATCAGTTATCTGGATCCGGAGAGCATCGCCTCCATCGAAATCCTGAAAGACGCCGCCTCCGCCGCCATTTATGGTGTCGAGGCCGGTAACGGTGTCGTGCTCGTGACGACGAAGTCGGGCCAGAAGGGCTCCGGCCGCGTCTTCTACAATTTCCAGCACTCCATCCAGAATGTCGCGCATCTGCCTGAGATGATGAACGCGAAGGAGTATATGGATTATATGATGCTCGCCGGCGCCGCTTCCCAGGACAGTTTCGGCTACGACGGCAAGACCGACACCAAGTGGACGGACTATATGCTTGAGACCG